>ERZ1673737.1750-NODE-1750-length-19952-cov-23.203448_pt1 | contig 19952 bp, 25 predicted proteins | sample MGYA00580211_ERZ1673737 | MGnify/ENA primary metagenome ERZ1673737 (study PRJEB41218, sample SAMN15661789) | gut metagenome | host: Homo sapiens | place: Canada: London | collected 2015-08-20/2019-03-30 | study: EMG produced TPA metagenomics assembly of... | reverse complement strand
AACCTTGAAATGACGGAGTCAGAGTCCGTTGCCTTACCATTTGGCGATAGCCCATCATTATTTTGCTCTGTTGCGTTTTTGTTACTCACAACAATGAGAATTATATAGTAACGTTCATAAAATGTCAAGCACTTTTTTTAACTTTTTTAAATCTTTTTTTATTTTCCCTTTTCTTCCAGCCCGTGATGTGTTATAACAGGAAGAAAAGAACCCCAATGTATGCAGAATGGAGGAAACTATGAGTACTATGAATCTTACCCTGCTGACCGATTTCTATGAATTAACGATGATGCAGGGCTATTTTAAAACACAGAATACCGAGAAAGTAGTTTTTGATGCTTTTTACCGCAAAAATCCATGCGACGGTGGCTATGCGATCGCTGCCGGACTGGATCAGGTAATTGATTATATTAAAAATCTTCGTTTCAGCAAGGAGGATATCGCTTATCTGAGAAGCCTGAACACGTTTGATGAAGATTTTCTGAACTATCTGGCTGATTTCCGTTTCAGCGGTGATATTTATGCGATTCCGGAAGGCACCGTTGTTTTCCCGCGTGAGCCGCTGGTCAAGGTGGTTGCCCCGATCATGGAGGCACAGCTGGTAGAGACTGCCATTCTGACGATCATCAATCACCAGAGTCTGATTGCTACAAAAGCTTCCCGTGTTGTCTGTGCTGCAAAAGGTGATGGCATCATGGAGTTTGGCCTGCGTCGTGCACAGGGTCCGGATGCCGGTGTTTATGGTGCAAGAGCTGCCATGATCGGCGGATGCATCGGCACTTCCAATGTACTTGCCGGACAGCTTTTTGATGTTCCGGTAAAGGGTACGCATGCACACAGCTGGATCATGAGTTTCCCGGATGAATACACTGCGTTTAAAACATATGCAAATATGTATCCGGATGCCTGCTGTCTGCTGGTTGATACTTACGATACGTTAAAATCCGGCGTGCCAAATGCAATCCGTGTTTTTGAAGAAATGCGAAATGCCGGTATTCCGCTGAAAAATTACGGAATCCGTCTCGACAGCGGTGACCTCGCTTATATGTCCAAACAGGCAAGAAAACTGCTGGATGCCGCCGGCTTCGATGATGCTTATATTTCTGCTTCCAGTGATCTGGATGAGTATCTGATCGAGAGTTTAAAAGCTCAGGGATGTAAAATCACTTCCTGGGGTGTCGGAACCAACATGATCACTTCCAAGGACTGCCCTGCTTTCGGCGGTGTATACAAACTTGCTGCCGTAGAAGACAAAGAAACCGGAGAATTTATTCCGAAGATCAAGCTTTCTGAGAACACTGAAAAGATCACCAATCCTGGAAACAAAACGATCTACCGTATTTACAGCAAAACGACCGGAAAGATCCGTGCCGATCTGATCTGTCTTGCCGACGAAACGTTTGACGAGAGTAAAGATATGATCATTTTCGACCCACAGGAAACCTGGAAAAAGACAAAAGTACGTGCAAATACCTATACACTTCGTGAGCTGCTTGTTCCGGTGTTTAAAAACGGCGAATGTGTTTATGATTCTCCAAGCGTGATGAAAATCCGTGATTACAGCAAAAAAGAGCTCGATACTATCTGGGATGAAACAAAACGTTTCGCAAATCCGCAGCATGTCTATGTAGACCTTTCAGACAAGCTCTACAAGATCAAATCGGATCTGCTCGAAAAAATGAGCCTGGAAGCTCTGGAATACTAAGATGGCATAAAAGAGAAATCCCCTTCATAGACTGTTCTCAGTACAGGAAGGGGATTTTTTATGTTTTCTTATGAAATGCTTGTCAACTGTGAAAACAGACTGCCTGAAGATTTTGTGCCGCCATCACTGGCTGCACCGGATATTGCATTTGCCGCAGATCCTTCGGACGAGAAGCGTTTTCTGGAAGTCCGGGCTGCCAGACACGCAAAACGACTTTTTGACGCCGCCAAAGCAGAGGGGATTTTTCTCTATGGCATCTCCGGATACCGCAGCTACGAACGTCAGGAAATACTCTATCAGAAGGCCTGCTGCAAATCTTCTGCCGCTTCATCTCTATGCGAAACTGCCATGCCTGGATGCAGCGAACATCAGACCGGACTGGCCCTTGATGTATCCTGCCCGGCCGTCTCTTTGAATCTTTCGCAGGCTTTTTCAGAAACAGCAGAAGGGCGATGGCTCGCCCGCCATGCCCCTCTTTATGGTTTTATCATACGTTATCCCAAAGGCAAAGAACATCTGACAAAGATCCCGGCGGAACCATGGCACATCCGGTATGTCACCAGAAGCCTTGCTCTGTGCCTGACACTCACCGGGCAGGTTCTGGAAGAATACTACGCCTGCTGTGAACGGTAAAATTTAAATCCGACCAGTGTTGTGAGCACTTCCGTCACTGGAAAGGTCAGCCAGAAATACTGCAGTCCAAACCTGGAAAACAGATATCCAAGCGGAACAAACAAAACCATTGTCCTCACAACGGTAAGGATCGAACTTTTCACTGCACTGCCGATCGCCTGAAAATACACCGGAAAAATCAGTGAAGTGACCATCGGGATAAATGCAACTCCAATATAATGAAATCCGTTCGTTCCGATTGCAATCACCTGTGCATCTTTCGAAAAGGTTGAAAGCATTTGAACCGGCAGAAATTCAAAACACAGCGTTCCAAGAAACATCAGAGCCATTCCCGCGATCAGGGATTCTTTCAGCACGGCTTTGCATCTCTCCTGATCTTTTGCCGCATAATTGAAGCTGATGACCGGTACGATGCAGGTCTGCAATGCTCCGAGTGGAATAAAGAAAAAGCTCTGCCATTTGTAATACAGCCCAAGTGCCGTCACCGCCTGATCCGAAAATCCTGCGAGGATCATATTCAGCCCGAAAATATAAAACGTGTACGCAGACTGCATGAGAATGTTCGGTATCCCAAGCTGATAAATCCTTTTGATGTGCGGCAGATAACAGGATTTTTCCGGTGATCTCACAAAAGCTTTTCTCATGACCACAAGAGCCGCTACGATCTGCCCGATCACCGTGGCGATCGCTGCACCGGCGATTCCGAATTTATGTATGCCAAACATCCCGAAAATCAGGATCGGATCAAGAATGATATTCGTGATCGCTCCGGCGATCTGTGCCACCATCGGCGTTTTCATATCTCCGCGTGCCTGCAGGATTTTGCTCCAGACTCCTTCTGTAAACAGTCCGATACTGACCACGCAGACGATTCTTCCATATACGACAACATCTCGTATGATTTCTTCTGAATTTGTCGAAATCCTCGCATAAAACGGCATGATCAGATAACAGACTGCTGCAAAAACAATCCATAGAAAAACTGCCAGCGGCGTGCCTATGCCTGCCACTTCTTCTGCTTTTTTCTCCTGGCGGATTCCGAAATAATATGCCATGTCGGTGTTGATCCCGACGCCCGTCCCCACCGCAAGGGCGATCATTAACAGCTGAAGCGGATAAATAATGGACAGTGCCGTCAGACCTGTCTCCGAATATTTACCTACAAACAGACTGTCCACTATGTTATAAAGTGCCTGGATTAGCTGTGCCAGCATGACAGGCGGTGCGATTTTTAATAAAATGCGGCTGATTTTTTCTTTTCCGTAAAATTCTGATGTGTCCATGCTCCACTATCTCTCTTCCATATTTCTTACATAAACTGTGCTTCATGCCGCACCTTTTTTTCAATATCTGAGAAGCTCTCTTCGTTATATCACACTTACCATACCATTTCAAGTCGAACGCACGTGAGACTTGGCACGCGATTCTGGTCAGCTTTGCTGACATTTACCCAACAGAATCGCTGTGCATTCTCGCGGAGCGTTTATCTTAGTCGGAGATTGCACTCCCACTAAGACAAATTTGTTGCTCGCCACTTATAAAAGTGGGAGTCTTCTCCGACTAAGATAAATAGTTAAACACAGCCAAAAAGACGCATGAAAAAAATTTCGTTTTTTTCACACGTCTTTGCCTTTACTGTTCCATTTGTCTTCCCATAAATCCTGCCGCACATTTCGCAAGTGCGTTTTCGGTTTCACCCATTTTGACGCTCCGGTCTTTTCCGGAGAGGATTACCGAGCCGATCGCATCACCTCCGCAGAGGATTGGTGTGATCACCTGCGGTACATCCGGTTTGCTTTCCCCATTGGTGAGTTCTACATGACGCTCCGGCGTTTTCCCGGCGAGAATGGATTCTCTTTCGTTAATCATATTTTCAAGCACATCGCTGATCGTTTTGCCGATATATTCTTTTTTCATGCCGCCTGCTGCCGCTACGATCTGATCGCGGTCCGTAATGCATACGCCGTGTCCGCTCGTCTGTGCAAGTGATTCTGCAAATTCTGCGGCAAATTTTCCAAGTTCTCCGACCTGAGAATATTTTTTTAAAATTACTTCTCCTTCGCGGTCTGTGAAAATCTCCAGTGGATCTCCTTCTTTGATTCTCAATGTTCTGCGGATTTCTTTTGGAATGACAATTCTTCCCAGATCATCAATACGCCGAACAATTCCTGTAGCTTTCATTTATCTGTTTCCTCCTGTATTCTTCATGCTTTTCCATATTTTGCACTGTATGGATAGTATGTGAAAACATGAGGGAATTATGCGTGAAATTCAGCAAATCTGTTAATATACAAAATACAAATAAATGCTTATTATAAGTTACTTATACTGTCTACAAATAGAATCCGCAAGTTAGCAATCCTTACTGTCTACCTTAACAATCCTAATTGCCTTGGTAAAAGCCATTTTTACTATACTCTGCCCATTTTATATACATTTCTTTATAATGACGTTTGATATATTCCTGTATCTTACTTATTTCTCTATCGTTTAGAATTCCACGTTTTTGTAAAACTGTATTTCCATCTTCTTTAACGAAGAATTTCGCAGATCCCTCTTCTGTCAATTTTCTATCACTTGCATGAACATGCATACATTCAACTATGCAAAAAGAAGTGAAGTACAAATAGTATCCACATAAATACGAATTTCAATATCATCCATAGTGGTTTCCAGTACCTTTCCGTCCTCGGATATTACTAATGCCTTGTCTAGATTATTCAGATTTAAAATTCTAATCTGATCATTTTCTCTTGTAAATGCATAGCCATTTACAATCATGTCTGCTTTATCTGCAATTTCCTTAATTTTGTCCATAAGCTAACCTCACTTCCTTAATAGGTTTCAAAAAATGAACAGCATCAATATATAAATTTTTTAAAATCGGAATTAGATCAATATATTCTTCTTCTGACTCTTTGTTGTGTTGATATTTCGCCATTACTACCAGATAGCCATTATCCCATTCTTTCACAGATGTAAAACGTTCTAATGAATATGGTCCACGAAAACGAATAATTTTCTCTCCATATTGAAATTTTATCATATCCTTATCATTGCTAAGATAAGCTCTATCATTATCCATTATAACACCTCCAAAACACTTTTTTTCATTTTAACATGAACGGAAACATTCAACAATATCACCCGCAAAAAAAGAGCGTCTATCCATCATGATTAAGAGATGAATAAACGCTCTTCATAAATATCTTTTTCAGCCCTGCTGACCGTTTGCCTGGCGGATCATATCTTCTACGACAATGTCAAAGATTTCGCCGACGGAGTTGCAGTACTCTAAAATTTTCCATGGCTCATTTGTATGGAAATGGATTTTTACCAGATCTTCATCTCCGGCCGCAATCAGGCTGTTTCCTTCAAAATGTTCGGTGATGTAATCTGAAATTTCGTCCTCATCAAGATCTTCGTCTCTTCTTTCGATCAGCAGCTGTGTGTCGTAGCGGTATGCAAACTGATCATCTTCTGCATCAATTGAATGAATTGCCATTTTCTTATCCTCCTGTATAGTCTCCGGAACAAAGTAATCCCTGATCCAGATGTTTTTTTCATTTTAACACACGTACTTACAAAAGTCTATTCTCCTTCACTCTGCAATTCATCAGCCAGCTGCAGTGTTGCATTTGCAAGACGACAATAGAGTGTATCATCCCCATCTTCCCGATATGTTTCCAGTGTTCCTTCTACTACTACTTCGGCATTTGCCTCCGGATACTCATCCGGATAAATATGTGAACCATCTCCCCATACGAACTCCATCCCCTGTGCACAGCATGCCATAGCATCCTGCACAATACAGTAAAAACAGTTTTTTTGAACAGAATCTCTGTATGTGGCATAAAAAATCCCTTTAATTTTAAAAGTTTTGCCTTCATACTGTTCGGGTGCAACCATCAGCTGAAATATGGTCGCATATACAATATCACTGCTCATTTCTGTCAGATCAAAATCAATCTCCTCATTTTTTTCTGATTTTGTTATCGCGTTTTCTGATATCATATCTTCCTTTTCCTGAAAGGTATCGGTATCTTCTGTTTCCCGTAACATATTTTTAGTTTCTGTTTCCTGTATTGTACTCTCCGTTTCCTGCTCTATCCTGCTGTTTATGGTTTTATCCACCGAGTTTTTACCGCTGTATATTTCTCTGTCATTTTTTCTGTCTCCACATCCCGTGATAAATAAAACACAAAGAATAAGAAGTCCTGCTCTTTTTATCCTGCTCATCCTTTTCCTCCAATCTTCTCCACAGCACAGCTGATTAAAAATGCTGCAATATCTGCTGCTACGATCGTTGATCCTACCGGTGTCCCTGCCAGAATGGACAGTAAAATTCCAACAACTGCACACACCACTGATATACAGACTGAGCATACTGTCACCTGAAAAAATGTCCGAAAAATACGCATCGCTGATAATGCCGGAAATATCACCAGTGCAGAGATCAGTAACGATCCTACCAGATTCATGGCAAGCACGATGATCACTGCCGTGATCACTGCAATCAGCAGATTATATAAATCTGCATTCATTCCGGTTGCTTTTGCAAAAGTTTCATCAAAGGTCACACAGAAAATTTTATGATAAAACAAAATAAAAAGTACAAGCACCATGACAGAAAGCACACAGCACAGAAAAACCTGACCTGAAGTCAGTGTTAAAATGGATGTCGATCCAAACAGGGTACTGCACACATCACCTGATAAATTAGGTCCTGTTGAAAAAATATTCATCAGCAGATATCCTACTGCAAGTGCTCCGACTGAAATCATCGCAATCGCAGCATCCCCTTTTATTTTTGTATTTTGTCCGGTTTTCAGCAGTAAAATGGCAGAAAGTATCGTTACCGGCAGTATAAGCATCATATTGTTGCTGAGATTTAAAACAGATGCAACTGCCATAGCCCCAAATGCAACATGTGACAGTCCATCACCAATAAAGGAAAATCTTTTCAAAACCAGTGTTACTCCAAGCAACGAAGAACACAATGCAATCAACACCCCGACAATCAGAGCATACCTGACAAAAGGATATTGAAAATAAAGAATCAGTTTATCAGTCAAAACGTTTCTCCTTTCGGATGCTTTCTCTTGTTTTTTGTTGTTATATAATTTTTGTCTCCACACTCTGTACATGCCAGAACCACTTTTACCCTTGCACTGTTTGCCATTTATTTTCCTCCGTTCTTAACACTCATTTTTATCTCAGTCGGAGATTGCACTCCGGCTAAGATAAACGCTCCGCGTGGATGCACAGCGATTCTGTTAGGTAAATGTCAGCAAAGCTGACCAGAATCGCGTGCCAAGTCTCACGTGCGTTCGACTTGAATTTTGCTTTCCAGATATTGTTCTTTTGATCCGTAAAATATTGCTTTTCCAATCTGCATAATATGACTCGCATAAGTGAGTACTCCCTGAATATCGTGCGAAATCATAAGAACCGTCATGCCTTCTTCTTGATTGATTCGTGCAAGCAGATGATACATATCTTCCGTCATTTGTGGATCAAGTCCGGATACTGGTTCATCCAGCAACAGTATTTTTTGTGTTGCACACAATGCTCTTGCAAGAAGTACTCTCTGCTGCTGTCCTCCGGACAACTCCCTGTAACATCTTCCTGCGAGATGTGAGATCTGCAGTTTTTCCATCATTTCTTTTGCATATTTTTTATCTTTTTTATTATAAAATGGTCGCAATCCACAACGATTCTGGCATCCGGAGAGAACAATCTCTCTCACAGATGCCGGAAAATCTTTTTGTATGGCTGTCTGCTGTGGCAAATATCCGATCTCATTTTCCTTCAGGTCATCACCAAATAAAACTTTTCCGCTTATGGGTTTTTGCAAACCCAGTAAGGTTCTGATCAAAGTGGATTTTCCTGCTCCATTTTCCCCGATCACACAGACATATTCTCCTGCGTTTACGGAAAAATTTATATTCTGCACAATCGCTTTCCCTTCATATCCAATTGCCAAATCCCGGCAGATAATCTGTGCCATACTTCCTCCTACTGTAATGCTTCTTTTAATACTTCAAGATTCTTCTCCATCACTGATAAGTAGGTTGTTCCATTTTTCACATCATCTGATGTCGTTGACTGCATGGAATCCAGGATCAGGATTTTCTGATTTTTGTTCTTTGTATTTTCAATGATGGTCTTTGCGATTTTCTGATCTGATTTTTCAATTGTCATAACATTTTTCAGTCCCAGCTCATCTACTTTTTTTGCAAGAAAGGAGATTGTTTCAAAACTTGCCTCACTTTCTGCCGAGCATCCTGCAAATGCCGCATAATAACTTAATCCATAATCATCTACCAAATAGCGGAACGGAAAACGATCTCCAAACAGTACTGTTTTCTGTTTTGCATTCGCTGTCACATCCTGATATTTGGTATCCAGATCCTTTAATTTTTCGATATAATCCGACACATTCTTCTCATAAACATCTTTATTGTCCGGATCTGCTTTTTCCAGTGCGTCCGTTATTGCACTGCTCAGTGTTTCTGCATTTTTCAAAGAGAGCCATACATGTTCATCGTATTCTTTCTCTTCATGTTCCAGCATATCTTCTGCAATTTCTGCTCCTGACATATCTGCCGGATAATAGGTCGGCCAGTTTTCCATTTCTTCTGACAATGCCTCGAAGCCCTCATTGCCTGAATAAATATGAAAATGTTCTGCTTTCCCCGGTGCAATTCCATGATCACTGAACTGTACATACTTCGGAGCACCCTCGGCTCCATCTGCCTTTTCAAAGAAATATCGTACCCCTCTGCTTCCTGATTTGTAATCATAAACCTGATGTCCTTTATATTCATAGAAAGCTTTTGCAGATACTCCTTTTTTTACAAATTCCATACTCCCCTTTTCGCCATCAATTACTATTTTTTCTACATCTGTCTTATATCCTGTTTCATAATAATCTTTATATTCCTCTGCCGTTTTATCACCATTTTCAGCTTTTTTTTGCATTACCTCATCCAACTCCCCGTCTTCCAGATAAGGATAAACGGACTGCCATTCACCGGACCAGTCTGTCAGCTCTCTGTCCTGCACATCGCTGTCAGCGAAATGAGAATAACCATGATTATGTCCTTCTTCTGCCTGCATACCCGGCATTGCTTCTTCTGCTTTTATGCTGTCTTTCAATACATCGAGCAGATTCACTACCTGCATATTTTTGTTCACTGCTTCTTTCAGTGCATCCTTGACCCATTCATCAAACTCACCCCCGACGTATATAAAAAGATCGCAGTCTGAAATTTTCATAATGTCTTCTGCTGTTGGCTGATAGCTGTGAAGATCCACTCCATTATCAAGCAGCATAGTCAGATCCATCGTTTCACTTTTTTCACCGGCAATCTGACGAACCCAGTCATATTCCGGAAAAATCGTTGTCACAACTTTAATCTTTCCTTCTTTCGATGTCTGTACATCAGAATCTGTTTCTCTTTTCTGTGAAAGAGTCTCTGTCTGTTCCTTCTGAGTTTCTGAAAGAACTCCCTGTTCTGTTGTATTTGTTGAAGTATCCGAATTGTTTTGTCCGCAGGCGGTAAGAGAAACCGCTGCCAGTGCGACTGCCATTAATAAAGAACTGATTTTTTTCATGAATAAAACCTCCGTTTTACTTTATTTTTCCTAAAAAAGGGTACAAAAACAGAAAGGTATCAACCTCCCTGAGATTTTTCTGCAAACATGGTTTTTATTCAATCATTTAATCGAACCTTCTGACTTACAAGAGATGCAGTACAGATATAAATAAGAGTTGCCGTAAGAAGTACGTTTTTTGTTACAAGATACATGACGGCACAGAACATACTCCGAAGACCGTTTCCAAGATTCTTTAATGTCTGTTTTACCTGATGCACGCAGGCACAAATCGGACAGTCTGCTCCTGTACAGTCATGAATTTCTTCTTTTGCAATATAAAAGAGAGATGCAAATGTAATAAACAAAAGCACAAGGCAACCGATTACTGCCATTTTTTTCTGTCTTTTTTCAGCCATTACATTCACTCCTCTCTTAATTACCGTCTGATTTTATTTTTCTTTGCATGCATCACAAATACCGTAAAAAACAGTACGACACGAGTCTATCTCAAACCTATGATGTTCTAACACATGTTGCCTGAGATTCTCCACTTCACTGCACTGTAAATGAATCAGTTTTCCACATTTTTCACATTTACAATGATAATCCGTGCACCTGTCATCCTGACTGGTTTCACCGATATATTCGAAACAGGCACTGCTGCTTCCATCTATAACATATTTTGCAACCATCCCTTCCCGGACCATTTTTTCAAGATGACGATAGATTGTCGTTGTTCCAACCGATATCCTTTTTTCTTCAAAATAGTCACTGATGTCACTGACCGTAACATGTCTGCCCTGAACAGACTGCATAAAAGTCAGCAATTCTGTCATTTGTTTTGTTTTATACTTTGCTTTTGGCAAATGGCTTCCTCCTCGCAATTTGAAAACTGTTTTCAGTTTATCATGTTTTTTTGATTTGTCAAGATAATTTGAAAATCACTTTCATTTTATTCCTGTGATTACCATATCAGGTACCGTTTCCTGAAGATACCGATCATGACATTCATCGACATTCGAAGGTCATGGCTCATATTTTCCGGAAACAAAGATTTGAATTTATGGACACGCGAAATCAATTGACTTTGCGGAACTGAACCGTTAGAATATTCTAAAAAAGAAAGGCAATAGCATGATGTTTCTTCACAACAGAAGATATATTCCTATTTTAGATCCTTAGTGCAGTATAGAAATCAATCATTTACAAAACTATGAAAAAGGAATCTAAAATTATGTTCAGAAAATTTTTTAAATATGTGACTCAGAGTATGGCCGGAATGATCGGTATATCGATCTATATTCTGGCAGATACTTTTTTTATTTCGCTGCATTCCGGTGCGAATGGTCTGACGGTTCTGAATCTGATCCTGCCGATTTACGGCGTGCTGTATGCAATCGGGGCAATGATCGGAATCGGTTCTGCGACAAGATACTGCATCATAAAATCAAAAGGTAAAAATGCGGACTGCTATTTCGGACAGTCTCTGATGTGGAGTATTCTATTCAGCATTCCGTTTGTACTGTGTGGAATTTTATTTCCGGCAAATATCCTGAAAATACTCGGTGCAGATGCAAATCTTGTGAAACTTGGAACGGTTTATCTTCGAATCGTTCTGCTCGGATCGCCGTTTTTTATGTCAAACCATACGTTCACGGCATTTACCAGAAACGATGACGCACCGTCAAGGGCCATGCTGGCATCGATTATCGGAAGCCTGTTTAACATTGTGTTTGACTATATTTTCATGTTTCCGATGAACATGGGGCTGGCAGGTGCCGCTCTTGCCACTGCCCTCTCTCCGGTAGTTACCATGAGTGTATGCAGCACACACCTTTTCGGTAAAAAAAGCCAGGTAGCAATGCATCTTTCTGTGCCGTCTTTCCGGCATCTGATCTCCTGCTGCCAGCTTGGTATTTCTGCGTTTGTCGGAGAAATTTCTTCAGCCGTGATCACAACTGTTTTCAATATGCTGCTGTTAAACCTTGCCGGAAATATCGGCGTGGCAGCCTACGGTGTGGTAGCTAATTATTCAATCGTTGCGGTATCTGTTTTTAATGGGCTCGCCCAGGGAACACAACCGCTTTTCAGTGAAAGTTACGGTGCCGGAAACAGCAAAGATGTCCATAAAATCCTACGCTACGGCATCCTGACCTGCCTGATTGTAGAGGCACTGGTCGTGATCTGTGCATGGGGCATGACCGATACGCTGATCGCCATTTTTAACAGTGAACAGAATCTTCAGCTTATCACGTATGCTCAGAGTGGAATGAGACTGTATTTTCTCGGATTTCTGCTCGCCGGGATCAACATTTTGCTGGTGTCTTATTTTTCAGCGGTTGATGACAGCCTGCCGGCAATCGTCGGATCTGTTATGCGAGGAGCCGTTGCGATCACCATCTGTGCGATCCTTCTTTCCAGGCGGTTCGGCATCGACGGCGTGTGGATATCTTTTCTTGCATCTGAAATACTGACGTTTGTGACAATCCTGGTCTTATATAAGTTTCTGCCGTACACAAAAAAATGATACCTTGCACCTTCCGGTCAGCGATGAAGAATACAGCAAATGCTTCAACCTGCAATGAAAAATTGCAGATTATTATGCTTTCATCATCCCTGACATAATGCAGCCTCCGGCTGCACCACACTCTTTCAGGCTCATCCACTGAGTCTCATCAAATTTAATCCCACCGATGGCATACACCGGAAGATCGACTGCAGCACAGACCTGACGTAAAAAATCAAGTCCCCGTGGCTGCAGTCCTTTTTTGCAGTCCGTCGCATAAATATGCCCTGCCGTCACGTAGGACGCACCAAGTTCCTGTGCTTCCTGTGCCTGCTCCGTAGAATGGACGGATGTGCCGATTTTCCGGATAATCTCTCTCTGGCTCTCCGGTATACTCAAATTCTGAGACTCCCGGTATTTTTGATTTTTCTGATTTTGTTTTTCCAGAACAAACTGACGCAGAATCGGAAGCGGCAGATGTACGGTATCACATTTCAGTTTTTCTGCGACTCTCCAGAATGTATGCAAAATACACGGAACCTTATATTCTGCACAGATTGCCATCACTTTCTTCGCCAGTTCTTCATATTCTTTTTCTGAGAGATCTTTTTCCCGCAGGATTAACGCATCCGGATGCATTTCACAGACTCTGCGGATCTGTTCCAGAAAAGGACGCTCTGTCAGGCTGCGGTTTGTAACTGCCACAACCTGACCATATTCCCTATACATAGATATAATCCGACATCACCGGCTGAAGATCATGTGCTAATAATGCATCGTAAACTTCTTCGACCGATCTGCCGTCGGAAATTTCGAACTGATCGTCCCCTTTGTCCTCGATATCTTCCACATGGCTGCCGATTCCGGTACTGACGCCCGCTGAAATCTTGGTTGCTGCGATTCCGACCAGATTGTCACGGACTCTCGCACATTCTCTTGTCGATACGGTGATGCTCGCAAACGGCATAAACAGACGATAGGCACAGACTACCTGCAGAAGCTGTCTTTCATGGACATCCATCGGATTGATGCGGTCGTTGTTGATGATCGGGCGAAGCCGCGGACAGGAAAATGCAATTTCTGCATGCGGATATTTTCTCTGTAAAAGCCATGCATGATAACCGGTCGCAAATGCATCTTTGCGGAAATCATCCAGACCTAACAGTGCTCCGAATCCAACGCCTCGCATGCCGCCCATCAATGCACGCTCCTGAGCATTGACACGGTACGGATAAATGCGTTTGTGTCCTGCCAGATGCAGCGTCTCGTATTTATCGGAATTGTACGTTTCCTGAAATACTGTTACATAATCTGCTCCACATTCGTGAAGATAAGCGTATTCATCAGAATTGACCGGATAAATCTCAAGACCGATCACCTTGAAATATTTCTGTGCGATCTTGCAGGCTTCTCCGATATATTCTACGGTAGATTTGCTGCGGCTCTCGCCGGTCAGGATCAGAATTTCCTGCAGACCGGTTTTTGCGATCGCTGCCATTTCTTTTTCGATTTCTTCTGCATTTAACTGTGCACGGTTGATCTTATTGTGGCAGTTGAATCCACAATAAATACAATAATTCTCACAGTAGTTTGCAATGTAAATCGGAGTGAACATATAGACGCTGTTTCCGAAATGCTTTCTCGTCTCCACCTGGGCTGCCTGGGCGATTTCTTCCAGCAGCGGCAAAGCTGCCGGTGATAAAAGTGCCTGGAAATCCTCCGGCGTGCGTTCACTGTGTGCCAGTGCTCTTCTGACATCTGCTTCGGTATATTTAGCATAATCATAGGCTTCCATTTCGCTGACTACTTTATCCAGGACTTCGGAACCGATATCTTCCATGCCTTTCAGGTATTTCATATGGTCGATGCGGTTTTTTTTCTGGTCTTCCAGAATTTCAGCACTTAAAATACTTTCATTTACATGCGTGTTTTCCATGGTGGCTGCCTCCTAATCCTGCAGAAATCCGGTCAGCGGAGAAGATGCACTTGCACCACGTTCGATCGTTCTGCCAGGCCCGGAAAGGTATGCACTTCTTCCGGCTTCGATTGCCTTTTTAAATGCTTCTGCCATCGCCGGAACATCGCCTGCGGTTGCGATCGCCGTGTTTGCCATTACCGCAGCTGCTCCCATCTCCATCGCTTCACATGCCTGGGACGGTCTTCCGATACCGGCATCTACAATGATCGGGAGCTCCATCTCGTCAATCAGAATCTGGATAAATTCTTTTGTGCAAAGTCCTTTGTTGGAACCGATCGGTGCACCAAGCGGCATAATGCAGGCTGCACCGGCATCTGCAAGTGCTCTTGCTGCGTTCAGATCCGGATACATGTACGGCATGACAACAAATCCTTCTTTTGCCAGAATCTCGGTCGCTTTGATCGTCTCATAATTGTCCGGAAGCAGATATTTTGAATCATGTACCACTTCAACTTTCACGAAATCGCCGCATCCGAGTTCTCTTGACAGTCTTGCGATGCGGATCGCTTCCTTTGCATTTCTTGCCCCGGAAGTATTCGGAAGCAGTGTGACATCATCCGGAATATAATCCAGAATATTGGCCAGACCGCCTTCGTTTGCACGGCGCAGAGCCAGTGTGATGATCTGCGCATCTGCTTTTTCAATACAGGCTTTTACAAGATCCAGTGAAAATTTTCCGGATCCTAAAATAAAACGGGAAGTAAACTCGTGTCCTCCCAGAATAAATTTATCGTCTTTTGTGTTCATGATTTTTCCTTTCTTTACATAACATTAACGCCCTCGTATGGCATCTTTTTCTTTTAACATTGTCAGATTTCTTCTTCGCCTAATATCAGACGTGTTATCATATTTGCTTCGTGTGCCGCACAGATTGCCACACGCGGTGCCATCAGACCATTTCCGTACTCCGGCTCTGTCACACCGTCTCCGCACAGATAAAAGTTTTTCATCAGACGTTTCGTACGGATCGTGTTGTTGCTGCCATAACCTGCCATTCCGGTTGCCGATACCAGCTTTTTTTCCGGGAAATGTTCCAGCACACCATTGACCAGCATCGCTTTTGCTTCCGGCCGATCGAACGCTTCGCAAATGATCGAATCGTCCCTCAGCAGATCCACAATATTTTCTTCTGTCACTTTTACACAGTCCGTCTGGATATCCAGATACGGATTAATCTTCAGAAGCAACGATTTCAGGGCATCCGTTTTGTACATTCCCAGATGTTCCATAAAATATTGCTGACGGTTCAGGTTTGTGATATCCACGACATCAAAATCAATCAGATGCAGATGGCCGACACCGATTCTTGCAAGTGCATATGCTACATTGGAACCAAGCCCGCCAAGTCCTGCAATCGCCACACGCCCCTCTGACAGCAATGCCTGTTTTTCCGGAGAATGGCGTTCGTTTAGTGCCGCCATGATTTCTTCTTTTGTCAGTTTCTCGTTCATTTTCAGCCCCCTCCAACAAAGGTAACGATCTCCATACTGTCGCCGTCTTTTAATCTCGTTTCCGAATAAAGATATTTCGGAAGAATTTCTTCATTTAATTCCACAACAATGCGGTTTGTCTGGTAGTTATTCTGCTCCAGATATTCTGCAACTGTGAGGTCTGTGGAAAGAGTTGTCTGGTTTCCGTTTATTGTAACCATAAGGTGCCTCCTTTCAAGATTTGTGCATATTTTTGAATATTTTTGAAATGTACAAATGAACAAATTCCCCGAAGGGCACGTAAAAGTGCCTTCTTGGGAATTGTTCATTTTGCACATTGCCAAAGTTTTCTAAATTGCCAGAATACAACGTTCAAGCATGCTGCCTTTTCTCATCGCTATAACAAAAAAGAGTTCACAAAGAAATACACCCGCGGTGGTGTACCCCTTCATGAACTCCCGTTCACTCTCATTTATGTTATATTCTGTTTTCTGACCGATATAACTATAGCAAATTGAGAATCAAATGTCAAATTTTGTTGTTTCATTTTTTGATTTGTTTCATCTGCTTTATTGAGAATCTGTGATTTTTGTGCTATAACAATTTTATGATGCCAGGTTCAAAAGACCTTTTGACCACAACATCTTTTCATACGGAGGTGAGCACTGTGACGGTACTGGAAACTGCAAAAAAGATGATCGACTATTCTCACGGAAATCTTCATGACATCAATCACTTCATGAAAGTTTACGCTTATGCAAAGATGATTGCAGACGGAGAACAGCTCGATCCGGACACTCAGAAACTGGTTGAAATGACAGCTCTGGTTCACGATATTGCCTGCCCGCTCTGTCGGGTAAAATATGGAAATACGAACGGCAAAAATCAGGAAAAGGAAAGTGCTGCTTTGATTGCAGAATTTTTTAAAGATTCAAATCTGCCGCAGGATTTTACAGATCGAATCTCTTTTCTCGTAAGTCATCATCATACGCTCGATCAGATTGATGGCATCGACTATCAGATCATCATTGAAGCAGACTATCTGGTCAATGCGGACGAAAGCCATTTTTCCGGACATAATATCAAAAATATGTACAATAAGATATTTAAAACAGAAACCGGAAAATTTTTGCTCCGTTCTATGTATCAGAACTGTCTGGAGAATGAAACATTATAATTTTCAGAGTACAGAAATGGGGGATTCAACATGAAAGAATATGAAATTATCATCGAAACGATCAATCCTTGCGGCGGAACCAAACATGCTCAAAACGAAATTATCGAAGCAGAGGCAGAAAGCCCGGAAGCTTATATCAAAGAGCATGGGATTTTCCCGGTAATGGATGTATCCAAAAATACTTCCGGGGATGTTATTATAACAACCGGCGATTCCAAGGGATATATTGTTCGCTATACTTTTACAGAATAATCTTATTTTTATAAAAAGCTGGTACTTTACAATAATAATGCTTCGTTAAAGTGCCAGCTTTTTTATACCTCTTACATCTTCGTATGATGGTTCACATATTTTGCTTTGTATTTTGAATACACAATCGTCTGATCTTTATACAGTCCATAATATCCGGATGCTGCATAACTGATCGATACTGCAATCAGATAGTATGAAACCCCTTCAAATCCAAACAGCTCGAATGCAATCAAAATGGATGTCAGCGGGCAGTTTGTCACGCCACAGAACAGTGCTACCATTCCGCTTGCCGCACAGATGGATGGGGAAAGTCCCAGGATATGTCCAAGGACACAGCCAAAAGTGGCTCCGATACAGAACGACGGCACGATTTCTCCGCCACGGAATCCGGCACGCATGGTCAGTACGGTAAGTACCAGTTTCCAGAAGAAATCGAGTGTTCTGACATTTCCGTGTTCAATCGCCTGTGCGATCAGTCCGGTACCGGCTCCCATGTAGTCGGTGGTTCCGAGAAGCTTTGTGATCACGATAATTGCAACGCTGGCAACAACAACGCGGACATAGACGTTTTTCAGATATTTCGCATAAAAAGCGGAAATCCCGTTCAGTGCCATGCAGAACAAAATACTGAGTCCGGCACAGCAAAGTGCCACGATACCCATTTTGATTCCGCTTTCGATCGTAAGTGCCGGAATACTCGTCACATGAAAGGCCTCCGGGTTGATGCCCATGGATGCTGCAAATCCAGACGCGATCAGAGATGCAATAATACAAGGAACCAGTGCGGTATAATACATAACACCAACACTGACTACCTCCATCGCAAAGACGGCTGCTGCCATCGGTGTTCCAAACAATGCTGCAAAAGCGGCACTCATACCGCACATTACCATAACGTGACGGTCCTCTTCATCCAGTGGCAGCATACGTCCAAGCTGATTTCCGATACTGCCGCCAAGCTGGATCACTGCACCTTCTCGTCCGGCTGATCCGCCAGTCAGATGTGTAAGGGCAGTTGATATAAAAATAAGCGGTGCCGATTTGAGCGGTACATCATCTTTGGAACGGATCGTCATAAACACCTGATTCGGACCTCCGTCATCTTTTCCGAATTTCTGATACAAAAATACGATGATCAGACCGGACACCGGAAGCAGATAAAAGATCCATAAGTGCTCTTCCCGGACATTGGTCACGGTTTTCAGAACATAGGAAAACAAACTGCTCGCAGCACCAACAATACAGCCGGTCACAACTGCAAGGATCAGCCATTTTCCAAGGCTTGACATATCACGCCAGATCCGGTTTCCGTAATACTTTGCTTTTTCCTGCATGGTATTTTGCAGGAGATTTTCCTGTTTTTCTTCCACCTTTTTTCTCTCCTTTGAAATTTTTCATGTCTTTTGCATGAATCATTTTCATTCTATACCTTAAGTAAACTCCTGTCAATTTGCGGAACAATCAAGTGCTGGGCAATATTGCAAGTGAGTGTGTTATTCGTATTTGGTATGTCGATGTCATTCTCTTTATTTTTATAATGGTAAGTTCAAAGGAAAAGCAGTATAATAATTTAAATAAAAAATCAGAAGATAGAGAGGACATCTGACATGCCGGAATTACCAGAAGTAGAAACGATACGCCGTGTTCTGGAGCCACAGCTTCAAAACCGCACCATTGAAAAAGTTACTGTAAATCACAAAGATGCAGTCGCTTACCCTTCCGTGGATGATTTTTGCCTCGGACTGACCGGACAGATGGTTTCACATATACAACGCCGCGGAAAATTTCTGATCATCTGTATGAAAAGCGGTGACCGTGTGATCCTGCATCTTCGTATGACCGGAGGCCTTCTGTTCACACCAAAAAACTACCCGGAAGAAAAGTACACACACCTGATCTTTCACTTTGATCAGGGACAGAAACTGCTCTTTTCTGACATGCGGCGATTTGGTCGTTTCTGGTTTCTGAAAAAGGAGGAAAAAGATACGTTCAGCGGAATTGCCAAGCTTGGAATCGAACCATTTGATCCCAAACTTTCCGCAGACTATTTAAAGACATATCTGGGCACACGAAAAAAAGCGATCAAGACCTGCCTGCTCGATCAGAGCATCATCGCCGGAATTGGAAATATCTATTCGGATGAAATTTTATTTGCTGCGAAAATTCTTCCGTCCCGCCCGGCAAACAGCTTAACAGACAAAGAATGGAAATGCCTTGCTGTTACGATCCCGGAACGCCTGGAATATTTTATTGAGAAAAATGCGATTTCTGCGGAAGATTATCTGGAGACAAAAGGGAAAGATTATCGAAATACACCGTTTCTTAGAATTTACGGACACAGCGGAGAACCATGCCCGGTTTGCGGCAGCACCCTTTGCCGCACCACGATCGGCGGCAGAAGCAGTGTGTACTGTGAGAGATGTCAACAATAAAAAGTTGTGGCGGAGATTTTCTTAATGTGCAAATGAACGCCATAAAAATAGTTTTGTAAAAATAGTACGCCATGATGATTCGAAAACAATCTCCTGACACGCATCGTTTCCTGTTCGGTTCGCTCGTGTGTTAGCCGCCCTTCGCCTAAACTCGCCTCTTCGAGGCTCAGACAGCGGCTCTTTGGGGCGGCAGCATCGCAAACCTCACGACGGAAGCCTTGCTACCGTCAGAGCGAT
>ERZ1673737.1748-NODE-1748-length-19959-cov-4.094202_pt1 | contig 19959 bp, 19 predicted proteins | sample MGYA00580211_ERZ1673737 | MGnify/ENA primary metagenome ERZ1673737 (study PRJEB41218, sample SAMN15661789) | gut metagenome | host: Homo sapiens | place: Canada: London | collected 2015-08-20/2019-03-30 | study: EMG produced TPA metagenomics assembly of... | reverse complement strand
GGATTATGGGATAGCATGTGATTCATGGGTGCGCATGGAACACACAGAAGGTTTGATGTGAACTGCGATGTAGATGTAGATGCATTGCTTTGATATCAAGATAGCTTTAACTTTTCCCACCGCTTGTCAATGCAACTAGTTTCCAGCCCCCAATTCTAGAGTTATCTTCCTGTCCGAGATAAAATCTATCACACTAATACTTTGAGGGCAAGACATAGCCCCCAATACTAACAAAAAACCGCATAGCCCGACCCAAAAACTCAGCAACATCTTCCCCAAGCCATTTAGGAAATAACTTCGTCCTTGAGCCTTCAAGCTCCCGCAAATACCTACCAGCAACCTAAAAAGCACATTAATTAGCACCCACAACCACACGCAATGTTTCAATAATCGAAACTCCATCATACCATAACACAATCCCCCCACCTCTCCCCATCCAACGCAACAAGCGCAATAGCCTCAGCAACTCGATCAGGAGTATTCTTCTCCAAACCCGCCTCGTCCCATCTCTGCGCAAAACCGGCAGTGATATGAGTCGGCGTAAAGAATGGCGCGATTGCATTGACCCGTACTCCGTACTTCTGTGCCGTTGATTGACATGCGCGTAGAAGACCTAGAACGCCGTGTTTGGAAGCTATGTAGGCTGTTACTCCTGTCCCGCCAAAGTAACTTGATGTTGATGCGACGAGGAGGATTGATTTTTGGGGTTGGGGTGATGGCTCAGCAGCAGTATCTGTAGGTGCGGGTGCTTTCATATAGTGTAGTCCCAGTCGAAGTGCTATAATTTTAAAGATGATTTATCTTGTTAGCCACAAATGGAGGCTGTAATAAGCTTGGAATCAATAGCATCAGAAGGAGAAATGGGCAAAATATACTATTCAAAGTCCCCTTCAAATTAATATCAATAACCCTCCCAGCCTCCTCACTCTCGAGAAGCCTTCCATCCTCATCAACCGCGTCCAAATCTAGAACAGGTCTAGATTCCATAATGCCAGCATTAGCAACGACAATATCAAGCCCGCCAAAGCGGGCAATTGTCTTCTCGAAACATTCCGTCAACTCGGTCCAGTCAACGATATTAGCAGGAAAAAAGGCCGCTCGGTCTGGGTGGGCCAGTTGAGTTCTGATTACTTCTTCTGCTTCTGTGCGGAATTGGGATAGATCTGCTAAGACGACGTTTGCGCCTTTTGCGTTGAAGAGTGTTGCTGTTGCCGCGCCGATGCCGCGTGCTGCGCCGGTTATTATGACTGTTTTGTCTTTTGCTTCGGCGAAGAGGGACTGGTTGAGCTCGACTTGGGCCATTTTTGCTTGGGAGTGATGGGTAGGGTAGGTCTTGGGGTGGTTTCTTTCCGGGAGAAGGCCGAAATGGGGTGTAGGGCTGTTTTTATACATCTATGGAGGTGGAGGAGGAGGATGCGGGGTATTGATTGCGATATTTGCCGCGGTTATTCGTGCAGTTCATGTATATACCTGAAGCTGGACGTAATGATGAAGATGAAACAACGCACGTAGTGCACGTACTGCCAGTATGTACAAGCTAGGTAAAAATATGTACTTGAATCTGCCTCTCAATCACCACAATAAAGGGTAATTCAATCAGTTTTATCTCGGTCATTCGGTTTCGATCCTGACATCTCACCCAAGTCTACTCTCGACCCTACCCGCGAAGTCATGCGAGATGGGGCCATTGACTCGGTCGTGCTGACGGCGTGGAAGGAGAAGTCTAACTCGCCGACTAAATCCTTGACGTGTCTAGAGAATGAAGCAGTCAGCAAATCAGGTTTGGATGAGCGTTAATCCCATGAACACATACCGGAGAAGTCTGTCGACATCACCAACGATACACCTCGTTGAAATTTGCAAAACTGCAAATGCAGCGAAACCCGGCTCGGCGATGTGCCGGATGCTCAGGATGTCCTTATCAAGTGCTTCCAAGCGCTTCGTGAAGCTATAAGGCCGGGGAGCCTTAAGGTAGGGTGGTAGAGGCTGTCGGTTGGTGATACTAGCAGACAGGAGACATAACAATGATGTGACTTCGTGAGTGGTGACCTTTGCTGTACCGACCAGACGTCGGAAATCGAGCATCCAGGCGGTATCTGTAACATCATCCCCGTCGCCGAGATGCATCAAGGTATCAGACGCATAACCTAGCAAACTGAGGTAGTTCACAATGCTAGAAGAAAGAGACCAGGTCAGCGCCAAAAAAATCAAAGTAACGGATGATGTTTACATACTTCTCAACACAGAGAATGATCGAGTCATACTGCTTCTTAGGGAAGCGACCACCAATGGGTACCTCCCACCGTAGGAACTCGGAGTACGTCCGAAGACCAGCGAGCATAAGCATCTGCTTCGAGAACACCTTGTGTCGGGCTTTCTCGAGTTTTCGACCCGCAGAACTCTTGAGAAGGTAATCGCCTTCGTCACCACGCATGCGACCGGAGATAGTCTCATGGATGATGGAATAATAGTTGGCCAGGAGATACAACGAAGCACCCAGACTCTGTCGGAGTACTGAATGCTCTGAAATCGGATAGGGGAAGAATGTCCAAATGAATGCGACAGCAATACCACCCGACACAGTAGCGAGCCGATACGGTGCTAGCAGGTAGATGGGGTAGAAGAGCTGTCCGTTGGAAGTCGCGACTGCCTCTCCCACTTTGCGAACTTGGAGTTCGTAGCCGATGATCAATGTGGTTGTGACGATGCTGATAATGCCCACGACCCTGAAACGGAACATTTTGATGGGGATGTAGAATGCCATGGATACAAAGATAAACAGGAACACGATCACACCTGGTGTCTTTTGGTCCGGAATGTACCAGATCAGAAGACTTGCCACCATTGCAATCGTCGTACCTAAGATTCGGAGCACGAAGCTGAAAATGCTCTGTCCTGAAGTCGGGGACATGCTGAGATTCACCATGATTATGGCCCATACCAATCGCTGTTGAGTAAAGAAGGTCTGAGTATCATGTAAGAAGGCAACGATTGCAATGGTCATAGTGGCACAGGCAACGCGGAAGCCGTATGTCGACTCGAAAGAGCGGAGGAACCAGGGGATAATCCGAATTTTGTCTCCAAACTTCTGGAACATAGTACTAGGTGGAAGATGCTCGGGATCCTTGCGAAGCCGATACGCCTCGCCAAGTTGAAGGATGTTGTTTTGGGTATGAATGTCACCCATGTTATCATCATCGTGGGAGTCCTCTGCACTCAAGACGGATTTGGCCCATTTCCACAATCTCTTACCACCAGGAATGATCAGCCTATTCTTTGACAATTTTCCTTTGGCGGCAACATGATCAGCATAGCGAACAAAGTCCAGCACGGTTTGACCAGTCGAGTACAGCAATTGCTCCATCTAAATCTTCAATTAGCTTGAATAGCAGAGAATTTCAACTAGGGACAGTCTTACATAGAGGAACAGATACAGCTGTCGTCGACTACGCTCTTTCTGCGTGGCCGAATTATCCAGAAAGTTGGACTCCAAAATTTCGGGGTTGGTAGGGTGATCAAAGAAGTCGGGTGGTAGTTTGATACCCTTCTCCTCTGCCCAAGTTTGCAGGGCGATACGCTTTGCGTTTCGAAACTCTCCAAGCTTTTTCTCAAAATGCTCCGTGAACGCTTTCTCGCCAGGGGCGGTATCCTGAGCTGTTGCTTCCACGTCCTCGCCCCCCTCGGTCGGGTTATTGTCCGAGGTCTTCGCCGTAGCCGTGCGCTTTGGTGGCTTCGTCAACAGGAATACATAAGATGTATGCAGAAGTCCCTCATCAATCGTCTGAATCATCATGGCAAAAGGATCGTGCACTGCTCTCATGATATCATTCCACTCATGCACGACACGCTCTCGCACGGATTCCGGAACTGCATCCAGGTTGGCATCGATGGGTTGATTCCATCTGTTATAATCCGACAAGCGCTGGAAGATATCGACGACGAAGCTCAGCCCAACAACCGGAATCATGATCTGGCGAAGATGACGGAAAATCGTTTGAAGATCATCCGGTCCCAGTTTCCCTATTGCGATTTCACGCTTCGCAAAGGTGAGATCACCATGAAGCTTAGCATGAAGATCTGTGATCTGTCGGATTGCAGCGCGGATGGCCTCCGCCTCCGGGCTATAGACCTTTCCTTTTTTACTAAATTTCTCACGAGCGTCATCAAACGTCTCGGTGCGGCCGAACATGTCGTCCCTTTCTAGACTTTCAAAGTACAATGCATGGGCATTCAAAGCGGAACGAAGCCCACTAATGTACCCGGCCATTTGCTTGAAGACAGCCTGACGCGACGTCATGGGAAGGATGAACAAAGACGTGACGGTCGAGATAGCGAGACCAGTGAGAGAAGACTCCAGCAGTCGTCTCACAAAAGCAATGGCGGCAGTCATATTCTGCATCTGTGGAGAGTAAACAGACGCGATATTGGCAAACATGGCGTATATAATGACCGGAAATTGCAGCTGCGGGTATTTGGCACGGAAGGTATGAACCATCCAGATCTGGAAGAAGAGCCAGACACCACTGACGGCAGATGCCGATGAGTTGTACGTGCCACTGGAGGGAGTGGCGGTATTTTGCCGGGCTTTGACACTCGAATACATGGTCAAGAGCGCAAAACAGGCTGCTATGCAGACAGCAAGAATGTCAAAAATCATCATCTGGATGAACTTTGCGCGGGGCATGATCGCAAAGCCCAGGATAGAGATGATGGCCATTAGATAGCCCAGAGTAGTGAACTGGTCGGCCACTGGCGTGGCTTGGTAACTGTGATCGCGGTTAGATAGACTCACGGTCTGGGAGATTGTCGGGTTAATCACTCACATGGCCACGGCGATGGTTGGTGCAAGACCGCCCCTAATATAATAGTTAGCGATTCGTTCTCTATAACAAGATACCTTCCCAGCTGTCAGGGGTACATGGAGACAAGACATACTTCATCATCAACAAGACAGTCGGCCGATCCAACCCCGTCTTCCCCCAAATCTTCTTGACAAACCCAACAAAAGTCTGTTTTTCCTTGGGAGGATCATCCTGCGCCTCTGGCGAGTCAAACGAAGACGCCGACTGGCGCGAAGTCGTTCGCGACGCCATCTTTACACGAGTTTGACGCCCTGCAGGTCTTGGCTCAGATCTTCAGGAAGGAGGTGCCATGAACACGTGATCTGATCGCGCAGACAGCAATGGTATAAAAGCCAGTCGAAAGTGCTGTACAACGTTGCCCTCAAAGAGCTCTGAAGGAACGTCGGGGCGACGTCCCGCCTTCGAGTCTACGGGTGTGAACTGCGGACCGCGTGATGTTATTGGTGACCATTGCCGTTGTGGAGCAAACCGAGGTTAACAGTTCTGCACTTCTAGAATTGACGTCTGCAACGGTTTGTAGATCGGTGTATATCTGTTGTGTAGTATGCATTCAGGCACGGATGGTGGTTGTACGAACTGCCGATAGATTGTACTTTTGTTCTTGTATCTTAGCTCCCTTCTATCTCGATCGTACTTCGATTCCGACAAAGGTCCTGTACTATTGCTAAAAGCCTCAAATGGCGCCGAGGGAAATAACCGAATGAAAGTAAAAGATATTCGCCTTATTGTTCAATTTATTTGCATTGTAGAGATGTTTGCTCATTGTGATGCTGTCAATAACGTTAATGCCCTCAATGCCCTCGATGAAACCCACAAACCTCCATGGACTTTCCCACTGCGTCTTTCATTCTCTCCGTGCCTTTCTATTACTCCGCTGAGGTGTGATATCCGATGTCTCTTTGATCCTGCACTTGGCTTTTGATACTCCGATCTCTGCTATATCTAGGACCTCGGGCTTGCATATCTGGAGTGGACAGAGACAACTCGAATCCAAACGGACTTCCTCACCTTCTTTTGAACATCCTTCATCTTTCAGACAATCCATCCTTCTCCAAGGAAGGATTTCACGATGCCTTTCAAGCTCAACACCATGTTGATGACCATGACGGCTTTCCTCCTCATCGGAGGGACCATCGCGGCTCCCACCGCTCTGGACGTGAGCAAGTAAGTCGAAGACATGACGGAAGCTCGCATATCACCTCGGCCTATCAAAGATGGACAGACTTGAATGAACCAAGCTGACTCCAAACGTAGGCCCAATACCGACGGCAAGCTCATTACCGAAATTAGCGGCGGTCCCTATTCTGGTGACCTCACCTGGTTCGATACCGGCCTCGGAGCTTGTGGCCGGTGGAACGTCGACACGGACTACATCGCCGCCGTCTCCCATATTGTGTTTGACCGTGAGGCGCGTGGCACGAACCCCAACAACAACGGGCTCTGTGGCCAGAAAATCCATATCCAACGTGGAGGCCGTACCGTCGAGGCAACTGTCGTTGATCGCTGCGAGGGGTGCAAGGAGAACGATATCGATGTTACTCCTTCTCTATTTCAGCAGTTTGGTAACCTTGACCGAGGCCGTATTGATGTTGTTTGGTGGTGGAACTAGGTCCGCCTAGGGTTTTCTCCCTTCATCAGTCTTTGACTATGGCAGCCCCGGGCTGACATGATCAGACCACTTATGGCCTGTTTGAATTTGGAGATGGGAAAGGAAATAAGGAACAAAGAGAATATGTTCAGGGGTTGCTGTAGCAGGAAATCTTGAGTTTTGCTTTGAATTGAATGTCGAGAGGCATGAAACGTCAGTATTCAGGCCACTCTGGATCTACCTGTTCTTTCCACGATCGTAGACCGCCGCGGATATCACCAATGAACCTCTGCCCGTTCTGATCTAGTCCTAGCTCTTTCATTTTCTTCACGACAATCTGCGAGTCATTTCCTAGACGGCAGACGACGTAGATCGGGTTGGACTCGGAGCCGAGTTCAGACGGTAACCAAGAAGGCAATTGCGGAGCTTGCTGCTCAGTGTCGGCCGCCTGTAGCTCTGAATATCCCGAGGCAAGGATATCCGAAATAGGGATGTTGATGCTATTTTCCAAACTGCAGATTTCGAACTGCCCCTTATCTCGCACATCAATTACGGTGTGTGGCGACGCCTGGGATACGCCAGGGTACTTTTCATGGTACTCCTGCGCAGAGATACGTTCCTCGGGGCCAAGTAAAGATGGAATGCTTGCAGAGCCACAGAAGAATACATAGTCCGTTGATCCTGACTTGATCGTATCCACCGTGACTGTCGCCACGGCAGAGCACACTGCACAGTTTGCTCGGCGCGAACGAAGACGGATTGTGCGGACCAAGGGACTGGAGTATGCCGAGAAGACATGCAGAGCTGGAGGGTCGCGCGGGACACTCGCAGCACCATCTGCCACACCAACATCAGGCGCAGTAATGACCTTAATTGCCTCGAGGGCCTGCAAGACACCCATGGTCCCGACCACCGGTCCCAGGATACCACCATCGGCACAACTGACCACACTATCAGCCGGTGGCGGTTTGGGGAACACACAGCGATAGCACGGTCCTCCAGTCTTATCACCCGGAGCTCGGGGTGGGTTGTTCAACACCATAAGCTGTCCCTCGGTCCGTAAAGCGGACGCAGAAACCAATGGTTTGCCGGTAAGCACCGCGGTATCCGAAATCAAATAACGTGTTGCCGGATTGTCCGTGCAATCGAGGATCAGATCATAGTTCTGGAAGATCGCGGGCGCCTCGTCGGGCGTGAGGTGTGTTCGGTGCGCAACGTAGGTGGGATGTGGGTTTAGCCTGGTCAATCGCAGAATATTGTTAGCATGGAGCTCAGATCTACAACCCAAAGACAGAACTCACTCTCGTAGCGATTCGATTGCACTGTCCACCTTGTACTTCCCCACGTTCTTTGTTCGGTGCAGCACCTGGCGATGCAGGTTCGACACCTCGACCGTATCCCCATCAATCAAACCAATTGTGCCAACACCAGCACCGGCGAGATATTGCGCAGCTGGACATCCCAGTCCTCCAGCCCCCACGAGCAGAACCTTGGCTGATCGAAGTTTCAGCTGACCTGTAATTCAGAAGTTCGCAGTTAGCCCAATTGTTCGAGTCGTACACCTAACGCCCATCAAGGAGTTGTCGCTCACCCTTAAGTCCGACTTGAGAGACAATCATCTGTCGTCCATATCGTCTATATTCCTCCTGAAGCAGCGGCCACCGTCTTGCTTGGCCATTCCGGTCATTGTGTTCGTTTCCCGCGGTGGTTGTGGTTGCGCTCTCCGATTGCGCTTGCTCGGCGTTCGCGAGATCGCGTCTCAGTCCAGCAAGCTGTTCCTCTGTGGCGGTGATCTGGGCGCGCAGAGATGCGCACGTTTCTTCGAGGGATCCCATCGAGAATGTTGCGCGAAGAGGAATTTGACGCGGGGGAAAATCAGCAAGTTCCCCGCGGCTTTTTTGTGGGTCCCGGACGAAGTATTCCGCATACTCACAGGTGAACACTTATAGATATTCTAATGACGTTGGAACATGAGGTACAGTCATTCAAATCTATTCCTATGTATATCTGCCAAGTATATGTATATGTTCTATCTTGCCTTGACCCATGTATATCCCAAGTTGTCATCTAGTTATAGTCATTCAGTTCAATCCCTGCGTTCCGTAGTAGTCCTAGCAGCTGCGTTCTCTTCGTGCATAATCTGAGTCTTCTGCAAAGTGTGTTCGACATCAGCACGTCTTTGCTGCTCATCAACGGCACCGAAAATGAGATCCATCTCCTCGAGGGTGCGGCCCTTGGTCTCTTTGAAGAATACAATCACAAAGATGCCCATGGCGAAACAGAAGATGCCGAACATGAGGAAAGTTCTCCAGCCAATCTTATTGATGGCTCGAGGAGTCACCTCGGTAATGACGAAGTTGAACAGCCATTGGGTGGCTGCACCGAAGCCGACTCCATAGGCACGGAGACGAGTTGGGAAGATCTAGAAACAATGTTAGTTGAGTTTGACTTGAAGTATCAATGAGAAAGAAAGCTTACCTCTCCAAGATACACCCAAGGTGTTGGGCCCCAAGATGCTGAGTATCCAATGACATATAAGTAGATCATGGTGACCATAGCAATGGACGCGGATGAGACCGAAGTAGCCTTCGTATTAGGGGGGTGAGTGGCCAGGACAGCGCCAATGATGAACATCATGCTAGCCATCCAAGCAGCACCACCGATCAAACTCTTCTTTCGGCCCCAGCGATCGATACCGATGATCAGGAAGATAGCCGTTGCGACCACTTTGACTGTTCCATAGATACCGGTGGCGAACAGGGAGGAGTTGGTCTTGCTCAGTCCAACACTGGCAAAGATTTGAGGGGCGTAGTAACCAATACTATTGGTTCCAGAGAACTGCTGCCAGAACATAAGAACAAAGGCCAGGAAGAAACGGTATCGGTTGGTCGGCTTCAGGCATTCCTTCCAGGTCATGCCCTCAGTAACAGCGTTTTCCTCCTGGATAGCAGCGGTGATTTCAGCAAACTCCTTGACAACCTCCTCGCTGGTCTCAGAATCATTTCGAATATAAGCGAGGGAGTTAAGTGCCTCCTCACTGCGGCCCTTCTTCATCAGCCAACGGGGAGACTCCTTGAGGAAGAACAACCCAATGAACATCAGACCACCAGGGACAAGCTGAATGGCCACAGGAATGCGCCATTGGCTTGTACCTTCAGGAATATGAAGAGAAACACCATAGTCCAGCCAGTAGGCGAAGGTACTACCGATGACGAGGAACTCCTGGAAAAGACCCGCCACACGACCACGGATAGCCGGGGGACAGTTCTCACTGACAAAAACCGGAGTGATACTCGACATGCCACCGATTCCCAGACCGGCAATGACACGACCGCCGTAGATCATGCCAATCTCATGGTGGGCGCCGACCTGGATCGCTGCTCCGACCAGGAAGACCATGCAGAAGATCATTAGCGAGTATCGACGGCCCAGTCGGTCATTAATATAAGCAGCAAATATGGATCCAAAGAAACAGCCGGCTGTGAGTAGGGATACCACGTTGGAGGAGATCTGGGCATTCTTGTCGTCGCTGAACCCGGATGAATCAACGGGGAGGCCGAAGTCCTTTTTGAAACTCGAAAGAGCCAGGACTGAGCCCATAACACCCGTGTCATAACCTGGGGAGTCATATATTAGCCCTGCATTCTATAGAGAGCGTGAATTACTCACCGAACAGCAGTGAGCCCATATAGGCCACCGAGGTCAGGATATAGACCCGGTAATTCTTAAAATCGACGAAACCCATCTTGAAGGTGTACGGGTGGTATCCCGTGCCAAAATGTCACCAGAACAAAAGAATGGGAAAAACCTGACCAAGGAAAAGTCCGCAAAAGGAAGAAGGAAAAGAGGAGCCGTTGGAATCGGGTCACATCGTGCTTTATACTTAGTTCGGGCAGACAACGGACCAATGCAACGCCATGCGATACACCAAGCAAGACAAGCAATCAAGTGGCTTCATTGCTAGCTGGTCCATGCCGAAAGCCGCGAGCTAAAGGGTCCGGGGTTGCGGATGTGGAGGTAAGGGAACGAATTGGGGAAATTTTGGCGGGGGAGCCCGCAATCTGGGATCAAGGCGACAGTTTCTCCATCCATTGAGGGATGGCTTTGGTTTATGGTGCATAGCTCTACGCCTTGCCGCGGGGAATGGCTATTGGCGTTGGTGTAGACGGCATGGCTTGGTGGAGACGCTGTGGTGGTGGTAATGTCCGAGCCCGCTGATTGATGGAAGAATTATACCCCTGTCTGTCCGTGATCTCCACTGATGCTCTATAAAATCTGGGGTTATGGCATGATACCGATATTTGTGGAATATACTGCTTAGTTCTACTATGACGATCATAATTGTTTCATTGTCGTCATTCTTTATATAATGTCAAGTCAGCGTCAGTTGGACAAGCTGCCTTCTTTCTTGCTCAATTGCCGCCGGCGATTTCTTTCAATTGCCGATGCCGCTAGGGTGTCATTCAATTGCAGATTTACAGTACATCAACCACAAACAGAGAAGTTGATTATCAATTTCAACCGTAATCCTTGTTCGAAGACGGCTCTATCGGCAAGCAAATATAGTTTTACCAACCTTGTGCTTGCACCATCGGATATATGACCAATCCCCTTCTCATCACTTCGGTGTCGGAGTGGGTGCGGGATTGACAATATGCCGGCACTGATCCCAGGAGAACCAATGCGCTAAGTACCTCTCCAGTGCGAAATTTACAAAACGTTTAGACTTGAATCCCGAGCATCTCGGGATTTCGGCAAAACTCATTGCCTGGATATCACAGGAAGAGTGAGCTAGTCAAATCTCTATTCATCGTACTATAAAATAAACAGATCATATTATTAGCTAGTACTATGTACATCCCACACCGCGACAGCGGAGTACAGATTACTACCAATCCTGGCCACGTCTTGTGGATGCTGAACTCGACATTGCTAGGTTGGTCGTTGGGTGAAGAGAAGATGTGTGTATATATTTATTCCGAACCTCTTTGAACAAGACGTTACCCAAGTCTCATCACTAAATCATTAACCGTCACACACTCACCTTTTCGATGCACTCATCATCGGCGGCGGTCCTGCTGGATTGGCCGCTGCCATGGCCCTAGGAACAGTTTGTCGATCCGTGGCCCTCTTCAACTCCCAGTAATATCGCAACGAGTCGGCGACGATGATGCGCAACGTTCTTTGCCATGACGGTCAAAAGCCTGAACATTTTCGCGCCACAGCAGTCAGGCAAATGATGGATAAATATGACACCTTCACTTTCATCGACACACAGATCATCAGGACTCGCCTGGTTTTTGACAGTTCCTGCCGCCTCTTCGAGCTCACCAATCAAAAAGGTCTGGTATGGCTGGTCAGAAGCTGATCTTCGCATCTGGCACAAAAGATATTCTGCCTCCGATCACTGGGTACAAGGAACATTGTGGTCGAGGAATGTGAGTTTATTTGGCAAGAAATATCTACGGATACCCTGTCCGCTAATCCCTTTTCGAACCCCAGCGTTCACTGTTTGTTTTGCGATGCTTACGAAAATCGTGGAAGCCGCATCGGACCCTCAGGTCTCCGGTCCCAGGACCTAGGACCCATGTTGATGGCATTGCAGCTCACCCAACATAAGGTCACAATGTTCACAAACGGGGAGGGTGTCGCTACCGATGAAGCAGGACAAATGGTTTTCGAAATTGCAACTGCGCTAGGAGTCAAATTTGGCCACCGACCACTCAAATCAATCTCCCAGAATCCTCATGGAGTGCGGATCTAACTGAATTTCCAGGATGAGTCAAATGAATCTATACGGATGCTTATGAGCACTCCACCCTCGGTCAATCGTGCAGTCGATTTGATTTCCAGTCTGGGCCTCGAGACTCTCCCAGGCTCCGACGGCCACGTGGTATCCAAGAGTATGATGGGAGAGTCTAGTCTGCCAGGCTGTTTTGTAGCCGGTGACACATCCACGGCGTCGAAGATAGTTCACGTTGCCATGTCATCTGGTAAGGGTCCTCCCAAAGGACTCTCTGTCATTGTTGTTATGAGACGCTAATCCAATCATCATTTTTAGGAACTCTTACAGGGATTGGAGTGGCCAAACAAGTGGCGCACGAGGAAGGGATCAAGGCTCTTAAAATAATGTCGAGGCGCGGTAGTCAAGGGCATTTGTGAGGCACAATGACTTCAATATTGACCGAAACAAACTGGCCTGGATTCGGTTATTCAAGTTTTCTTGTGGTACACTTTAACATAGTAGATTGAGACACTTGCAGCGTCGTTTTTTTGCTTTTTTTTTTTCCGCGCCTCTTTGATCGAGCTCCACTTTAAGTCTCCTTCTTCCTCAATTTCAGAAGGTAGGTTGGCTAAATGTTTTCCACCAGTGACTTGGTCGTGAGGCCCGGGAAGAATTGTTGTCAGGGTGGTGGTAGAACCAATTTCACTCGTAGCTGTTACGCAAAGAAGATTACAATAGAGCATCTGCCTAAACCTCAAAACGAAACACGAATACAGTCAAATGGAAAACCCTGTGTTATCGTCTAGTTGGCTACAAGACTATCCAGAACCATAGCGCAATCCCAGCCACTAAACGCGCACCCAGCTCCATGCCGCGGCAACTTCAATTACCTTCGAGATTGACAGATGGCAGCACTGAAGATAAAGAACGAACTGATCAGTCGGTCGTCTCATAAGACTCCTTTTCGGCTTGTCGCTTCAACCACCGACGGTACGCAAATAACGCAATAATCCCCACTACCACAAGAAAGACGATGGCGAAGACAAGAACTACACCGCGGTTCTTGTTTGCCCAGTTATCTTTATCTCGCACAGCAAGGAAGCTCAGGGATGGAAACGGAGACGGAGAGGGAGACTTCGTGTGAGGAATCAATTTGATGGCAGCCATCTTGTTGAGCCGATGGCAAGTCAGAAAATAACTGTTGCAAAGGCCAGATCAATATGTTGCTTTGAGCTCACCCACCAGGCTGGTCGATCGGTATCTTCGAGCCTTGCTGCATCGTAGGGGCTTCTTACCGGATGTAGGGGTCAGCTCACTATCCGGTTTTAGGATATCAGTTGAGGGGCTGACTGCACGAACGATGCGTCAGTAAGCGTATCAGACTTGAAATTTGAGATCAGAAGCAGAAGAACTGCAACCCATTAAAGAAACACCTCTCGTAAAAAGCCAACAGAAAGAGTGAAAGTTGTGCAAAGTTTAGGGAAGCCATACATACCGCAACACACCTGCAGGACAGCTGCCAGTAAACAAGGACACAGAGAGATATAGGTAGTCAGAGTATGATGCAGGGTCACTAGTCCTTCCAGCAGACAGTAATCGCCTTCTCAGAGTAGAATTGGGTAGAATAGGCAGGCTTGAACGATGAAAATAAATCCATTAGAGGAAGATCCGGCACGCAACGGCTCTGGTCAGTCAATAATGCTGACTGAATGGTGACCCTGCATGGTGTTTATCTACCTTTTGCTACAGGGGAAACATGTTTGATTGGCTTCAGGTGATACTCGACCATGGCTGACCATCAAGAGCAATCACAAAGTAATGGTCGCCAAGCAAAACCATCCGTAGGCCTCCGCTGTACACTGCAATATCTCTCCTCGCAGAGCTGGACTCAGACTAAGATAAAGGTCGATGATCTTTGGTCAATCGTGATCTACACGGGAGCCCACGTCGAACACGACATACCAATTGCCCAGATGGTCACATCAGGAAACCAATGAGACAACAAAGAATTCTAGATCATCGTCCATTCCAATACATCATCGTGCAATCATGCCTTCAGTTCGGCTTGCTGGATGCTACGACCAGCCGATCTGATATGATTGGATCTGGGATGACAGCTTTTAGTATAGAGACATGCTCGTAGGAAGGCCAAAGCCGATAAAAGAGGTCGACGCAGTTCATTTATTCAACATGTTTCCTCTCACAGATGAAATTATCAAGCAATAGATATTGTCGCGATGTGTTGTGCGCATCATCAACGTGAAATATTTTTGACGTCATGTCCTTCGGTCAAAGGCAAACAATAAATAACTTGCCCACATCGGCAGCATATAGGCTGCCTTACTGTCATCTCAATCCATGTCATTTGAAATTTGTGACCTTCGAGAAAACGCGGGGAAAGATCAACCACTGTCATCTATCAGGATTAGGGTGTCTTAGGTCACTGGACCCTGGATCTTGACCAAAGAGGTAACCGAACACACTTCATGCGCAGATATGAAAGACCAAAATTCTTATTTGCTACCTACTCTAACCCCTATATTTGTACCTCTCTCGGCCACTCTCTTTCAGAAATTTGTGCTGTCCCAGACTGGCCCTGAATGATCGCCCAGTGGGCCAAGGTTCCTTTGCGGGACTGGCCGCTGCTTAATATTGATGGATCATAGCCCTGACTCCGAGGAAAACTCCAGGAAAAATACGAACTGGACTCCTGCCGCCCATTCACGTTCTACCTGTTGCCAAGCATTCTCATGCCGAGGTTCTTGGCGATCTCTCCTTTGTTTGTTACACAATGGTAAATGGTGCCTCGAGCGATGAATGAACAAAGTCGAAGCAAGGAAACAAGATCGAAAAATACCTTGCAAGCCATATTGATACAATCGCTTGCTTTGGCTTGTCCAAACCCTCTGAAAGGAGACGGACAATACTTTATTTCTTAAAATTCCAGAGGCCCGTCGCCTCGTATTCGGCCCATGGGGCGCCAATCACCGTCCTGAACGGGCACGATGGCTGTAACCGAGATCTGAATTTCGGGTCATGGGGACACAAACGGCTAGATATTTCTGTTTTAAGTTATGATTCAGACGGGGATGTACGAAGTACAACACAGGGCTACTGTACCCTGTGTTCCACCAATGAACCAGGCACCAGGGGCTAAATGACTGTCAAAATTGCATCCACTATTTCTGAAATTGTGGTTATACTTCAACTTCATTCGAGTTCATGTGGCTTGTTTCAAAGGCCAACCTATCCATCGAGTTCGACACCCCTTCAAACCTACACCCTTTCACACAGAAGCCACCTCCGAGCCTTAAAAGCACGCTAGGAATGGTTTCAATCTGCAGCTCAAATAGTCCGTCGATCTACTCCTCACCCGGTATAGATCATCAGCTGCGGTTACTACAATGGTCCACAATGAAGGGTCCTGAATGGCCCAAACCATGGGCTGAAAAGTACTCCGATGGAGACGAGGCTCATATGAATACGAGCTAATTCTAATTCTCCCCAGGCCCCAGGCCCCAGGCCCCAGAACAGGCGAGAGAGTCTGCACTCCATAACGTTATATTACAAACACCCCCTTCCGCACATCTTCCCAAAGTCTAATTCTCATTTTTAGTACTCCCTCCCCATTTTTTGATCTTGGTCCACAGGACTCAAGTGATCAAGTCACCATGTTGATGCTGCCACTATACGCCCTCTCTCTCCTCCCACTGGCGACCGCATGGACATTCCGCTACACCAACAAAACAGATAGCACGCTGATCCTACGCGGCAACGATGACCAGAATTGCACGGCTATAAGCCTCGCCAAGGACAAACTGTTCACATATGACCCCGAGGGATCTGACCTCTGCGTTTCGATATACTACGACGACGCATGTAGTTCCCGAGCAGGATACTCGTGTACTTCCTGGAGGAAGAATGCTAGCGCTTCCTTCTTCGGTGTCGACATCGCTCCTGAGAGACTGGCCGTTTCTACTAGCACCACTGCGCTTCCCACTTCTTCCACAGCTGCATCTACTTCTGTATCTACTTCCACGTCGACATCCGCATCCGTTCCCGAGTCTGCGACGAGCACACCGACCTCGACCCCAACGCCTAGTGTCGCTGCCACGAGTGACACTTCCACTGGTCTCTCCGGTGGAGCAATTGCAGGTATCGTGATTGGTGTTGTAGCAGGTCTTGCTGTCCTCGCTGGTCTTATCTTCTTCTTTATGCGGAGGAATCGCAAGAAAAATGCTCCACCTATCGTCCAACCTGGTAGCTTTGGGCCTCATGAAGCTGAGGCTACCGTTTCTTCTCTGAGTGGTGCTACAGAGAAGCCGCCAGGTTCTTCGGGGGGAGCGTCGTTCCGTCCTCCGCCTGGTTCGAAGCTTGTTGAGCTTGCTGGTGATGCGGGGACATTTGAGCTGCCTAATAGTCCGCTCAGTGAGATGGATGGTCATTCGGCGACTAAGCCATCGTATCGGGTCTGAATAAGCAATGTAACGAGGCTCATGTTAAGGGGATTTGGTCTCCAAGATCAGATGCTTGGTCTACTTCTTGTCTTAATAGCGCGGAGGGGTTTAAGGTTCAATTGTTTGCTTGATTAACGTGATATCTTAATGAATATTGGATAGTATTGTCGTTTTTGGATTGCATATAGAATGTTTTTATACGGGCTGAAAATGTGTGTAAAAATATGTTCATTTACAGTAATGGCGTGCCCGACCCATCTAACAGGCTAGGAAGCATGAGTAAATACATTACCATTACAGAATTAACATGTCGCTAGAATGCCATGCGAAGAAACCCATATCCAAACTCCCTTCACCTCCTGATCATATTTACAAGGACTTCACAGGGCGAGCATCACTGGGCTCCTGACCCTTCTCAAGAGCTACACGCTCGCCCGACGAGGCAAGAGATCCAGATTCACCATCAACACGCTGCTCAGCATACTCCTCATCGGGGCGCCAGAAATCCTTCTTTCCGTGAGCAGCACGGTTAACCCAGGGTGGCAAGAAACCACCCTTGACCTTCCAGGACCAAGGATCGGACTCGTCCTTGTTAGGCGGGACGATACGACCACCACTGACCTTCTCGATGATCCAGGCAATACCGTTGAGAGCGATGTAGCTGGTGATACCAGCAATCAGACCGTAGGCAATACTATAGGTGAACGGCATGACGGCGATGGTGAGGAATGCGGGAATGGCATCCCCGTAGTAGCGCCAGTTGATCTGAGCGGCAGCCTTGGCCATCAATGCACCAACGATCACGAGCGTGCAACCCGTTGCCCAGGGTGGAATAGAGGCGAAGATTGGTGCGAAGAAGACGGAGATGAAGAATGCAATGCCGGTCGTGCACGATGTCAGACCTGTCTTGCCACCTTCAGAAATACCCGCGCCAGACTCGACGAATGCTGTCACAGGAGGGCTGCCAAGCAGGGATCCAATGGAGATAGAGATTGCATCGACCATATAGGCGATGGCGCTGCCCTCGAAATCTTGGGTCTTTTCATCAATGGCGCCGGCGAATCGGGCCATTGAGTACATTGTACCAGTAGCATCCAAAATATCGACATACTGTAATCTGTTAGTGTCGAGCTCTTGGGTAGAATTGTGTGTCACATACCAAGAATGTAATGAAAGCCAATCCAAATTGGCCACCCTTACCGGAGAGATCCCAATCCTGAGCAACGAGAATGTGCTTAATAGGATGGAATGTCACCACCTTTTTGAAGAAGTCGAACTTGCTCGTGCCCAACTCAGTGTAGGGGAAGTAAGTGACGGGAGTAGTGCGAGGCCACGAGATAATCGACACCAACAGAATACCGATAATAACAGCACCCTTGACGCGGTACATCATCAACAAGGCAGTCAGGATTCCACCACAGAAAATACCAATCCACATAGTGGGGTTGCGCATTTTCTCGCTGCTCATACACAATCCGGTCTCGGGGTCGAAATATTGAGGCGCACATCCAGCCAATTCAATTGGTGTGGACGAAGCACCTTGAACCAGTCCAATACCGGCGTCATATGTCAAACCAATCAAGGCGAGATATAGACCGATTCCGCAGCCGGTGGCGAGTTTAATTGAAGATGGGAGCGCACGCGCTAGCCACTGTCGCATACCGATGAGGGTCAAGCCAAGGAATACCCAGCCTTCAACGAAGACCGCAGTGAGAGCTGTGGAGTAGGAAACCAAGCCAGTACCGCGCACACCAACTACAGTGTAGGCAAAGTAGGCGTTCAGACCCATACCGGGGGCGAGGGCGATAGGCAGGTTTGCAAATAGACCCATACAGAATGTAGACAGCGCGGCGATAGCTGCGGTAGCGGTGACGAGGTCTCGGTTGACTTCCTGAGTGCACAGTGCGTATTCGGCGTTGGTGGCGCAGTGATCTGACATACTCTCTTCGGGACAGACGCAGGTTCCACCGGTAGCGGAGGTGATGGTGCTGTTGACAGAGATGATATATGCCATGGCGAAGAACGTGGCGAGACCGGCGCGAATTTCAGTGAAGAAGTAGCTTCCCTTTTTCTCTCTGGGCTATCACGGTGTCAGCTCCCATCGCACGCTTGCCTCTGCTATTACACGTCACGCAGGATATAGAGAATGGAGAATAGAGCATATGTATAGGCATCCTTACATGACCAGAGCCCTCTAGACGGAACCATTTCCCCACGGGACTGCGGGCAACCCGCAAGTTGGTATTGTGAATCCAATTCTTGATCATCGTGGGATGCGTGAGAGGCGGAGTATCACGTCCTGTACTAGATATAGGACAGAACCCGTCGTTGAGACGCAGTATTTAAAGATGTTCCTGCAGAAGCAGAAGAAGAAGAGAATGTCACATCGAAGCGAAAAAAGAAGAATAACCCGCCAACCACACCATGCTGATAAGCCAGGTAAAAAAAAAAAATCTCATTTGGGTCCAGTCCCAGCTATCTCCGCCTCCCATGGGCCTTGGCGGCTTGGCGGAGTCGCTTTTGCCCGTGAGATGCCGAACTCAAGTCCTAATTGGCTGTGAGCTTGCCGACAGCGTTGTGTCTATGGGTCGAGGCTCGGCAACCCGATGGACCGGAAAGAGGAAAAAAAAAGGGACAGGCGAACGTTCTTCGACTCCCGAATTAGCTATAAAAATCAGAATGTCTTCGTGTGATTTTTCGATTGTTTGGCTTCATAATGCCATACATGCCTGAAACGCCAAGACGCCAGTGCGGCGCTCAGCCCTCTTGGGCTTTTATCTTATCATTCCATATTAGTCGTGGAGATGATGTGCAGGGTCCATGTCGATAAGACGGAGGAAGCCGAATGCACATGAACTACTTTGCGTCCATTGCTTCCCCAGTCCTTGCCTCGTGGCTCTGGGGCTCTGGGGTATTATGGATCGGTCGATTCCGGCCGTGTGTTATCACAACCCTTGACTGCGATCTAGAGATATCGGACTTGCACGGGGCGGCTGACTTGAAGGAGTTCCGCCGCTTGTAGTGTGCTGATTGTGAAGCTCTGTACAGTATCTGTCGGAGATGATAGTGGTTTGAGGCTAGAGCGCCGGAGCTATCTATACGGAGAGGTGGTCACGTTTCGTGCACACCACACCACAATAAGCATTTGGATGCTTACTCTGGTAAAAGAGACTGGCGCTTCAGATACGACAAGATTGAGGCTCTGTTGCTAGTTGTGTAGCACTTTCACGTGTCATTCATTTTTGATTCGGTGCATAAATATGATTAGGTCGCAATTAAAAGGACCACCATTCTTAGCATTTGGACCCGGTCAGCTCACGCTAAGCC
>ERZ1673737.1737-NODE-1737-length-20037-cov-5.253878_pt1 | contig 20037 bp, 17 predicted proteins | sample MGYA00580211_ERZ1673737 | MGnify/ENA primary metagenome ERZ1673737 (study PRJEB41218, sample SAMN15661789) | gut metagenome | host: Homo sapiens | place: Canada: London | collected 2015-08-20/2019-03-30 | study: EMG produced TPA metagenomics assembly of... | reverse complement strand
ACCTCAAGTGTCCCGGAAAGCCTAAAAACCCGCTCTACCTATAGTCCAGATACCTTGCAGGTGCAGCGGTTGCCTTCCAGGAGCGCGTAGCGGTGGAGTTCGTGGATCGCGAAGTTCGGAATAGCCGCCTCAAGCTGCAGGGAGGCAGCGGTCATGATCGGGCCGCCGCAGACATGGATCTGGCAGGTCGTGTCGTAGATGTGGCCCATGTCGCAGATCTTCTTCGCTTCAGACATGCCGCCGCAGGTGCCGATGTCGGGCTGAATGAGGTCAATAATGTGGTTTTCAAAGAAGGGACGATAGCCCCAGCGCGTGAAGACGCGTTCGCCGGCGGCGATCGGGATGCTGATGTGTTCGCGGACTTCCTTCAGGCACATCGGATTGAGGTTCATCACCGGCTCTTCGTAGGCGGCAATGCGGAATTCCTCGATCATGCGACCGAATTCGATGGCGGAGACCTTGTCGGTAAGGGCATGGGCCTCAACAATGATGTCTACGTTGTCGCCGACCGCTTCGCGGATTGTCTTCAGGCGCTTGTAGCCGACCATCAGGTCGCGGCGGGCAAAGGCGCCGTAGAGGTTGCGCTTCTTGGCGAAGCCCTGCTCATCGATTTCGTTGACGTCGACCTTGATGCAGTCGTAGCCCTGTTCGACGGCCTGGACCGCAGCCGCAGCGTACTGTTCAGGGGTAGTGAGGTGTTCCTTCTTTTCCGGATCACCCCAACCGAACTGCAGCTGTGAGGCGTAGGTATGGAGTTCGTCGCGGCACTTGCCGCCGAGGAGCTGGTAGCAGGGAACGCCGAGAGCCTTGCCCTTGATGTCCCAGAGCGCAACGTCGATCGCGGACATGCCGGCCGAAACGACCGTGCCGCCGCCCTGCCCCCAGAAGGTCTTCTTCTGCATCTTGTCCCAGATGAATTCGGACTTCATAGGGTCGAGGCCGATGATGATCTTGGCAAGGTCCTTCGCCATTCCGAAACCCGCAGAAGCGCCGACGCCGTAAGCCATGCCGACTTCGCCGAAGCCGCTGATGCCTTCATCGGTATTGATGCGGACAACCACAGGACGCCACTTGGACACGGCGGACTGGTACGGGTTCTTGACGTCAATGATGTCAACGCTCACGATCTTCATGATGCACTTTCTCCATAAAGTTTGGTGCGGTCTGAGTGCCGCTGAATTTCTTTCGGCCTCTTGATCTGGGAGGAGAACGTCCGGCGGGCGGTGCCCTCTTCCGTTCATCTCAGCCATATCCCCGGCATTGAAAATTCAGCAGCAAAAGGATTGTTGAAATCCTTGTATGTCGGTATACCAGTTAGCCCATCAAGAGAGCAAGAGCGTTTTTTGAATACCTCAAAAGCGGTAAGAATTGGGCGACGATTTCGTTTTTCTTATTTTTTGCGCCGATTCGCTCTCTGCGGCATTTGTGCTCATTAAGAGGTATTTTTGGAAAGGAAAACTGAATAGTTAAAGAGATTCGATTGATAAAATTGAATCTCACCTCAAGTTTTCTAACGCCAACCGCAGGAGAAAAGCGCTCTCGGCGGGTTCGTCGCCTTTTCAGAGCGTCGGACCCGCTTCAGCTTCATTATGACTTTCACCTAATCATAAATCGGTACTGATGTTTACAGCCGATTGCCTCGGCGATTCAGCACATCGGAGAACGCGCCGGCCACATGCTGCAGAACCGGTTCGGTCAGGCCCGGCATGGCGATCCTGCCGTTGTCTATGCCGTAAACGGCGTGACGGACACGCAGGTACTCCATCTCCTCGGGCGAAAAACCGGTGAAGGAGAAGATTCCGCGCTGCTTCAGGGCGAAACCAAGATCGGCCCCGAAGGACTTTCCCGCCTCATAAAGTCCCTGCCGCATGGCCTGAACGCGCTGGCGCATTTCGGTGACCTCACCCATCCAGCGGCTCCTAAGTTCCCCATCACCGAGCACTTCCGCCGCGATTTTCGTCCCGTGCGCGGGCGGATTGGAATAAAGGGCTCTTGCGGCCTGCTTGAGCACGGAAAGCACGGCTGTCGCCTCGCGCGAAACGGGTTCAACAACGTGCAGCGTTCCTACGCGTTCTCCATAAAGGCTGAGGCCCTTGGAGAGCGACACGGAGAGAAGGAAGGGCAACCCGCTCGACGCAAAGAGGCGTACAGGCGCTGCATCCTCCCAAAATCCTTCGGCGAAACCTTGGTAGGCCATATCAAGAAACGCCAAGTGCCCGCAGGCGGCGACCGTTTCAAGGACGAGCTTCCATTCTTCGGGACTCAGGTCGAGTCCGGTGGGATTGTGGCAGCATACCTGCAGCAGAACAAGCGAAGGCTCTGGAAGGGCGTGAATGTCTTCGAGCATCCGCTCAAAGGAGAGACAGCCCTTCGCCTTGTCGTAATAGCCGTAATCCGATACCGTGAGCCCGCCGAGCCTGAAAAGTGCACGATGATTGCCCCAAGTAAGGTTTGGTACTGACGCGTGACGGATTCCAAGCGCAGTTTTTGCGAAAAGTCCGCCGACATAAAGAGCGCCGGTTCCCCCGAGTGCTTGAATGGTCGAAACTCGATTCGTGGTGAGTACCTCCGACTCCGACCCGAAGGCGAGCTCTTCAAGAAGCCTGCAGTAAGGCCCGTACCCTTCGATCGGCAGATAGCTATGCACGGTCCCGCGATGGAGCAGTCTCGATTCTACCCCCTCACCGTCTGCTGCAGCGGAATGCGGCCATCCGCTCCAAGATAGTTGCCGACGGTCAGATTTACCTTATCTTTTCGTGGATCCGCACGTAAACGATCGCTGATGCCTATGATGGGATCAGCCGGTGCAGGCGGGATCGCCTCGAATTTTTCAACGAGCATGGGAGCTGTTCCTTTCTAAATGAAAAAATGAACGCCGGACCCGGCTCTTCTCAAGCAGCCGATCCGGCGTACGGGGAGTCTCTGGAGTCGTCATGAGACTCAAAGCTCTGGACCTTCCATGAAGATCTCAAGCTGTTCGGCGTAGTTGAGCGTCTCCATCTTCGTATAGGTACCCGATGCAATCCTCAGCAGATGATCGAGCAGCTCTTCGCCGACCACTTCGATGTCCCGGGCTTCAGTCATGATTGAGGACGAATCAAAGTCGAAGTTGTCCGGCGACTTTTCATACGCATTGGCATTGCCCGTAACATAGAGGAAGGGCGACACCACCGTCGGATTGATGGCAGGCATCATGGGATGCATGGGCATAGCGCCGCCGCCCATCTGATAAATCACGATCGAAGCGCCGCATGCGGCAAAGCAGAGCGGGAGAGAGAGCGACGACATCCAGGAGTCGACGAACCAAAGCCCCGGGTGCGAAGGCCGTTCAGCGTAGTCGAGCACGCCCTGAATCTGTTCATGGCCGCTCTTGGAGATCGCGCCGAGAGACTTCTCCTCAAGGGTGGAAATACCTGCGGCAATGTTTGCCGGAATCGGATTGATTGCGCGGATGTCTTCACCCGTCGAAAGCGCCTTATCCTCCCAGCGCTTGGCTGCGGCGTAGATATCGCGCGCCACGGCTTCATTTACAGCGCGGGCTGCAACTTCATCCTCAGCGCCGATAATTTCAGTCGTCTCAGAGAAGAATGCTGTTCCCCCTGCCCGTACGACGCGATCAAACACCGCACCAACCGTGGGATTCCCGGCAATGCCGGAAGTGGCATCTGAAGTGCCGCACTTGACGCCCAGCGTCAGCGCGGAGAGCGGGCACACTGAGCGGCGGAAGTCCGTTGCGGCAAGTACAACCTCGCGCGTCTGACGGAGCGCTTCGCCGAGAAGCCCGTAGGAACCGCCAGCTTCATCAAGGCAGATGATGCGGTACGGTTTCCTGGAGGCTTTCGCCTCCGCAGCGAACCGGTCGAGTCCCATGTTGCGGTAAGCCGAACCAGAAGAGCGCTTCACGGCGAGGAGGACAATGCCGCCGACGTTGGCGTTTCGCATGAGGCCGATTATCGTGCGGGCGATCGTTTCACGGTCCTTCTTGGGGCGGCCGGTTTCAGCGGGTATCTCAAAATGCACCGTGCCGCGGGTCATCCGGGCGACGTTGGAAGCGATGAAGTTGAGCGAGCGCACAATCGGAAGCACCAGCACGACGTTGCGCACGCCTGCCTGCCCGTCGGGACGCATGAAGCCGAGGAAAGTCTTGTCCGTCATGATTCAACTCCACTATTACTGAGCAGCGCTGCGGTCGCCGCGGCCGCGGCAGCCTTCAATGTTTTCAACGTGAACGATGCGTCCCGGCGCGATGTCTGCGATCGCGCGGCCGATCGGACGGCCGTACTTCATGATGAGATCCCCCTTTTGAATCGTCTTCACGGACACCTTGAAGCCGAAAGGAATCTCATTTTCGACAGTAACGGGGGAGCCGAAAGGCGCACCCTTCAGAATGAACTCGACCGAGGCTCCTGGACGCAGGGGCTCAAGGGCAGTAGCCACATTGTCTGCGGCGTCGAGCAGCAACGCTCTGGGCATGATGAAACTCCTCAGGGGAAGTGATTGATTGGCGAGGCGTCCCCTAGAGCACCGGACCCTCAAGGTACATTTCAAGCTGTTCGTCGTAGTCAAGCGTTTCCGCCTTGGTCATAGTGCCGGAAGCAATGTCGAGAAGAAGCTCAAGAAGCTTTTCGCCGACCTCTTCCACTGGTCGAGCTTCGGTCATGATCGCGGAGGCGTCAAAATCGAAATTTTCCGGGGACTTTTCATAGGTTCGCGGATTCCCGGTCACGTAGACGAGCGGAGAAACGAGGCCGGGATTGATTACCGGCAGCATGGGGTGGGTAGGCATCGCGCCGCCGCCCATCTGAAAGATCACAAGCGCAGCGCCATTGGCTGCAAAGCTGAGCGGTAGCGAAAGGGACGCCATCCAGGCATCGACGAACCAGAGGCCGTGGGTCGGCGCATGCTCGCCGTACCGGAGAACGCCTTCGATCGGAAGATGACCGCTCTTTGAAATCGCTCCGAGAGACTTTTCCTCAAGCGAAGAAAGTCCGGCTGCCTGACTAGCGGGAATAAGGTTGATCGCCCTTACGTCCTCGCCGGAGGCAAGCGCCTTCTCCTCCCACCTGCGGGCAGCAGCCCGGATCATCTTCGCGCCTTCTGGAGTGACGGCTCGAACGGCCAGATGATCCTCAGCGCCGATAATTTCTGTTGTTTCCGAAAAAAAGGCCGTCCCGCCCGCACCTACGATCCGGTCCACGGCGGCACCGACGCAGGGGTTGCCTGCGAGACCTGCAGTGGCATCAGTAATGCCGCATTTGACGCCGATGGAGAGCGCGCTCAGCGGACATTCCGTCCGCCTCGTCCGCGAAGCCTGTACAAGCACCTCCCGGGCAGCAAGAAGTGCGTCGCCGATCATGTGAGCGGCGCCACCAGAGTTAGTCAGATATACGGCGCGCCACGGCTTCCCGAGCGCATCCGCTTCTGAGAGGAACCGTTCGCTCTCCATATTCGGATATGAGGAATCCGTCCTCGAGGACTCTGCAAGGATCACGATGCCGCCAACATTGGGGTTCTTCATGAGTCCGATAAGCGTGCGGGCGATCGTCTCGCGATCCTTCTTCGGACGCCCCGTTTCGGCCGGCATGTCGAATCGAAGCGTTCCGCGCGTCATGCGCTCGACCATTGACGCAATGAATTTGAGCGAGCGATGGATCGGAAGAATCAGCACGTAGTTGCGTACGCCCGCGTTGCCGTCCGACCGCATGTAGCCGAAAAAAGAATGCTCAGACATGATGAACCTCCTATGCCGGCGCAGTTTTCTCAACCTCGATCGTTTTGTCTCCCCTGCCCCGGCAGCCTTCCATGTTCTGCACATGCACGAGTTCGCCCGCTTCAATCCGCGTCGTGGCTCGACCGATGACCTCGCCGTACTTGAGCACGTTTTCTCCCGGGTCGATCGGCCTCACGGCAACTTTGTAGGCAAACGGGATGAAGGCGCGGGCCGTGATCATATCGCCGCTTTCGCAGCCGCTCCTAATGACGTCAAACGGCATATTTGCCGGTATATCGCACATGGCGGTGGCGATATTGTCAAGCGGAGAGATCTGCAGTGCGCGGAACATGATCACGAATCCTGATAGAGAAGATCTGGGAGACGGACAGTCAAGGCATCAAAGGCTTAGAAGTCCAAGCCAAGCCCACCAGGGGATGCCGATGATGGCATAGACAGCGTAGCCGACAAGCGTGAAGAAGAGGCCGTTCGCCCACCAACGCTTCATCGGCACGTAGCCCTGACCGAAGAGCACCGGACCCGCAGCATTGGCGTAATGCGTCACCAGCGCGCCCATCACGCCGACGTTCACGAAGACGAGGAACATCTCCCAATGCGGCAGACCTGCAGCAAGGCCGATAGCGTACTGCACGGGTACGACCGATGCCATGTACGCGCCACAGGACACAAAGAGATAACGGCAGAGGGTGCCCATCGCGCAGAGGAAGATCAGAATGCCGATCTGCGAGAACTGACTGAAGTCGACGTTGGCCTGAAGGAGACCCGCCATCCAGTCGAAGAACTTGAACTTGTTGAGAGCGCCGGCAAGACCGAGGATGCCGCCGTACCAGACAAGGGTAGACCAGACCTGACCGTTCGTCGCAATGCGCTTCCAGGACAGTACGCCCGAAAGAATGAAGGCGGCAATCAGGCCGAGCACGATGGCGGTCGAATTGATCTTCGTGTAGCTGCCGGTTGCCCAGCCGACAATCGCCATCAGGAAGAAGAACAGAAGGAACTTTTCATTCCTCGACATGGGCCCGAGTTCGGCCAAGCCCTTGGCGGCAAGCGCTTTATTGTCGATCACGCCGATTTCCGGCTTGTACACTTTATGAAGCAGCCAAGGGGCAAGGAGAATCATTGCGAGAGAAGGCACGCAGAAGGCCGTAGTCCACTGCAGCCAGGAGATCTCGAGACCGAGCATATCCTTCGTAAGCTGCCAGATAACAGTATTGGCGGCATAGGCCGTAAGGAACGTAATGCCCGTAATCATTGAGACGATATAAAGCAGCTGCATCAGATACGCGCCGATGCGGCGGGGATTTTCTTCAGCCGTAGACCCAAGCGCTTGAGAGATCGAGACGAAGATCGGTGCAATGATGCCGCCCGTGCGGGCTGCGTTCGAAGGCGTCACCGGTGCAATGATCGCGTCCGAAAAAGCAGCGGCATAACCAAGACCAAGCGACGTGCGGCCGAACTTGCCAATCATCCAATAGGCGATGCGGCGGCCGAGATTGGTATCCTGGAATGCCTGAGAGATGACAAAAGCGCCGACTACAAGCCAGGTCATCGTGAGAGAAAAACCCGAAAGCGCGACGCCGTGCCCGCGCATAATGACGGCATAAGCGCCGAGCGCAATCATCATTACAGCTGCTTCAGACATGGCCTGCAGCATGATGCCCAAAATAGCAAAGGCGTAGAACGGGAAAAGGCCCCACGCCTGAGGCGTCATGCCTTGCGGAGGATCCATAAATAGGAGGAGCAGCGGCGATGCTGCTGCAATCAGCTTTAAATAGTTTTTCATAATCATTTTTATCCTTTGTAGGTCAAAGTAATCTCATCGCACACGCTTCTCGAGCCTCTAGCAGGGCCCGGGAAGCGCCTTATGAATTTTTATTTGGCGTTTGCAATGCGGAAGATTTCCGCTCCGGCACCGGGGCCGGCAGATTCGAACGAGCGGCAGCAGGCGATGAACTCATCCTGAATCGCGCTCTTCAAAATGCCGTCGGTCATCATTCGGAATTTGTCGGCGAGCTGATCCCAGGAAACTTCGTTTTCCGGGTCGCCCGTCGGGGCCTGAATCTGAGCAGAAAGCTCCCGCCCCCTGCTCGTCACGGCTTCAATGCGGCAGGGCCAGTTCTTCGGCACGCAGGCATTGATCGCAGGGTCGTCGATCACCTCCGTCACCTGTTCAATGGCCTTAACGCGCGGGTCTTGAACCGCCTCTTCCGTGAAATCGGTTTCCCGCATGACTCCGCGGACGATCGCGGAGGCAACGCAGTAGGTGATCGAAAACTTCCCTTCGCGGCCAGTCTGCGGATCGGTCTTGCCGGCAATCGAAAGAGCCGTACTGTAGGTGTGGAGCTTGAGCTTCGTGATGGTTTCGCCGGGCTCGAGCTGCTTATGAAGCGCAATGCCTGCGTCAATCGCTGAATGCGTGTGCCGGCAGCACGGGTAAGGTTTGAAGGAAACCGCGCCAGCGCGCCAGTATTTGCCGAAATCTTCAAAAAATTCGATCTTCGGTTCCTGACGGGCAAAGCCCGCAAAGAACCCCTGCCCGCCTTCGAGCACGTGAGCCGGACCACTAAAGCCTGCGCGCGCAAGAAGCGCTGTGAAAACGCCGTTCCCTGCTGCATTTCCCGCGTGCATGAATTTGGTCATTGCTCCATCGGGATTGAACTGCCAGAGGCCCGCAGCGCAGGAGCCGGCATTGCCGATCGCCCAGAGCGTGCGTTCAGGGCTGAGCCCCAAAATTCGGGCCCCGGCGGCGGCTGCACCGAAAGGCCCCGTAGTTGCCGTGGTATGAAAGATTTTGTAGTGCGCCGGCGTAATCGCAGCTCCGATGCGCAGCATCACCTCGAAACCAGCCGTGACGGCAGTGAGAATATCCGCGCCGTTCTTAGCTTTCGCGTCCGCCGAATCTCCGGTAAAGAGCGAAAGAGAAAGTGCTGCCGGAATCACGCATGTGGCCGGGTGCGAAATCGATGCGCGGTCCACATCGTCCATCTCATTGATGTGACCGTAATAGCCGTTCATGAAGGCTGCGGATCTGAAATCGGCTGCGTAGGGTTCCCCAAATACGCCTGCTTCGCGCGCCCAGCCGAGAAGCTGCTCGACCTCTCGGGCGGGCTTTGAGGCAGGATCTCTAGACCCCTTGATGGCGCAGCCGCACCAGTCGAGCAGATCACGCTTCATGCGGTCAACGACATCGAGCGGGATGTCGCTGAAGGAAAGATTGGCGCCAAAGTCGGCGCATGCGCGCGACGGTGAGAAGGCAGTCATTGAAGACCTCCTGACCAACCGGCACGTGCGTCAGCGAACTAAAGTCTCCCCTCCGGGAGGAGGGATTTACGAACGAGGCCGGCTGAAAAATTAAAAAAAGCGGCAGCAACCGGACTTTAGGAGTGATAAATCCTGCTGCTGCCGTGCCTGGAAACAGTCCAGCCGGAGAACTGGCCGGACAGACTTTTAGGGAATCAGCAGCCGAGCTTGTCGAGGATCTTTTCCTCAACTTCAATAGCGTGCTTCTTTACTTCGTCGTAGCGGCTCGCACCATGCGAATCCATCGTGACGAGGAAGGGACCGAAGTGCTTGGCCTGAAGCGGCCACATCGCTTCGGGCATGCCGTGCTCGAACCAGTGAGGTTCCTTCGTGCCGACAATGCCGGCAGCCAGGACAACAGCGCAGCCCGGGCAGGCCTGAACATAGACCTGCTTGTACTTCTGCAGCGCAGCCTTGGTGCCTTCACCCATGCCGCCCTTGCCGATAATGACCTTGACGCCCTGTGCGCCGACAAAATCGGCATGCGGCTCCATGCGGATCGAAGTGGTCGGGCCGATAACGGAGAGGTACCACTTCCCTTCCTTATCTTTCTTCATCACGGGACCGGCGTGGAAGATCGCGCCGCCGCGGATGTCTTCGGGAAGCGGCTTGCCGGCTTCCACGAGCGCGCGCATCTCAAGGTGCGCCATGTCGCGGGCGGTGCAGACCTGACCGTTCAGATAAATAATGTCGCCCACCTTGAGCTTTTCAATCTGGGCATCATCAACGGGCAAATTAAGTTCGTACGTAGCCATCGTTATTCTCCAACCTGAAAGAGCTCTTCGGTGCGGCCGTCCGGATAGAAGCGCAGGCCGAAGCGGCGGGCAACCCAGCAGTGGAAGTTGATGACGACCGGGCAGATTGCGGTATGCGTTGCCGCCCAGTCAATCTTCACAGCGAGCGCGGACGTATCACCGCCGATGCCGGCAGGACCGTTGCCGAGCATGTTGATGTCGGCAAGCAGCTCCTGCTCGAGTTCGTCGAAGAGCGGATCGGGATTGTGATCAAGCCAGCTGCGCGTCGAAATCGCTTCGCGCGAAAGCTTGGCCGCAACGTCCATCTGGCCGCCGAGGCCGATGCCGATTGAGAACGGCGGGCACGGATAACCGCGAGCGCCCATGAAGCCGTTGTTGCCGGTAATGGTGTCGAGAACGAGCTTCTTGAGGCCGGAATAGTTCTTGCCGAGCGTAGCCGGCGTGAGAATCTTCGCAACGTTCGGAAGTTCAGCGCCGCAGCCCTTCGCGCTCACGATGATTTCCACATAGGGAAGATCAGGCTGATAGCGAAGCTCATAGTTGGGCACGCCGCGGCCGGAGGAGTCTCCCGGATTAAAACGAGTAAGCGGATGCACAATCGACGGGCGGATGTAGCCCGCCTTCGTCGCTTCCTGAACGGACTTCGTGATATTGCTCATCAGGTTCGTGAGATTCGGCTGGAAGGCTTCGCCCCAGCGAATCCAAACCGTCGGAAAACCCGGCGACTGACAGACGGGCTTGTCCGTTTCGGTTGCGAGAGCGACGTTCTTCACCATCGTCTCAAGGAAGGTCTTCGCTTCCGCATTCGTTTCCTTGGCGGCGGCGTTCTTCATGAGATAAAGTACATCCGGCGAAATGCGGGTGCACGCCTTGTGCAGGAGGTCGTAAACATCCTGGTACTGCAGTTCAAGCGTTTTCATATGAGTCTCTTTGGATGGAAAGCTCTTGGAATACTGGTATACCGTAAAGGGCAGAGCAGTGAATGATGAAGGTTAGGTATGTTGAGATTTCTCCCTTTCACCTGCGCCGAACTCCGGGATGGCCGAACGGCATCATTGGTTCAAGGGGCTGGCAGCCTGGGGTACCTGCGGCAAGTCCCCCAACTCAAGCGGCCCGCTGGGCGCAGTGTTTCTCCAAACTGCAAAGGTATTCTGGAATGTTGGTATGCCAGTAGTCCACTAGTAAAAACCCCTGAAAACCATCCCTGCAGAGGTAGAAATGCCCGAACTTTTGATCTAACCCTTACTCCTGTGAAGCCCTTACTTTTCGTCCAGAGTCGTAGATAAAACCTAGATTGAATTTGTTAATCATCCTCAAGATTTTTATGGATTTTCGTATCAAAAAACGAAAAAAAGCTCCTCTCTGTCTTCGCTCGGATGAGGACAGAAAGGAGCTTGGACGAGTTCTGCGTCAAGGAGCAGGCGCAGAATCAACTTTTTGAGATGGATTCCAGCTTATTTAATCGCAATTGCCTCGATTTCGACCTTGGCTCCCTTCGGAAGGGCGGCAATCCCTACTGCCGAACGTGCCGGAGCACCGTTCGCAGGAAAATGCTTGGCATAAACCTCATTGAACGATGCAAAATCGCTGATGTCGGCGAGGAAGCAAGTTGTCTTCACAACCTTGCAGAGGGAAGAGCCGGCCGCTTCAAGGACCGCCTTGACATTGGCAATCGACGCTTCAGTCTGAGCCTTGATGTCTTCAGGCATTTCACCCGTGGCCGGATTGATAGGCAGCTGGCCGGAACAGAACACAAAATTGCCGGCCTCAATGCCCTGAGAATACGGCCCGATGGCGGCAGGAGCCTTTTCCGTGCTGAGAATGGTCTTTTCCATTATCAAATCCTTTCCTGAATGCATCACAATATTAGAAGTCTTTTTTCAGGCTTCTTCATCGTTTTATGCGGATAAATGGTATACCGGTATCCCAAATTCGAAAAGTAGGATTATCCCTTGGGCTATTTTCCAAAACTGGCAGGTTTCATGGATCAGTTATCCTTAGATGCGCTTACGATTCTGAATCGGAAGCTGATCGGGCACTACAACTATTACGGGGTAAACGGCAACTACAGGGCGGTACGGGCCTCCTGGTGGTACGTAAAGTACGTAAAGAAGCGTCTCTACTGGACGCTCAAGCGACGGAGTCAGAAGCACCGCATCACTATCGAGAAATTCGGGGTGCTGTGGAGCAAGAACATCAGAAATCCGTTCTTGCCTGTCAATATCTGGTAATGGGGTAACCAGACATTAAACTGAAGAGCCGTATGCCTTAATAGGGCACGTGCGGTTAGGGGCGCTATTTCGCGCTTCCTCTCTACTCAACTAATGGAGTTTCAGCCGTTCCGACGAATGCTTTAGAAAGAATGATTTTTGACTTGACCTGTCTGAGAAATTTTCTGCAAATAACAAAAAAGGCCATCTTTCGATGACCTCATTTGTTCTGGTCGGGGCGGCGGGATTCGAACTCGCGACCCCTTGCACCCCATGCAAGTGCGCTACCAGGCTGCGCTACGCCCCGAACAGAAGTGGAATATTACCTGAAGATTTCGAAAAAAGCAAATTCAGGTTGAGTCCGCTTATTCCTTGTCCTTGAGGACGGCGCGCGTGCGGCGGGTGCGCGGCTGTTCCTGAGGAGGAATCAGGTTGGTCGTCACGCGGGCGTTGAGCGTTCCAGAGGGATGGAAGGTGACGACGCGGCGCTCGGTGATGGTCACCGTTTCGCCGGTCTTCAGGTTGCGGCCCGGACGGGCAACCTTGTCGCGCACGGAGAAGTTGCCGAGACCGGGGATCTTCACCGTGTCGCCCTTTTCAAGGTGCTCGGCGATGAGTTCGAAGAAGGTTTCGACGATGAGCTTCGCATGCGGACGATCCAGTTCCGGAATCTGCGCGATCAGCGCTTCGGCAATGCTCGCCTTATTGAGCGTGCGAATGTCCTGATCGTCCTGTTTTTCTTCCTGATCTTTCATATGTCTTCTTTTCTGTCGATGGAAATATCTTAGGGCTCGCGCCGGTCCGCTCCATTGAGGAACGGACCGGGAGCGGAATTACTGACGCAGGCGGGCGCCCTTTTCCTCGAGAACTTCGAGAATAGCGCGGACGGCGCCTTCCGTCTGCTCGTCGTTCAGAGCCTCATCCGAGCGCGAATTAAGTTCGATCGCAAAGGCGAGCGACTTCTCGCCCGCCCCCTCGCCTTCCTTCGGACGATAGAGGTCGAAGAGGCGGAAGTCGGTGAGGGGCGCAAGACGCAGATCCTTCTTCTTCGCGGCTGCAACCGCGTCGAAGAGCACCTGAACCTCCTGGTCGGCAGGAACCACCACGGCCAAGTCGCGCGTGACCGGCTGGAACTTGCTCACGGGCTTGTAGTCCGGGAGCGGGAGCTCCATGAGCGGGTCGACCGCGACTTCGAAGACCACCGGCGCATGCGTGAGATCAAACTGCTGCATGACGCGCGGATGGAGTTCGCCGATGAAGCCGATGCGCTTGTCTCCGACATAGATGCCGGCAGAACGTCCCGGATGGAGCGCCGGGAAGGATTCCTTCACGAAGCGGACCTTGAGCGGACGAATGAGGCGCTCAACGTCGCCCTTCACGTCGAAGAAGTCGACGCGGCGGGCAGGAACGCCCCACTGCGCATCATCAGCCGTGCCGTAGGCGAGGCCGGCGATGTGCTGCGGCTGACGCACGCCCTTCACCGTCCAGGGGCCTTCCTCAACAGAAGTATCCGGGAAGAAGACGCGGCCGAGCTCGAAGACGCGCACGCGCTCAGCGCGGCGGTTGAGGTTGTAGCGGAGGATGTCGACCAGGCCCCCGATCAATTGCGTACGCATGACGGAGAGCTGCGAGGCGATCGGGTTCAGGAGTCGGATCGGCTTCTCGTTCGCGGCGAACGCGACTTCCCATTCTTCGGGAACGAAGGAAAAGTTGATGAGTTCCTGGTACCCGAGGTCCGCCATTTCAAGGCGAAGCGCATGCGCGGAGCGGCGCTCCTCGCGCGAGGGCTTCATCGCGATGCGGGCGAGCGGCGGACGATCCGGGAGCTTTTCGTAGCCCCAGAGGCGGGCGACTTCCTCAATCAGATCCTCTTCGATTTCAATGTCAAAGCGGAAGGAAGGCGGCAAAACCGTGAAGACGCCGTTTTCGAGCGTGTATTCGAAGCCGAGGCGCTTGAAGCTCTCTTCCATCGATTCGAGCGGGATGTCGACGCCCACCACCTTGCAGCAGCGGTCGACGCGCATCTTGACCGGAGCGCGTTCGGGGAGGTTCGCGACCACATCCTCAACCGGGCCCACCTTGGTTTCGGGAGTGCCGCAGATGTCGAGAACGAGCTGCGTGATGTATTCGAGGTGCTCGGCGGTGCTCGCATAGTCGACGCCGCGTTCATAGCGGTAGGCGGCATCGGTCGAGAAGTTGAGCTTCCTGCAGCGGCCCTGAATGGCCTTCGGGAACCAGAAGGCGGACTCAATGAAGAGGTCCGTCGTTTCGTCGCTGATGGACGACCGGTCGCCGCCCATGATGCCCGCGAGGCATTCGGGCTCGTCGCCCGCGCAGATGACGCCGTACCAGGGGGTGAGCTCAACCGTTTCGCCGTTCAGGAGCTTCACGGATTCGCCGTCGCGCGCCCAGCGCACGGTGAGGCGGTCGGCATTCAGCTTCTTGATGTCGTAGAAGTGCGTCGGACGACCGAGCTCGAGCATCACGTAGTTCGAGATGTCGACCAGGGCAGACACCGAACGCTGGCCGGCGCGCTCAAGGCGCGACTTCATCCACTCCGGGGTCTTCGCCTTCGGATTGAGGTTGCGGATCACGCGGCTCGAGAAGCGGCCGCAGAGGTCGGGAGCCAGAATCTCTACGGGGAGCCTGCACTCGCACGTGGCGGGAACCGGAGCCATCGAGGGGAGAATGAGGGGAGCGCCCGTGATGGCGTGCACGTCGCGGGCGACGCCCACGACGGAAAGCGCATCGCCGCGGTTCGGCGTGAGCTTCAATTCAATCTTCGCGTCGTCAAGGCGCGCATATTCGCGGATGTCGGTGCCGACCGGCGCGTCGTCCGGAAGGATCCAGATGCCGTCGTGGTTCTCGTTGATGCCGAGTTCGCGCGTCGAGCAGAGCATGCCCATCGACACCACGCCGCGCAACTTGCTCTTCTTGATGCGGAAGTCGCCCGGGAGCACCGCGCCGATCGTGGCGCACGCAACCTTGATCCCGGCCTTCACATTGGGAGCGCCGCAGACGATCTGGAGCGTTTCGCCGGTGCCGGCATTGACTTCGCAGACATGGAGGTGATCCGAATTCTCGTGATCGCGGCAGGTGAGGACCTCGGCGACGACGACGCCCGTAAAGGCGGGAGCAGCGGTCGTGACTTCCTCAACCTCAAGGCCCGCCATCGTAAGGGCTTCTGCGAGCTCATCGGTCGAAAGCGCCGGATTGACGTACTGGCGCAGCCATTCTTCAGTGAAAATCATTTTTCTCTTCTCTCTCCGCCGTTATCAGTTGAACTGCTTCAAGAAGCGCAGATCGCCCTCAAAGAAGAGGCGCAGATCGTCGATGCCGTAGCGCAGCATGGTGAGGCGCTCAAGGCCGGAGCCGAACGCAAAGCCGATGTACTTTTCGGGATCAAGTCCGTAGTTGCGCACCACATTCGGGTGCACTTCGCCCGCGCCCGAAATCTCGAGCCAGCGGCCCTTGCGCGGACCGCTCGTGAACATCATGTCGACTTCGACCGAGGGTTCGGTGAAGGGGAAGTAGGACGGACGGAAGCGGACGATGAGGTCGTTCGTTTCGAAGAAGCAACGCAGGAAGTCGCTATAGACGCCCTTCAGATCCGTGAAGCTGATGTTCTCGTCGATCCAGAGGCCTTCGACCTGGTGGAACATGGGCGAGTGGGTCGCGTCGCTGTCGACGCGGTAGGTGCGGCCCGGGGCGATCACCTTGATGGGCGGCTGATGCGTGCGGGCATAGCGCACCTGCATGGGCGACGTATGGGGACGAAGCGGGAGGGGGCGCCCCTCGTCGTCGTTCCTGTCGACGTAGAACGTATCCTGCATCGAGCGCGCCGGATGGTTAGGGGGATTGTTGAGCGCGGTGAAGCTGAACCAGTCGCTTTCAATTTCCGGACCGTCGGCAACATCAAAACCGATCGAGCGGAAGATTTCCTCAACGCGCATCCAGGTGCGGATCACCGGATGGATGCCGCCCTCGGAGCGGCCGCGCCCGGGGAGCGTCACGTCGATCGATTCGGCGGCGAGCTTCTGCTTCAGAGCTTCGTCGGCCAAAGCCTCGCGGCGGGCGTTGAGCGCCTCTTCAACCTGGGCCTTGGCGCGGTTGATTTCCTGACCGCGCGCGCGGCGTTCTTCGGGAGCGAGCTTCCCCAGCTCCTTCATGAGCATGGTGAGCCGGCCGGTCTTGCCGAGGTAGCGCGCCTTGGCGTCCTCAAGCGCGGCAGCCTGCCCCGCCTCGGCGAATTCGCGCTTTGCGGACTCGATGAGTTCGGAAAGATCCTGCATTTTGTATTCCAAAACGTTGAAATCTGGGGGACGCATCGGGCTCTTTCACTCCCCGGAAAACTTCCGCCCGGGAGAAAAGGCAGTCTGCGTCCTGACGTTCGGCTTCCGGGCGCAGTCCGGGGGGTATGGAGGAGGATGAAAAAAGCCTTCATCGGTCTCTCACCGGGCATTCAGGCGGGCAGCCGAATAATGCAAAGCGCCGGACATCCTTCAGGGAATCCGCGGGCGCTTCGCGCTGAAAGGGTAAATTCTACCTGCAATCCTCTGAGAATGCTGAAAAAAGATGGCGGGAAAGGATCTTCCGGGAAGCTGAAAGCCGATGTTTACGATGCTGGATTCCGGACGCAGGTCGCCCGCAAAGAGATGCAGGAATCTTTTTGGGTAACCCCAAAAGAAAAAGAGACCCGGCCCCTTCCGGAACCGGATCTCCTTCACGAATCGTTCTTCGAAGGGAAATCCCTTCGAGTCAGCGACTCTGACCTCTATCAGGCGTTCTTGACGGAGGCGACGAGGGCGGCGAAGCCTTCCTTGTCGCTCACAGCCATGTCGGCGAGGACCTTGCGGTCAAGACCGATGCCGGCCTTCTTGAGGCCGTTCATGAACACAGAGTAGGTCATGCCGTTGGCGCGGGTGCCGGCATTGATGCGGGCAATCCACAGACGACGGAAAACGCGCTTCTTGTTGCGGCGGTCGCGATAGGCGTACTGGCCGGCGCGCATGACAGCCTGCTTGGCAACACGGAAAACGTTGTTGCGGCGCAGACGGTAACCCTTCGAGAGGGTGAAAATCTTCTTATGACGAGCACGAGCCGTCACACCACGCTTCACACGAGGCATCTTTATCTCCTTTCTTTAATTAGGCGTAGGGCAGCATGCGCTTGACGGACTTGATATCCGACTCGTGCACCGTGACCATGCCGCGCAGCTGACGCTTGTTCTTCGTCGTGCGGTGGGAAAGGATGTGGCGCTTCGTGGCGTGGGCGCGCTTGATCGAGCCGCTGGCACGCGGCTTGAACCGCTTCGCAGCGGCGCGCTTGGTCTTCATCTTCGGCATTTGCCGTTCCTCTATTTTTAGATAAGTCCCAGGCGTTCCCTTCAATGCCGAAGAGACGCTTCATTGAGCCCGGACTTACTTGTTATGCCGGCACGGCGATGAGACCGTACCGGCGAAAGATAGCGATTCTACTCGACTTTGAATCGAAACGGTGAAAAATCAGCGCTTCTTTTTCGGGGCAAGAACCATGATCATCTGACGGCCTTCGAGCTTAGGTGCGTGTTCGACCTGAGCCACGTCGGCGAGTTCGTCGCGAACGCGGTCCATGAGCTGGGCGCCGAACTGCTGGTGCGCCATTTCACGGCCGCGGAAGCGCAGCGTAACCTTCGCCTTGTCGCCGTCGGAGAGAAAACGCACAAGGCTACGCAGCTTCGTCTGGAAGTCGTTCTCATCCGTTGCCGGGCGGAACTTCACTTCCTTGATCTGCACGACCTTCTGCTTCGCCTTCGCTTCCTGGGCCTTCTTCTGCTCCTGATAACGGAACTTGCCGTAATCCATCAGGCGGCAGACAGGCGGCACCGCATTGGGCGCAACCTCGACGAGATCAACGTCCTCGTCCTCTGCCATGCGAAGGGCTTCGGACGTGCGGACAATACCGATCTGGGCGCCATCGACGCCGGTCAGTCGGACCTCAGGAACTCGGATCTCACCATTGATCCGATGCTTTCTATCTTGAGCTATGGCTCTTCTCCCGAAAAATGAAGTGCTGATGCGTCGGGCAGTCGGTTATTCACCGCTGCCGCGGCTTTCGTTCTCAGCGAGGATGCGGCTGAGGAAATCCTCCACCTTCATCACGCCGAGATCCTTGCCGCCGCGCATGCGCACGGAAACCGTTCCAGCCTGAGCTTCCTTCTCGCCGACGACGAGAATGTAAGGAATCTTTTGCAGGCTAAGTTCGCGAATTTTATAGTTGATCTTTTCACCGCGCAAATCACTGATAACACGGATGCGCGCATTGTGGAGCTTCTCAGCAACGCTCTTGGCGTATTCAGCCTGACCGTCCGTGATCGGCGCAACAGCGCACTGAACCGGAGCAAGCCACACAGGGAAGGCGCCCGCAAACTCTTCGATCAGCATGCCGATCCAGCGTTCAAGGGAGCCAAGAATGGCGCGGTGGAGCATCACCGGAACCTTGCGGGTGTTGTCTTCGGCGACGTACTCGGCGCCGAGGCGGCCCGGCATCTGGAAGTCAACCTGAACCGTACCGCACTGCCAGGAGCGGCCGAGGCAGTCCTTGAGGTGATATTCGATCTTGGGACCGTAGAAGGCGCCCTCGCCCTCGAGGATCTCGTACTTGATCCCGAGCGCGTCAAGGCTCGACATCAGGGCGTGCTCAGCCTTGTCCCACACGGCGTCCTCGCCGATGCGCATGGCCGGGCGGGTCGCAACCTTGTAGGCGATTTCCTTGAAGCCGAAGTCGGCGTAGACCTTCTGAACGAGACCGGTGAAGTGCTCGCATTCGGCGAGGATCTGGTCCTCGGTGCAGAAGATGTGGCCGTCGTCCTGCGTGAAGCCGCGAACGCGCATCAGGCCGTGCAGCGCGCCAGAGGGCTCATTGCGGTGGCACTGACCGAATTCGCCGAAGCGAAGCGGCAGATCGCGGTAGCTGCGAAGCTTCGAATTGAAGAGCTGGATGTGGCCCGGACAGTTCATCGGCTTCAGAGCGTAGTAGCGGTTCTCCGACTCGGTCGTGAACATGTTCTCGCGGTACTTCGCCCAGTGGCCGGAGCGCTCCCAGAGGGAACGGTCGAGGAGCTGCGGCGCCTTCACTTCATCGTAGCCGTTGTCCTGGTAGACGCGGCGCATGTACTGCTCGATCACCTGCCAGAGCGCCCAGCCGCGGGCATGCCAGAAGATCATGCCGGGGGCTTCGTCCTGGAGGTGGAAGAGGTCGAGCTCGCGGCCGAGACGGCGGTGATCGCGCTTTTCAGCCTCTTCGAGCATCTTGAGGTAGGCCTTCTGATCGTCCTTCGTCGCCCAGGCCGTGCCGTAGATGCGCTGCAGCATTTCGTTCTTGCTGTCGCCGCGCCAGTAGGCGCCCGCAACCTTCATGAGGCGGTGCACCTTGAGGACGCCCGTCGACGGGACGTGAGGACCGCGGCAGAGATCGACGAAGTCGCCCTGGCGGTAGAGCGAAATCGTTTCGCCTTCGGGGATCGAGCTGATGATCTCAGCCTTGTAGTGTTCGCCCAGGGCCTTGAAGAAGTCGACCGCTTCGTTCCTCGGCATTTCCTCGCGAACGATGGGGATATTCTTCTTCACGAGCTCGTCCATGCGCTCCTCGATCTTCTGCAGATCTTCGGGCGTGAAGGGACGCGAATAGGAGAAGTCGTAGTAGAAGCCGTTTTCAATCGCCGGCCCGATCGTCACCTGCGCTTCCGGGAAGAGTTCCTTGACGGCCTGAGCCATCAGGTGCGCGGTCGAATGGCGAATGATCTCAAGGCCTTCCGGATCGCGGCCCGTGATGATCGACACGGCGGCATCAGCGGTGACCTTGTGCGAGAGGTCCACGAGCTTGCCGTCAACCTTGCCGGCAAGCGCAGCCTTGGCGAGACCGGCACCGATCGAGGCGGCGATTTCGCCGACCGTCACGGCATCGGCATATTCGCGCTTGGAACCGTCTGGAAGAGTGACTACTACCATTTTTTGAATCCTCACAAAAATTGCGGGCATAAAAAAAGTGCGGACCTGAGCCG
>ERZ1673737.1736-NODE-1736-length-20043-cov-3.878977_pt1 | contig 20043 bp, 19 predicted proteins | sample MGYA00580211_ERZ1673737 | MGnify/ENA primary metagenome ERZ1673737 (study PRJEB41218, sample SAMN15661789) | gut metagenome | host: Homo sapiens | place: Canada: London | collected 2015-08-20/2019-03-30 | study: EMG produced TPA metagenomics assembly of... | reverse complement strand
TGTATACGCCTAGCAAAAATAAGTCACTCCTGTAATATAGTAGTACTCTATTAGAGTGCCAAAATAATTGTCGTTTATACCTTCAAATCTCGCATTTTCCCACCCATTTCTCTCGCATTTCAATCTCTTTTACAATACTATCTCAGGAAGGTGGCCGTGGCCGTTTTTGAAAACAGCATCTACTCCCAATTTGGGACTAGTGCCGTGCAGTTCGCATGGTGGGTGGTAGAGTACGAAAGGGACTTCATTTAATTAGGGGGCTGCATAGTAAATGTAAGTACCTCAAGTTTGTGTTGGAAGCATGGTCGGTGGTGGCAGAAATATGTCCGGCAGAAAAGATATTTGGCCTGATAATCCAGGCAGGGGGGTGGTAGCATCCTTAAGGGGGTGGTAGTATCAATCCCCTATATATATATAAAGCGTTGCCTTCTCTCTCTTTCCTTCTATATATATCTTCTTATCCTTTCCGTATGGTCCCAAAGATAGAGGCCCTAAAAGAGCCTTACCGGCTAACGTTACGATAGGATATTTATATACGTTAAGTCCTATACTGTCTATATCGTTTCTTCTCTTACGATAAGAAATAGACAATAGAAATATTCTCTCGTTATATTGTATATATAGTAGTCTAGAAGTGTAGTTTATCATACCGCTCTTGGCGATACTGCTAGAGATCAATCTGGCTATACGATAGCCGCCAGACCTAAGAGAAGACGAGGACGACGGCGAGGAGGGCAATGGTATGGACCCAACCCCACCGCTCGACCAGACGCTTAACGATAGTGGGCCAGTTGGCAGGCGGGGGCGGGGGGTCATCCTCGGTGTGGGGGTCGGCGTTCGCAGGGGGCTTATGCATCATATTAGCTACATCCAAACAGCAATGGATCTAGATTTTCTCAAGTAACATTACCGGCATCTTGGAAGAAAAGAAGAGAGCACGGCAAATTGTCTGAGCGATGATGCCGAAGTGGCGTCAAACATGACGTCCGAAGTTCGACTTGTTTGAGGGTATGTCGGAATCGCATCATCGGCTATCTCAGAAACTAAGGGTATCTTGATTTTGATCGTCTTTCACTTTAATCTCACTTCTAAAAAGCCCGAGCCCCGAGGCAAGTCCACTCGCATACAAGGCGGCCAGACATAGATCTTCAGTGATAAATTCTACTAGTGAGTTCTTTAGTGAGACCGTTCGACCTCGTGGGCAAGCTAGCCTTAAATGTCACCGAATACGGAATAGCCCTACCGTTTCTGCGTAGCGTGAGGGGAGCGTGAGGAAGCTTATCTGCTTTAGAGTTAGTCTCCTAACAGCAACCACCTATCGGACACAAGCACGAAGGAAGGTAGCGGGGTATCGAGTAAAAGCATGGGAAATTCAGCCTAATTTCAATAAACTTGCAAGGGAATCCCCTCAGACTACGGCTCACTTGATCTTTAAAAGCCTTGGTGTGCTTATTCGCAGACCTAAAAAAAATTCCACTTACACTCAGAATACAACCCCTACAGAACAATGTCATCAGTCATTGGGACTGTCGTTTGCCTGATAATAGTAGTAGCCTATACCCACGCTGCTGCAATATCCTCCACGAAAACTGCCATTATTTCGGTAAACACAGCAATCAAATTTCAAGAATTGGATGGATTCGGCGTCTCGCAGGCTTTTCAACGAGCTGACGACATCTTCGGCAAAGAAGGTCTCACCAGCAAAAATACCAAGCATGTGCTCGATCTTCTGTTTAGCATTGACAAGGGCGCCGGATTCTCGATCCTGCGCAACGGCATTGGCTCTAGCAATAGCTCGGACAGCAATTTCATGAATTCCATCGAGCCTTTTAGTCCCGGATTACCGAGCGCAAAGCCCCATTACGTCTGGGATCGCAACGATAGCGGTCAGTTCCCACTAGCCAAGGAAGCCTACGATCGCGGACTTGTCCGGCTGTATGGTAACGCATGGTCGGCGCCAGGGTATATGAAGACAAATGGCGACGAAAACAACGGCGGGTACTTGTGTGGAGTCACCAACACTTCCTGTCCCTCTGGCAGCTGGATGCAAGCATACGCCGACTACCTGGTCCAGTGGGCGCGGTTTTATAAGCAATCTGGGGTAAAAGTGACGAACCTCGGATTCCTGAATGAACCTGAATTCGCCGCATCATATGCCGGGATGCTGTCCGATGGCATCCAGGCGGCAGAGTTTATCCGCATTCTCGCAAAGACAATCAAGGCTTCGGGCATGGATCTAGCAATCAACTGTTGTGATGGAATTGGCTGGGAGGAACAGGAGCAGATGATGGCTGGCCTCCAAGCCGGTCCTGATCCTGCAGAGAACTACCTGAGCGTCGTCACTGGACATGGATACAACTCCGTGCCTAACTTCCCACTCTCCACCAAGAAGAAGACATGGGTGACGGAGTGGGCCGATCTCTCGGGTGGGTTTACTCCCTATACGTTCTTCGACACAGGTGCTACTGGAGAAGGAATGACATGGGCGCGCAATATTCAGGTCGCGCTGCTGGAGGCTAATGTTAGCGGATTCTTCTACTGGATTGGCGCCGAGAATTCAACCACTGACAGTGGTCTCATCAATCTTATCGGAGACGAGGTCATTCCAAGCAAGCGATTCTGGGCTTTCGCCCAGTTCAGTCGGTTTGCTCGACCAGGTGCTCGTCGTGTTGAGGCTACCAGCTCCGCACCGTTGCTCTATGTCAGCTCGTTCCTTAACAACGATGGGAGCATTGTGACCCAGGCAATCAACAACGCTACTGAGGCATATGATATCAGTTTGAAGGTTCACACCTCTGCGAGAATTAAAAATGCTCGGCCTTATGTGACGAACAACGCAAACGATCTCACAGACCTGGCCCCCCTTCGTGTCGCAAGCGATGGCACTTTCAAGACAACCATCCCTGCACACTCGTTGATGAGCTTCGTTTGCTCATAAATATGGGAGCTTCCAGGATCTTAGTAGACATCTGTTAATTTGCGTGTCCAAAATCCGAATGAATCGTGGTAAAGCTTCACCAGAAACAATTGCTTTGAAACCCACAGTCGTACGTGAAACAGCTAATTTTAACAAATTAATATAAAATTCGTAACACTCGTAGATTGCAAAGCAAACGAATGCGACATCGGCCCGATTAGACCTCCCCAAAAGTCGAAAAAGGCTTATGAGGACTATCCCAAGGAATCGTTCCAGCATCTCAATGTATAATGAAGCTATATTAATCAAATTAAAATAGTTCGTATGTAATTACCGCAATTTCATAGCTCACTGTCGAGACAGGGATTCAGATCATGACGGGTAGTACTCCACACGTTTAGCGCCAGCCAGCTTGGTGATAGGTTCGCCTGACCGTTTCACCCGTTCCAATTCCTCAAGAGCCATTTGTGATTGTCTCTAGATAAAGGGTTACTACAAACAAGAAATTTGGTCTCACTGAAGAACTAACCTCTATACGGTGTGGAGTGATCAGCTCCCTCGAGCCCGTGATTTTCCATTCAGGTAGGCCCTCGGGCCTACCCAGATCTCTCAAAGTCTTTTGCTCAATTAGATTATACTGACCATCCACACGATTGAAATTGAAGGGCTCTTTGAGAGCCACTGGTGGGTTGGTAATAATGCGAACGTCACGTCGGAGGTTCCGAGAAGCGGAGTGTAGCATAAACGGATGGAGAAGAAAGACATCCCCCACTTCCCCAGTAACTTCATGAAAGGAATCATTTCTTGTATGCGTTGAAGAATGTGCCCATTCAGTCCAGAGGTTTGGTCCCTCGCTGGGAGTATTTGGGACATTATGAGAGGCGAGGGACGGCCACGTCCCCTCGGGGTGGTCATACTAGAATTTCCTTGAGGTTAGTGAATGAAACTGAATATGGAAGCAATCATGCAAGGGACAGCTTCTTCCAGCAGTGCATACCAGATATTGGGCCACCAGTCCAATGCCATCGGTACAAATCGCCGTCCCACCACCCTTAGACTTAATATCACTGAACAATGGAATAACCAATAATGCCTGCTCGGGGCTATCCAGGAAATGAACAAACCAGTCGCCATCATTGTGCCAGTCATTCAAAGATCGAAGATCTAACGCATCTTCCGGGTTAAATTCCGGCTTCCCCATATTCACAATCCAACCGTCTTTCCAGTCTTTGCACCAGTCAGCTACCCGATCCGCTCCACCAACGAGCTCACAGATGGCATGCCAAGCTTTGGGGGCAAAACTTTCCACGCTGATCATTGTGTGACCGGGCATGTTCACCTTCTCCTGTGTCCATGTAGTTTTGTCCTGTGGTGAGACGCCCAGGCGAGTCCAAACGGAGGAGGTGAACTCTGCGGCTGCTTCGCGAGGGAAGCACCGAGGGACTTTTATAAAACCATAATCAAGCCAGTGCTGCTTTTGCTCCTCCGTGAGTGTATATTTAGATTGTGGATCTGGCATAATTGATAATGATGCTGCGACATCCAGGGGTCAAAGAAGGATGAACTGCCAGGGAAACACTGGATGTGAGCTATCAGGTTTATGAATGCTGTTGGATAAAATAGAAGAGAACAAGCCCAGTTTCACTGGTGTCTAGCCATTTAACCGGGGCTTTAACCGTCCAATTGTCACTGTAGCGTCCCGAGGCCTTTCCTGCCACGCTGTCAGCTCCGAACACGAGAAGTTCCCCGCACCCGCTGTACGTGCATACAACGAAGCGTATACTAAGAATGGAGCTGTAAAGGTTCCACCGAGAACATGATCAATTCTTTGGCAAGGCATCTATCCATGTATGCCGCCAACTTTTGAAATTTAGTCTGAATTTACCCAAAAAGGAGCGTGGTTATCAAGGAATGTCGGTATAAGTTTCCACGTGCTGCAGATGGCTTATATTAACTTAAATCCAGAGTCCATAAACAAATATCAAAATGAGTAGTTCGCATCAGCACGATAAGTGAGCCTTCGATAGCCTCTCTTCCGCCACAGTCGGAGCGTTAAAGCCTTACAGGGATATGGAGATAAGAGACCGAGGTTTGTACATAAGGCTGGCCTGTCAATCCCTACCATTCTTGCTTTATCGGTCATTATTCATATCCACAAAAGTGACCATATGCGGCTCGGTCATCCCAGGACCATATCCAGGTGATAAATTGATTTTTGCGGTGATTGGGAAAGCCCAATATTCTTGGAAATATACCTGATCTGATCGGCCGACGGAATATTAGATTTGATAGAACACCGTGAGGGCTTCTAGCCATCCGACCGGGGGATCAAAACATCGGGTCACCAGATACTATAATTCAGAGCATCTATTATACGTGTTCAATCCTATAAAAATCCGCACCTTAACGTAGAACATTTATCTACTTACTGCGAATGGCGTGCGCTCCGACATATCTTCCAGTGACAAGGCCGCCCAAATGGCTCAGTTTCTATTCTAGCTGCCGTTTCTCATATGTAGATATATCTCGCCACATGTATATGTAGATTTTATCAGTCATTTCAATCATCAAAGCCACGAGCTGGGTTGCAAACCAAGGTGGCCACTTCAAAGCGGCCCTTCAAAGCGTGTCTAACAGCAGTGTCGCCACAAAGCAGTTCCTCCCTATGCCACTCTCTGTTAACGTCGCGGTATAGTAAATGGTAAGACTTCATCTTGTAGTTGGAGTGGTTGGGCGTTTCTTCAACATGTCCCATACTGACGCGGTTGTGCTCTGGCACGATCTCCCCCGGAGCAATACCGGCATGCTCGATTTCATAAATGCGTGGCAACACAACCAGAGCTTCTGATGTGGAGTAAATACCTTCTCGCCGGTTGTATGTTTCGAAGATCCTCAACACTCGCTGTCGAATGGACCAGTCCCGACATGCTATCCCCGTCATGAAAAGTGTTGGGATCCATCCTTCCTTGGCAGAAAAGTAGGGATCAAGCATCCCACTGAAGTCTGTTAACAGTTTTTCTGTTGCGTCGACCGCTCCCTCAAAATGAGGCAGGAGTGTGTCCCATTCCATTTCAGAACCTGTAAAGTGTAAGGAGGTAAGGGTGATGTGAAGTATCTCATTGTTTATCTTCAGCAGCAACATGGCACGCTCTTGATTTGGAGCATTTGTGGAAACTCTATTTTTATGAAGAACAACGCAGTTCTGGTATCCGTTTTTGTATCGATGGAATTTGTCAGAAACAGTGTCCCACATGAAGCCTTGTGGCGGCGCGGAGTCGAAAGTCTTTGTGTTGAAGCGCGTTGGGTCGCTGAAGAGTACTAGCCAAGCTTGAACGGGCAAGAGAAGCGTTTGCCGGGTTTGTTCATCCGGGTATTCCATAATATCTTGTATGTTATCATCGATGAGTTCCAGAAGGAAGGGCCAATCCGACCCCTTGTAATCATTCATCCATGTGGCGCTGGCCCAATGAAGGTGGAGCTGCACAAATGTGTTTAATAAAATTGGAGCAACGATGCTATGCTTGGCGTTGTTCTTTCTCCACTCCCATAAGAGCTTCGTTCCAGATCGAAGATGACAGCGAACAGCTTCGACATCGCCTTGAAAAAGAGCGACGGTAATCAAGACAACACAGGCGACCAACACCTTCTCAGTATGGGATGGGTCTGAAAGGTCATCTTCTATGATGCCTTTCCGAAGATGACCGATGGCCTTATTACATTGCCGAAGAGCGAATATGTCATCCTGACCGGCAATTGGGTCCGCAAATTCCCGATGCAGAGCACTGATAGCAATAACTGCATGGCGAACTACAGGATAACATTCACTAGCTTGATGAACGAGGAGTTGCCAAAATGGGTCGAAGCTATACCCTGTGCAGTGTGCAGCGGTGTGCGAGCGGAACAATGATAAATACTGACGCTCCTTGTTGGATAGTCCGACTTGACTGGCATCGACCATGACCACCAGGCCACCAGCCATCGCAGCTTCTTTGCTCATTGGCACAAGACTAAAGGTCCTACCGGTTGTACGTGCATGGCGTGCATCTCGGACTTCACGGGTCCTTCCGTCGGGGGGTGTCAAGTATCCCTGGCATTTTCGTCCGCTACGGCTGCACATGTGACATATGGGTCGGGTTTCATCGCATTTCTTATGCCGGGACCTGAACAAAGACAATTTAGCATCGGACAGATTCCGACATTGAGATCTTAACTGATTTAGGAACTCACTTGCAGGTCAAACAGCCCGTACGGACCTTCGGAACACTGGCCCTCTTCTTCTTCTCACTTAATGCCTCTACCATGATTGGTTCAACCTGATACTGGCCAGTGTGGATCAGGGGAAGCTGACGGGGTGTAAGCTGGGCTGTCCAGGGAGCCTTGCTGGAAGATGATCTGTGGTGGGGAGCGCGTAAATGCGCTTTTAGCCCCAGTTAGTGTGACAGGGATCATCCTCGACGGTCCAATAATGCAAGTCGTTGATGTTGGGGTAAGGCCCTAGTGCCTGAGGCAGCAATATCATTCGGAATTACCTTACGAATACTGCGTGAAACCGGGTCTATGGATGATCCGAATGCTTCCGGTATATACTATATCCGCGGATCCTTATGTAATTTGAAATGGCCCAATAAATAGCCAGAAATAGGGGTAATGAAATACAGAGTGATTGATATCTCCAATTGGCCGGATATAATACGGGAGTTGACATATCAGTCCAACTCACCGCCAATGTGGACCAAGATTGTTGATTCTTCATTCATGTCACATTGAATAGGCAAACCTTTAGTTCCTTCAGATGGCTCCAACACCCAGAGATGCATTGGACTTTCCCGAGTCCGATAGGGGCTTCCTGAACCCACACCTTCCGCCCCAGGTTGGCACTGCCGATGATCTCCCCTTCACCACACTCACTTTTGCCACATCGCTCGATTCCTCTCTTGCTCTCTCACCTGGGGCCCGCACGGTCCTCTCTGGGCCCCAGTCGAAAGCAATGACACATTATCTCCGATCACGCCACGATGGTATTCTGATTGGTGTTGGTACGGCAGTGGCAGACGACCCAGGTCTCAACTGCCGCATTGCAGGAGTTGGAGGTTACGGTAATGAAGGCTTGAATGGCCAGCCGCGACCAGTAGTCATTGATCCATCCGCCCGGTGGGACTTCTCTGATGATAGCAAACTGTTTCAGCTTTGCAGAGAGGGCCGCGGCCGTGCGCCATGGATCGTGACAGCACTTGACCGACCCCCTCCGGAAAAGCAAGCTCTACTGGAGAAGTATGGCGGAAGGTTTATCTCGCGAGAAATGCCCAAATCCGAGGCTGGCCGGCACCAAATCAACTGGCATGATCTCCTTGTCACCCTCAAGTCGAATGGTCTTTTGAGCGTCATGGTAGAGGGTGGTGGCCAGGTCATCAACTCTCTGCTAAGTCCTTCTCATATGTCTCTATTGAATTCTGTGATTGTCACAATCGCTCCAACTTGGCTAGGTCAGGGTGGTGTAGTCGTGTCCCCCGCCAGGCGGTTCGATGACGGAGGAAATGCGATTTCCGCTGCGAGATTGACAAACGTCAAGTGGTACCCATTTGGTGAAGATGTCGTGTTGTGTGGTCAGGTCAATCTTTCCGATGCTTGAAAACCAAAGCATTCCCTCGGAAATGAGCAAGCTTTAACGATCAGGAGTGTCATTCTCCTTCTGGCGTCTCCCAAAACAGCGACGAACTAGATCACATGCATAAGAACGTATAGAAGCATGTGGCTGAAATGCTGGCGATTAATTCTTATCAATTACAGGATCGGTGATTCCCTGATTCCATGCTCGCTTTCATTTCCCACTCGGTAGGTCCACGAGCGAGTGCTACTTGCACATTCGGAAACTTCCCGGCCCGTACAAAATGGATGGATCACCTTTCTCGAATGATCAAAAAATGGAAACTCCCGTTATCAAGCACAATATTGTTGTTTCTGTCACCTTTTATTTTAGCATGGTTCTCAGAAAGAAAGCGACCCTTCAGGGTACAATGAAAAATGAAATGATCTTACCAAGAAAAAGGTTCATATAATAGTATCCAAAGGTGTCCGTCAGTGTCTAGATATCAAAGGCCCAACAGATATTACCAATTTCCAAATTATATTGAATAAAGAGAAAGAACGAGAACACCCACCGTTCGGACTGAAAACCCCAGAGAACTCATCTTTAACCGCATTTACACCATCTAAAAAGCTCATGATTAGCGATACCCACACTTGCGCATGAATTCCACGCCTCCAAATCCCAGTAGCAGTGTTCAGCAAACTGCGAGTCCCACAAGCGCAGTGAGGAAAATTGATTATCCTGCTTCTATCCTGCTTCTACCGTATTTGCCCATGGAAACCTATCATTTCCAGCTACCCCGAGAAGCCAGAGCGAAGATGCAGTCAATAAGAAGCCAATTGTCATGTCTCTTCCACCTTATGAGTGGAATCCGCAATCCCAGGTACGCGATGACCTAATAGCCGGCCTACAGAAGCAAGTTCGCTATTTCGGTATAAACCAGAGCGTCGCAGGCAAGTGATTGAAAAGCTGAAAGGAATTTGTAAAGTAGCATTGGAGCGCTCAAGCAACCCACCACAGGCGTTTGATTTGCGACTTGAACAGCTGTACAAGGAGCTTCCGGAATACTTGCCCGAGGCCATTGATTTTCTTATGACAGACCCTAAACATGACCTGAGTGCTACCGACGTGATTGCGCAGATTTGTCTTGTCTCGTCCCTTTTCAAACGCTGTGGGGTTGACGTCAAGAAAGCTGGAAATGGTAAAGAAGAAACCTCCTGTTTACCTTCAAACATTCTCCACAAACTTCCTTTTCTTGGGCTTAACATCGGAAAGCTTAGACTAACCATCCCAATTGAGGCCCGCATAAAATAGCCAAATTTTTGGTTATTTTAGCTAAATAGGACTTGCGTCCTTCCCTTCAGGAGGCTTTACCTATGGCTCGTACATGGACGTAATCTTTCGCTATATCTTAATTCTTCGACATCAATTTGAGTTTTAATTTACTACCAGCTTCGTAATATCACTTTCTCCCGTAGCAAATACTCTTTTTTCCTCTCACTCTCGCATTGTGTGGACAATATCACATTTGGTAACATCAGGTATACGTACTGTGAACTAGGTGTAGGGGGTATCGATGCTATCTCCACAAGTATTTTTCCAGGCATCAAAGTAAAACTAACCTATATTGATTAACGATTAGAAAAATACGAGAACCAATCTCAAAATAAATTAATCATCTATTTGCATAGTTGACTGGAGAGTGCGTAACCCGTATACTCGTATGTTGACACTCATCACTTATTGAGCCTTTCCTCTTGAATCAACTGGCCAGATTTCTTCAATCACACCTCCGCGGTAAGCGTAATAGAAGTCATGCAGATTAACCGTGGGGTCAATATGACTCGGAATCATCTCAACACGGTCACCGACGGAGAGCGCCGGTGTGCCTTCCTCCCACATAAGTGAGCCATGCTCATCGCCAAGAACCCCATAGACATATCTCGGGTCTTTACACTCTGCCAGTCCACTGTCTGTTGTCAAAGATTTTAATCCACTATCGATCGTCACCGCCCGGGGACCTTGCTTGCTCACAACCGTTGACAGAATGGTGAGGCTGTTTGAATAGAAGGTGCCGACGGCATTTCGGTAATCCGTATCCATGAAGATGAATGATCCGGGCTGGAGCTCAGTGACCCCAGGAACGGTAGCGCAGAACTCGGCCGTGCCAGTTCCTCCCGTGGTGACCACCTCAATGTTGAAGCCTGCCTTCCGTAGGGAGTCCGCGGTACTCGTCAGTATCTGCATAGACTCTAGGCACTGGTTTTTGCGGTTCTCTCTGTCATGCAAATGCTGCAAATGCCCTTCATAGCCTTGGACACCGATAAGCTTCAGATGTTTCAGACCACCGACATGTCGAGCCAGAGCCAGGGCAGGTTCGCCCGGTGACACACCAGTGCGGTGAAGCCCAACATCAAGATCAATCAACGTCGTGATTGGCTCTGCAATTCCTGAGCTTGCCAAAGCCTCGTTGATGGCTGATGCACCGATTTCGCTATCAACCACGATTCTGATCTTTGGATATTTGCGGAACAATTCCACTAGTCTCTTGACTTTGGCAGGGCCGACAATTTCGCACGTGATGAGCAAGTCGTCAAAGCCAGCCGCAGCAATGGCTTCGGCTTCGCTGACTTTGGCCACGCAGCCTCCTTTGGCGCCAGCTTTCACGAGCTTGCCGGCTAGGATGGCACTCTTGGTTGTTTTGAGATGGGGGCGGATGTTCAGCCCAGTTGGTAAGAGCTTGTCCATGAGCTTCTTGATGTTTGCCTCCATAAGATCGAGGTCTGCAATCATGGATGGTGTATCAAGGCTCTCGAGCCTGTCACCGACCTTGGGAGAATACATGTTGAGTTTGAAATTTGGAATCCGGGACACAAAGCTGTTAAGTAGCGGAACGAATGATTTCTATTGGTAACGAATCCCGACAGAATATAGGAAAAGGAAAACTCGCAATTTATGTTTGCAAGGATGCAAGGGGGAATGATACCCCCCGTCGAGGTGCCCCCGCACTAACGATGTATACGGTAAAAGGTGGGGGGTCACTTTGATAGTGAGGCGGTGTCCCGCGTTTACTATGGGCAGAATGAGGGGGTAGGGTAGCATCGGACGCTTGTGCCTCGTTTTTGATGTGCTATGGCCATTTTCCGATCTTCCGTTTGCGGCACAAGAGAGTATTTTCAGGGGTAATTGAGGACATCTTCAAAAAAATTTTACCCCGAATTTCTAAGGCACTCCTAGGGGTTTTATGCAGTATGACATTGGTAAAAGAAATACTACGCCTTCCTTAATTAGGGTTAGGTGTGTGGAGAGGTGGTCCGAATATCAACAAGGGGTCCTTTTAACATTGCCCGATAACTTATATATTACCTTATTTTTAGCTTAATACGACCGGTGGAAAGCGAATAAGAGGTCAATTGTAGAATTTATAGTTTTAATATTAAGATATACAAGAAGAAGAGGTGAGCACGACTATTTATTATAGTATAAACTATGCGATAATATTGGTTTTCTCACGAATGTAAAACAGCCAAGGGTCGCAGAACCAAAATCACTGTCAAGAATGAAGTGGAGGGAAATAAAATCAAAAGAGAAAAGCACAGGGTCAGGAGACATAATAAGCTCTCTCGTCCCTTTTTTGGAATCTCCAAGCCTCCAATCAAACGTGACATGCAATTTCCGTCTATTTTGGCTCCATATCCGCACGGGAGAAGCCTCGAAGCTCGAAAAAAAAAATGGCAACTATCCAATTAAGCAAAGGCCAGCTTAGCTACGTATCGCCGGTGGAACGTCAAATAATAACTTCTCTCCCCGTTTCAGACGCCAATGGTTCGTAGATCGAAACAGATCCCAACAGTTGTGGACCGTTAAGCCCCAGGCAGACATAAAAGAGCTTGTTACCTCCCAGCCGGTGGGATCCCAAGGGTCTTTCCAGACCAATATTCCCGCGGTTCCTTCCATCGAGTTGCATAGGTCTTCACAGAGCCCGTATTCATCCACGAGTGGTTCAAGAATAATCAAATTATCGCGCATTTGAGGGCTAGGGAATATATCAAGCCACGGGTGATGTGGCGTCCAGAGCTGGAGCGCAGTAGGCTGCAAGCTAACGGGGAGAGACACCACTTCATTGCTGGCCAGTGAGGGGCCAGAGATACAGAAAGGAGACAACCCTTCGCTGTGCATCGGGGTCGATTGATATCCAAGGATTTCGATATTATACATCAGAGCCCGGGTCAAGTTTAGTTGAGTGAGGCTTAGAAGAAGATCCGTGCGGGGCGAACCGGTCAAGTAGCGGTCGTAACAGATACATTTTAACTGACGAAGGACCCATTTCGTCACTTCCGAATAAATCCCTACGCTGTAGAGGTCCCTCAGACATGCAAAGTCGGTCATACAGTTGCCGATAAGCGTTACCTATGCTATTGTCGGTGGGCCATGGTTCTCCGGGTTCTCCGCGGCACAGCGCCAACGCCGACCTGTATGGGAGGAGTGAGATACCGCTACTGACAGCGGAAGCGTGGACTTACGACTCTCTCTCTTGATTAAACGATTCTGCACTCTCTTTCTTATTTTCGGATCGGTGATCCCGGTCCAATCATCCACCGGCTGAAATGCAACTTGTAGGGGCATAGGTCGATAAATATCGCTGAAGATCCATTTCTCTATTCAACAAGAAGAGTGCATGCATTATTATGCATAGAGGCAAAAAGTAACATAGGATATGCTGAAAGCGCGCAGGAAATGACGAGTTGTCACTCTTGATGACATTGTTTTAACCGTTTTGGGGAAGCCCGACAACTTCGGACTATTGAGTGTGCGGCTGACAAAAAGGTGGAAGAAGCCATTCTAGATTATGAGAACCACGGATAAAAATATGGAGCTGTCACCCAACTGCATTAGCGCAACCTTAAATAGAGGTGATTTGTCCAATGGTGGCCATCTTTATTTGCTCTAAATGTGGTTGACCCGGATCTACTCCCCTTACGAACAGGCAATATTTCCTGATTCGCGAGAATTCACCTGCAGCTCGCCTCGAGTACCACGAAAGCCTTTGCTCTGTAAACCAAAGCATCCCTTGGTTCTTCTCTCTAAATATATAAGGAGGGTCAGTCAACGCTCATCTGTTCTCGGCAGAAACACAGTCTTCCACGCTGCGTCAGGACCTACTCTTACTTCCACATACTTTACTTCACCTAAACTATCATTATGATTTCTCGATATGCGGCAGCTTATACACATCCAAGCGGCCTCGGGGATGGGCGCCCGACGGCTAAACAGATCGTCCGAGACGAAGGTCTCATTGAAAAGTGGGCGGACAAGGTGATCTTGATCATAGGTTGCTCTTCGGGTATCGGAATCGAGACTGCCAAGGCGTTGTCGAAGACCGGCGCGAAACTATACTTAACAGCGCGAAATCTCGAAAAGGCAAAGAAGGCCCTTGGGGAACTTGTAGTGTCTCCGAATGTCCACCTTCTTCAGCTTGACCAGGAGTCCCTTGAGAGCGTTCAGAGTTGCGCTTCAGCGTTTCTGGCTTAGAACAACCAATTGCACCTCTTAGTTGCAAACGCGGGTGTCATGATGAGCCGCAAAGAGACCACGAAGGACGGTTTCGAGCTCCAATTTGGAGTGAATCACTTATCACACTTTCTCTTGATCAACCTCTTGATGCTAGCACTCCTCTCGGCATCCACGCTGTCATTCCAATCAAGAGTGGTTGTTCTTTCCTCGACTGGGCACAAATTCTCTTCGGTCAATTTCAAAGACATCAACCTTGACGGCAAGTTTGAGGCTATGCAGGCGTATGGGCAGAGCAAAACTGCGAATTTGTGGACTGCAAACGAGATCGAGAGGCGCTATGGCTCTGAGGGACTCCACGCATTCAGCGTTCACCCGGGGGCAGTTACAACGAACCTAGGGCAGCACATGTCCGAGGAGGAGATCCAAGCCATTACGCTGGACCCAAAGCTTATGGCCAGTTACATGAACCCAGCCCAGGGTGCTGCTACTAGTGTGTGGGCAGCTGTCTCGAAGGATCTGGAAGGGAAAAGAGGCAAGTACCTGGAAAACTGCCAGATTTCAACTGCACATGATCCCGCAGGGGGAATCTGGGCACTTGGCTATGGCCTGCATGCATTTGATGCCGCCGGTGCGAAAAAGCTGTGGGATGTTTCCCTAAAATATGTTTCACTCGAGTGAAGAATACCTGTGACTTGTTTGGATTTTCCAAAAAAGAAAAAGAAAAAAAGCTCCTGGGCTGTAGGTGAACTTCCCAGCTGCGGAGTGCCTCCTGACCCGCAGTTGAAGGATCTCACAAACGTGTGTTTGCTATTATGTTATCAATTCATGGAACCTATCGCCAGACTGCCAGGTAGGATTAAGAACGAGAGTTCTTCGTTCCGGCGGGGAGTCTTCTATACTGTATGTGGACCAAGACAGTACAAGGTAGATGCGCCCACGGGAATAGCTTATTGGAGTAAAGTGTTGTATAGATGACGGCTCAGGAGTTTTGATTTCCTGGGCTATACCCAATATAGTCTGGGGATCTTGTCTTCATCCCTGATATTTGCAACTGTACTTGAATACTGGAAAGAACAGGGGTCAGAGGTAGAGTAACTGTAATAGAAATAGTGTGCTTTGGAAGAGGGTCTTTAACGTGCAGGGATAGTTGCCTACTGTTTCGTTGAGTTCTAGTGTTCAGGCTGCTTCCAACACTCTTGATATTGCAGTGTTACCGTGCGATTGGTATGAAGTTTTAAGGGATAGACGTCGATGTTAAATGTGCTGTTTTGCGATTGTTTTTGATAAAGAGATGTTTTATTAACATCCACGGTGGTTTGCAGCTTGAAATGCAGACAAAATATGTGTATAATGCATGGCTGAAGCAGGCCATGACGCAGATAATTAGCAATTGGCAGCACGACAGATTGACGGAAATTAATCAGCTGTGAAGAAGAAAAAGTTTTAGTCCTTATAGGGCAAATCAAAACTCGGGCCGGTGTGATCTCTAGCGTCTGACTTCTCAGCCTGCGGCTTGGACATCTCACGTCGAATGATATCAACAAGCTGGCCTTGATCCGTCATTGTCGTGATAGTTCCACGCCTTGGCCCCTCAATTCCTTCCTCATTCTCGGTTTCGGATATTCCACTTCCTTGCTCATCTTGGAAAACCTCCTGTTGCACCAAAGAAGCCGCCTGTCGTTCGGCCAGAGCCGCTGCAACACGCTCTTCACATGCCTTCTCATCGTTTTCTTTCTTGATCATGGCATAGTGCGACCGTCGATAAACGCCAATAGAGCTGAGAACAATACCGATGATCTCGTAGAGAAACATAACCGGCAAGGCGTAGTTGAGTTGAGGGTTACAGCCTCCCGACCAAATGTCAATCAGCACTTGGAAGATGCTGTGTGCAGGAAATGCGTAGCCTACTTGGTAGAAAGCCGGGGAAAGCTCGAAGGGGAGCAGGATCGAAGTGACATTCATCACGATCCAGGAGATCAGCGCCATTGGCACGTAGGGTGGTGGGAGCCAGATGGTGAAAACATCCAGGACGAGGAAATTCAGATGCGCGAAGAGCCAGAGCGCCATCCATGTCAGCATAAACTGACTTCCGTTGACATTCCAGCCATGTCGGAAGGCCCAGACTGCACCGGCCGTACAAAGTGATCCGGCGAATGTGTATGCCGCCGAGATGATTTGGCGCACGATGGCGATTCGATGGGGGGAGACTGACGTGTAGAGGTTGAACTGGGCGTATAGACCATTCACGGTACCCAGGTAGAAGAACTCTTGGATCATGATCAGAATGATGACGAGTGTGTTGTAGATAACGCGTGACCCTTGTGATGTGGGTTGGATATTGGTGGAGGCCAATGTCCACGGGTCGGAGAAGACCGCGAGGGCAGCGGAGTCAGAAGTGTCTAGAGTCTCAAGAGCCTGTTCTCCGTTCGTCTTCGAATAGGCGACCCGTGCAGCTTCTGACAGAGAATTCAGGCTAGTTTGGAGAGCAGAGTCGACCACCGTCGGGTATCGCGCTTCGTTCCACACCATGGTGATGACGTTGCTCTTATCGTACGATGAAGCAGCGGATCCACCAGCGAATGCGGCAGTAAGGGCGGCAGAGGCGTTGGATGTAATGTAGAGACCTCCCCAGAATTTGATGTCACAAACCGCGCCTTCAATACTCCCTATCTGGGGGTATAAAGAGGCTGGGCGTTCAATCAGGTTTGGGAATCCAGGACTCTTGAGCTTCTGATACGTGTCGCGAACTGCATCGCCGATCGCACCGCCGTCGTAGTCAACGAACAGAACATTAACATTGTGAATGTGAGTTGACTGTTGGAACAAGGATCCAAAGATGTAACAGAAAAGACCCAAAAAGAGAATTTGAAGAAGGAAAAGATTGACAGTCGCGGCCTTCAGCACAGCCAATCGACGCGGCCGAACAGACGGATGGTTGATGCTGGGCCGCTGCTCACGCGCCTTTGGATAGAACTGCATATGCCCTGGAGATCGAGCTTGTATAGCTCGCAGTGGATATTCAGATTCCACCAAGGTACCTGGGGACACTTGCAGGGACCTTATATGAAAGTATTTTTGCTGACCAGCCGAAATTCAGCATCAAACGCCGAAGGCCGGAGAAATCTCGTAATCTGATCTAGGTGAGCCCGAAATATCTCCACAGGGAGATAAACTAACTTAAGCTCGGCCGGTCGACCCTAAGAACAGAGAAACAAATTTCGTCTTTGTTGGTGGGGGGGCAAGGGCCATTCATAATATTTGAAGGTTGCTAACATGTCAGATCTGAGATCCAAAAGGGAAAGTGGTTGGTGGTTGGTGCGGGAAGCTGTCAAGCCGTATTTGGTCAAGTCACTTCTCTGAGTAATAAGCTCCAGCTAGTCCTTTTGAGCCATGTCAACCATGGTTATCAAGCACCTGATCACTTCATTCCGATCTATGAAGATGTGCCGTATATCCCTAGACTCTGACTCATGGTGATCCCGGGGTTTGAATTGGTAAGAAACACGCGCTTATTGAGGTGTTCAAATCCCTTGCACGATGGTATTTGCGCTTTCTTTCGGTGATTGTTAGTGCTGATTGGCTTCTGCTAGCGCAAAGCTGATAGAATTACCCGACGCATCTGGTCGGTTAATCCTTTAGTCGATGCGTGTTCATGCATAGTACCGAGCCAGTCGTAAGAAGTGCCAGAATGAGGGTCGCAAGGCGCAGGCTTCAATTCGAAATGAAGTTGGTATCTGTTCTTAGCATTCCATTCAATTGTGTTTGTTCGCTCCTGCGATAAATAGCGCACGCTTCCACACCAAACGAAAACAGCGCTTCACCCAACAAAACCCTTCAACCACGTTTTCATTCAATTTTCATTCAACGACAAAATCGCATTCAACGAGTCTGAGAAATACTCTCGCGCATGTTGAATAATCAAATATCCCCTTTTGGCGCTAGTGTGCTTTCTGGCCAATCATCCTCCATCTGCCATTCCCGTATTTACTGTTGAGTAATCTTTTATGTCTCCAGCCGTGCAGGTAAGCAGGATGTCCTAGGGGAATATCTTTCAAAAGGAGTACCATTCCCAGGAAATATTTTGATCAAATAATCTTGGCCTCGGTCGGCACCACGTGATTTGTCAGCCTTGAGAGGAACAATGTCGCAATATACACTATGATCTCTATCGCCATCCTTATAAAATATATTTCTTGTTTATTATAAAGCCACTGTACAACGTCCTCTGGTCTGTGTGTGCGAAACTGGTGGGCCAAACATATATTGAACATGGCACAAGTCAAAAATGACCAAGATATCGACACGCACGCCAAGGTCGAGGATTTCTCCTCTTCGTCCGAGGATAAGCTCGAAGCTGGACAGAATGCCTCCGGCGGGAATAGTGTCACATGGAACTGGGATGATGATCCCAGCAATCCCTACAACTGGCCAACCCGACTGAAAGTCCAGCAAGTTTTTATGATTGCTTCTGCGGCGCTTACAACGTAGGTCACCTTTCTTTGCGACGAAATGCTGGCATGGACTCTAACATGGTGTCCAGGTCTCTCAGCGTATCGATTCTATCACCCGCTCACTCGGAATTTATGACAGAATTCGGAGTCAGCAGCACAGTGGCTATCCTGCCCTTGTCGCTCTATGTCTTCGCTCTGGGTCTCGGTCCTATCGTCGGAGGGCCGCTTTCTGAGACTGTTGGGAGATATCCAGTATATATCGGTACAACGGTTCTTGGGACATTGTTTACTATGGGTGCTGGCTTTAGTCCTACGTTTGCCGGGCTCTGTGTGTTGCGGTTTCTGGCCGGGTTCTGCTATGCGCCCACATTGGCTATTGCTGCTGGGACTATCAACGAAACCTTCAAGCCAGTGAAACGTGCTATTCCCTCGACCATTTTTATTTTATCGCCTTTTTTGGGTCCTGGACTAGGGTAAGTTTTTTTCCAAGCAAAGCAAAGGTGTCCTATTTGACTGACGATATGTGCAGACCTGTGATCGGAAGTTTTGTCGTGAATAGAAAGGGCTGGCGTTGGACTCAGTGGACAATGATCTTCTTCGCCATCTTCACTCTCATCACAATTGGCATCTCCAGGGAGACCTTTCATCCTATCCTGAAACGTCGTCGCTCAAAAGAACTCGGACTCGATATCCCTCCATCTCAGCCCCTCTCTTCAAAAATTCGACTTTTTGCAACCATCGCCCTTGTCCGCCCTATTCATATGCTTGTGACCGAGCCCATCGTCGCTTTCATCTGTCTCTATGTTGCCTGCGAATTTGCAACACTCTTTTCATTCTTCGCCGCGATTCCTCTGATATTCCAGGGTGTCTATCGATTTAGCATTGAGGACACTGGTCTCGTATTTTTGGCCATCGTGGTCGGATGTTTACTCGGAAGCATTACTGTCCTTCTTTGTAATATTTTGTTCTATTTGCCTCAAGTTGCAAAACACAAGGGTCAGCAGGTTCCGCCCGAGCATCGTCTTTATCCAGCTCTCATCGGCAGTCTTGGTCTCCCCGTGGGTCTTTTCTGGTTTGCATGGACCGCTAGAGCCGATATCTCCTGGGGAAGCCCTGTTGTCGCAATAATGCTTTTCGCATGGGGCAATCTTTGCGTTTTTATCAGTACGACTCAGTATCTAGTTGATGCTTATCACGGTCTCACTGTCGCGAGTGCTATGAGTGCAAACAGTCTGGCCCGATATGGGCTCGCTGCAGCATTCCCTCTCTTTACTATTCAAAGTGAGTGTCTATCTTTGGAATTTCATGAGATACACTTTATGCTGACCATTTCTAGTGTATACAAAGCTTGGCACTGGCTGGGCCTCGAGTTTGCTAGGCTTTATTGCGGTTGCTCTCTTGCCTGTTCCTTGGGTTTTCTTCAAGACTGGCAACAAGCTGCGAGCTTTGAGTAAATATGAGACCGCGGAAAACTAGGGATGATACAATTAGAATACATATAATGAGAGATTTTATAGAATATTAATAATTGAGATGATGATATGGCTTTATTGGTACTACATATTCATGCCTAC
>ERZ1673737.1734-NODE-1734-length-20057-cov-4.616038_pt1 | contig 20057 bp, 12 predicted proteins | sample MGYA00580211_ERZ1673737 | MGnify/ENA primary metagenome ERZ1673737 (study PRJEB41218, sample SAMN15661789) | gut metagenome | host: Homo sapiens | place: Canada: London | collected 2015-08-20/2019-03-30 | study: EMG produced TPA metagenomics assembly of... | reverse complement strand
AATACCCAGTAGGCCCCGGACCTTTCACACCCAGAATCTCTTCACCTGCTCACTGAGGGTGAATAAGGGTAAGCATCGGCGAGTAGATGGGTGCTCTACCGCCCTCCTGTGAGTAATGACTGCTCTCTGCTCTATGTTTTCTCTATCGTGGGGCGACTCATTTTCCCTTTAACACCGCCACCGACCAGTGAGCGCCCGTAGATATCAGTCGCGTTTGCTGTACATCATGCTATGACAATATTCGGCGATCCTCGCGGTCGACGTTTCCCATCTCCCACAACAAAACGGTGACGTTGGCACGGGATCAATATTTAGAGCTCCTTAAAAAATTGGAAAAACGACCAACCTGTTTGGGACTACACCCTCGATAAAGTGCGGTATGCTATCGGCGTTGATGACAATGGCTGCGTGTAGCTGATAGGCATAGGTGGAATTATAATCCAAACACTGGTCTTCTAGAAATTCGCATGCCCACTCCGGTTCATGATTTTTGCCACCTTAGTCGTTGGAGTAGTAATTCCGAGAACCCTAGGAGAGAGTGCTTCTTTAGTTCATGATAAGTCGCAAATAATACTTATCTCTAGTGTCCGTTTCGGCCGTATCAGGGGTGATGATAGGTCTAGAAATGATAGGAGTCTGGTGTATTGTGCTAGTAGTCCTTTCAGACTTAACGGGCCGTTAAAAATATCTTCTTTGTCTTATTCACTCTTGATACATTCTTGACACAGATGAGAATAGAGTGCGGAAGTAAGGCTTCCTGTCTGGACCTAGAGCCGATCAACCAGTACCTGACATATCTGCCGCCCTATCCGACGGCAAACTAGCAAACACGCCTGTCCTGGACTACCTAGGATGGATAGTATTTCAAAACAGCAAAAACCTCGTTTTGATCCTCCCTCTCGAAAGTAATCGAAGCCCTTGTAGCATGCGTCGCGGGGCTGTAACACCCTTCAGGCGCCGCGTGCGAATACTTGCCCCCGCTGTAGAATTCCGGATGCAGCTTCAGTGCCGTATCCTGCTCCCCTAGGCCCCACAGCAAACCACACCACGGTTTGTAATTGTGGATGCCCACGACGGTGGTGAATATTTCGCCGGAGGAAGATTTGAAGCGAAGCATTCCAGAGGTACCGCTACCTCCCATGAACAGCACATGCTGGCCGTCGTTCTCGGTCCAGGTGCATCCATTGGCATAATACCAGCAGGTTTTTTCGACAACTGTGAGGGCCTCCGAGGTGCTGTTCTCGATACGGAGACGGATAGTGTAGGACATTGTAGCGCTACAAGGGTTAGCATACTCCTGAAGAGCTTGTGGTGGCATATATACAGGATGCTGGTGTGACTAGTATGTCAGGACCTGGGATAGTGTAGGAGTGCTGCTGGCTGCAGAGTATATGCTCTAATAGAGAAATAGTGTCTTGTCGAGTCAGGCGGAGGAGACAAGCTCCAGTACTCGTGGGATATGGACGCTTTATATAACAAACGGGACCGTGATACGAAGGCTAATGGAGATACTTGCTTCAGCGGTTTGGGCGCTGTGCTCTAGTGCTTACACCTACGTTAATCTCACGATGAACTATGGAGAAGTGGGTTCGGATATGACCGAGCCATGTGCCAATCTCACCTGCAGGAAATAGATCACTCGGAGCTGAAATGAAATAATGGCGTCGACGCATATACGTGAATGGGAGAACCCCGAGGCCGCGAGGGTGGCGTAAATGGTTAGTGTATACCCGATAGTACGAAGCGATAGGATATGCCCTCTCCAAAGATGCTACTATTAGATTCAGCTCTAGAAGAGCGGGACTTGATGTCAGCATTATCATATAAACCTAAGAGGGAATGGCCGGGTCCGGTAGTACGAGCCCTTGCCGTGGCGTTCCCCAGAAGGGAATCCTGCAGCACGGCGCTTAAACTCTGGTAGTGGCTGAGGATTCCTGAGCTGAAGATATTAAAGTGGCGTGCTGACGATAAAGTTGTTATGCTTGTAATATGCAGTTGATAAATCCCTCTCTAAAGGCTGGCGGGTGCTAGGGCCACTGGAGATACCGTACCTAGCTGAACTGATAAACACCTACTTATTGGTTTAACGGGTCACCGGTAGGGACTAAGCGTACGCGGACGAAGCTGCATAACGACGATCGATGGTCTAGGCTCGGTGCAGCTCTCCATATACACTGTAACCCTCCTAGGAGGGCTGCGTAGCATGTTACCTATCGGAAAGTATAAATACAAACCCACTGGTACTGTATGCAGTCGAAAATGGCTCACTCGAATGGTCTATAGACTAGAATTGAACTGTGGCTAAGTTGCTGGGTAGAGCAGGACGCCCCTTCTGTTCGCGTTGTTTGCAGAACGGACATTCTAGAAGCACCTTGGCTTGTACAAGCTTAATACAAAGGCTATTTATGGGCTGTTATTTACGACTGTATCAGGGTACTGCCAAGATCAAGGGAGAGGGGCAGAGTAAACTATAATAGGTATAGTGAGTTTTAGGTTGACGTTCCGAAAAGAACTTCTGTGTTCAAGTGGTGAATCTGATTTCGACCCCTGCTGTAACAATGAGACGGTGAGTGAGAAATTTAAAACTGCCGCCTTACTGCCACCTTCGTCTCTAGTTGGCCATTGCCATGCGTAGACCGCGGCACGATCCTCAGGAGTCCACGGTTAACATAACCTTAAGACCTAGGTATTGGACCCCTAAACCTCACAAGGCTAACCTCGTGGTTATAGAGGTTTATTAAACAGTACAAATAGACATTTGCCTTATATTTATATATTAAGAAAATCACTTTTAGTAGAAGGATTAGGGTATTAAGAATCCTATTGCTATTTAAATCTATATATAGTATAAGTTATCCTATTCTAACCTAAGTTTAAATTCTTTTAGTAGTTTTGATAGCTTCCTAATCCTCTAGCTATATGTTGAAAACATATAGGTTCGAGTAGCTTTACTGTAGCAATCTGTGAGTGTGTGGCTCAGCGTCTTGAATAATGTCACGAATAAGCTCGAGCTGCTATGGTTCCAATTTGGGCGCCATTTCTGTTCCACTCTAGCTGCATAAAGGAATGTGGTGGAAGGTAGCCCCATGAGTTTTACAATATCTCCGGTTGGGCTAGGAGCTTGCACTATAACCCGTGTTACGCGCCCTCCTTTTACCCGAGCGACTCTCGCCAATCACACTTGTTTCATACTGCCCCGCTGCTGTCCCAGCACAGGGCTAGGCTTTTGCGGCTGGCGATGGGGTCTACAGTATTTTGTTTACCACAGTATGTAGTTTCTTCGAGGTATGGTGTAAAACCTATCAATCTCTGCTACTGTCTTTTTGGAATCTCCTTGATCTTATTATTTGACGAACAACTTGTTTTCTTGAACTGGACAAGATTGTAAACATCCTTGTCCCGCTAAGACCCTGTGTGAACGGATGTTATTTGGCCATCCTGCGGCGTAAACAATACAAATCGATCACCAATGACGCAGGGAGTAAATGCAGGGGGTATATGGTGTACGCGACGGGATGCAATGGACGTGATAAAAATGCTTGGCGGCATTAGTTTGTAAAAAGCCTGACCAGGTACAGTACAGTGGGTCATAATGGCATTATACTGACTCGTGTTTGTGTCTGCTTGGCTGATCGCTCCCCTAAACGCACTAGGCTGGCGCTTAAGTGCTGCCCCTCTTCGGTCCCGCTGCTGATAGATAACTACAAGGCTATTTATGGTCGCATTCGAGTCATGTAATTGATTTTATTAGTTACTTAAGGCATATCATTTCACCCACATCCGCCTGTCGAAAACATTTCGTTCCGACGACCAAGGATCTGCGACCACAACCCTTCCCCTTGAACCTCCCTTGATGAGGTGCGACGACTATGCACCCAAGCATACCGCTAAAATGTTTGAGCCGCGATTCCTATCGGGTGGGATGGATCTGTCCGTTGGAGGTGGAACAAATCGCGGCAATGGAGATGCTAGACGAGGAGCACGAAGCTGTACCGCAACTAAGCGGGGACACAAACATTTACAGCCTCGGCAGCATCAACAACCATAACGTCGTTATTGCCGGTCTTCCTCGGACGGGGAATTGCTCTGCAGCCACTGTCGTCACCCAAATGAGGTTGACATTTCCAAACATCAAATACGCCCTATTAGTAGGGATTGGGGGTGGTGTACCGGTTAAGACAGATCATGGGATGATCCGTCTAGGACATGTAGTGGTTAGTGAACCTACAGGCACACACTCTGGAGCAGTACAATACGACCATGGAAAGGCGGCGTCTCACTTTGAACGCAAAGGTTACCTCCCACCTCCGCCAACAGCCCTCCTTAACGCTGCACGAGAGGTAGCTGTCCGGCGTCAACGGATGAGTTATGATCCAATTTGGATGAATGTGAAGAGAATCAAAACTGAGCGTCGGCCACTCCGTCGCTTCAAGTTTCCTGGCATTGCAAATGATCATCTCTATCTACCAGGCTATAAACATCAGCAGGAAGGGCTATCATGCCAAGACGGTGGTTGTGACAAGAATCAGCGGATCGAGCGACAGATAGACGAAGACGACTCGTTTGTCGTCGTACACAGGGGCACGGTAGCATCGGGAGAACTGGTGATAAAGGATGCTCAGATGAGAGATAAATTGGCGCAGGAGCATAGGGTGCTATGCTTTGAGATGGAAGCCGTTGGGGCCCTAATTGATTTCCCATGTTTGGTTATCCGAGGGATCTCCGACTATTGTGACTCACATAAGAACGACGAGTGGCATGGCTACGCGGCAGCAGTAGCGGCTGCCTATGCGAGGCAATTATTTTTCTATATGTCTATTGAAGAGACACAACGGTAAGTTTCTTACTGTTTTGATATAGAGAGGAAACAAGGTCGTGTTTATAGCTTATTGATGTATCGCTTAGAAATCCGAACCCAACTCCTACCACCTTCGAGCTCCCGTTCAATATATCCGAGATATCCGAAGTAAGCCAGTTTGTTGCAAGAAAAGATGAGCTCAAAAAAATGCAAGAGCTCCTTATGGGAACTGTTAGACGCCGCACCGCTATCGTACGTGGCATAGGGGGCATTGGCAAGACGCAGCTAGCAATCGCATATATCAAGCGACATGGTTCCGACTACTCAGCCGCAATATGGATGAATGCGAAGGATGAAACAGCGCTAAAACAAAGCTACGCTCGCGCAGCTGAGTGGATTCTACGCTATCATCCGTCTATAACATACATTGTGGGTGCCGTGCAGAGCCGGGACCAAGACGAGATAGTGAAAGTTGTCAAACGATGGCTAGAAGAGCCGACGAACAGTCGCTGGTTGGTCGTCTATGACAATTATGATAATCCGTTGTCAGGTAACCATAAGGAGAACAGCACAAGCTACTGTATCGAGGCAGGTCTATGTGGCAATAACAGTGAAAATCTTATGAGGGCTTTTGATCTTCACAATTTCCTACCTGAGACCGACCATGGTGCTATTGTTGTGACCACGCGGTCATCCATGGTAAAGCTAGGACAGGTTGTTCCCCTAAGCAAGTTGGAGAATATCAATGATAGTCTCGAAATCCTGGCTTCCGTCTCTGGACGTGATATCTCAAAGCAAGGTGAGTATTTCTAGATATTATTGATTGCGGATGACTAAGATAGAGCAGACAAGGCAGCTGTGAATCTTGCAAAAGAGCTTGATGGGCTTCCCTTAGCCCTTGCCACTGCTGGCGCATATCTAGAGCAAGTTTCGGTATCCTATACGGAGTATCTCCAGCTGTACCGTGAATCATGGCGGCAATTACATGAAGCGACTCCGCAACTAAAGACATACGATCAAACGTTATACTCGACATGGAATGTCTCGTACCAGTACATTCAGCAGCAGAGTTCAATTGCAGCTATGCTTCTCCAACAATGGGCTTACTTCGCCAACGAAGACTTATGGTATGAGCTACTAGATAGCGGCTCAGAAAAGCCGGAATGGCTAGAAAAATTAACGAAGAATAAGCTCGCATTCCATGGAACGTTGCGACTTTTGTGCAGTCATGGGCTTGTAGAAGCTGATCTAGCTACTATATCGCCGGGTGTGGAGTCCCAAGGGTATAGTGTACACGGATGCATCCATTCGTGGATGATTACTATGCTGAACCAGGCGGTTGATAGAGGGATGGCCCGGACAGCTATCAAATGTGTGGCAGCGTGTGTGCCGAAGCCAGACCAACGCGAGTTCTGGCTGATACAGCGGCAGCTTATTGCCCATGCAGAGAGATGCCTAAGAATATTGAGAGATATTGATGTTGGCGATGAAGCTGTGGGAGTTCTACATTCGTTTGGCCTCCTCTACACGGATCTAGGCCGGCACCAAGAGGCGGGTGCGATATACGAACGAGCACTGGAAGGCTACGAGCAGGCGTTCGGACGAGAGCACTCGTCCACGCTAAATACCGTCAACAACCTCGGAAACCTCTATAAGAACCAGGGCCGGCTCCAGGAGGCGGGGGCAATGTACGAACGAGCACTAAAAGGCTACGAGCAGGTGCTAGGACGAGAGCACACGACAACGCTAAATACTGTTAGCAACCTCGTCGTCCTCTATATGGATCAAGGCCGGCACCAGGAGGCAGAGGCGATGTACAAACGAGCACTAGAAGGCAAGGAGGAGGCGTGGGGACCAAAGCACACGTCGACGCTCGATACCGTGAACAACCTTGGCCTCCTCTATAACAACCAGGGTCGGTTTAAAGAGGCAGAGGCGAAATACAAACGAGCACTAGAAGGCTACGAGCAGGAGTTAGGACCAAAGCATATATCGACGCTCAATACCGTCAACAACCTCGGCGCCCTCTACGCGGACCAAGGCCGGCTCCAAGACGCAGAGGCGATGTACACACGAGCACTGGAAGGCAAGGAGGAAGCTTGGGGACGAGAGCACACATTGACGCTCGATACTGTTAACAACCTCGGAAACCTCTACGCGGATCAAGGTCGGCCCCAAGACGCACAGGCGATGTACCAACGGGCACTAGAAGGCTACGAGGAGGTGTTCGGACGAGAGCACGCGTCCACGCTAAATACCGTCAACAACCTCGGGAGCCTCTATAAGAACCAGGGCCGGCTCCAAGAAGCGGAGGAAATGTACGAACGAGCACTTCAAGGCAAAGAGAAAGCGTGGGGACTAGAGCACACATCAACGCTCGATACCGTCAACAACCTCGGCCTCCTCTACGTAGATCAAGGTCGGCTCGAAGAGGCGGAGGCGATATACGAACGAGCACTAGAAGGCAAGGAGAAGGTGTTAGGTCGTGAGCACGCGTCAACGTTAAATACCGTCAACAACCTCGGAAACCTCTACCAGAACCAAGGTCGGCTCCAAGAGGCAGAGAAGGCATACGAACGAGCACTGAGGGGCTACGAAAAGGTCTTCGGGCCCATTTTACTTGCGACGTATATTCCTGCTTTGAACACACTTGAAAACTTTGGCCTTCTAAACGTGGAGCTGGGAAGGGTTGATGATGCTCTGCTTTTTTATCAGCGGGCATTGGACGGCGCTGCGGCCGTTTTTGGGCGAAATAACCCAGTGTGTTCACGCATATCCAGCAGAATAAGCTCTGTGCAGTGTGACTCGTGCGGAATCTTCGAAGGACAGTCGTCCATTCTAACGATTTGGGAGAAGGTGAGAGCGAAGATCTTGATTAGATAAAATCCTAGATAAGCTGTGAAATGTAGGTATTTGAATCTGTTGTATCTTGCAAATCAGGCACCCGAAGTCTTCAATTAGCATTAACTTGGCTGCGGCCGCCTCAATCGGCAGGGCACATATCCAACCGATTTGGAATGTCTCTCGCGGTGGACCAGGCATATCTATGGTCTGGTCTATTCAATATTGGTAGGAAGTAAAGAATTTTGGAGAGATGCTGAAAGACAATGGCAGCTGTTGATGGGGTTTACATTTTATGTCAAGAATGAGAAGAGTGTGATGGCAGGGTGAATAGGGTAGAAACCGTTGTCAGCCATGAAAGCCCAGCCCCCTGGTAGACACGAATCATAGCTGCGGGAGCCGTTTCTGGCCCCGCGCCCACTGTGTCCTCGTATACTTCGATGCCTTGACTTTATATTGAACTTCAGCAACGGCCCGGAACATCTTCCCCAATGTGACATTCTAAAAATAGCTCGGTTCCTCGAGCAACTCACTATCGACTCTTAACATCAATAGGCAGCCACATAATCAATAGACGATGGACCATGAGAAGGCACCTGTTTTTAAGAAGTCCTGAGCCCTTGAAGAGTGAAATATTAATAGTTGAGAGATTCTCGGTCTATGTGGCTGTTTACGGTAGATTAATCTCATTTCCCCTGACTAGTCAACCAAGGAATATCACACGGAACTGAATTAAATTGAACATCGTATGGGTCTAAAAGAACAATAACTGTAGACTGAAGACATAATGCCACACACTGTGAATTCCCCCGGAAGCCGACGCTTTGTGAGACGCCACACCACGTGACTCTGGGCATTGAGCGGCAACTCTCCATCTCCAGGTCAGCTTCATTCCAGACTACACTTTCTTCCCTCGCCGCTTCACTACGTCTCAATATTCATCAACTCGCAATAGCATTCATCTGCTACCACTTTTCTACGTCTATTCCTATCCTCTAGGCACTCTCTGCTCCGCTCGCTCGTCGACCGAAACAGCCCCTGCTCCTCCCGCGAGGCCGTCTGGACATCTCGACATCTCGCATACCTGAGACTTTCTCAAACCCCTCTACAACTCTCATCATGGCCGCCGCTGAACAACCCTATGACCCTTATATCCCCGCTGGCTCTGCCGGAGCCGCTGGTGTCTCATCGAAGGATGGCAACCAGCGAACAGCCGCATTGCAAGCAGTGAGTCCAATCCCCGAAACCCCGTCGACTTTTTGCGACATATAAGGCTTGGGGCGATCACATATGTGTTCTTGTTGTTGGTGGCGCATGTCTTGTTTTTCCCAAAATGCGAAGGCTGGGTCGATCGATTTCCAGATTGAGACTGACGATGTTTGTCTATAGCAAATCGATGACACCGTGGGTGTGATGCGCGAAAACATCAACAAGGTCTCCCAGCGTGGTGAGAACTTGGACTCTCTTCAGGACAAAACCGACAACCTGGCCGTTTCAGCCCAGGGCTTCCGCCGAGGCGCCAATCGCGTGCGCAAGGATATGTGGTGGAAGGACATGAAGATGCGTGTTTGTCTGATCATTTGCGTGATTGTGCTCCTCATCGTCATCATCGTGCCATCTGGTAAGCGCTCAATGGAGAAGATGGGAAAGCTCGAGCTCGACGTTAACATATTTCATAGTGGTCATCGGTGGACACAAGAACTAAGCCACGCAATACGCGCTCCTGACGATTTCTCTTTGGACATGGGATCTTGATTTTACTGGGTTTATGTTGCTAGTGCCGTGGGCCTTTTCGTTTTCACAGCCGCTAATACCTCCTGCTGTTTTTTTCTCTTTTTCTGGGCCTGTTTTGAATGACCACATCCTCTTGACTTTCTCTGTGCTGATCCGACGGGTTGGTATGCGACCCGGTCAACGGGTGAAGATGTAAATGATACTTGATGCCGTGTTTAAGTATGTCTATCACATTGCGATTCGGCTGTTTCTAGCTGCAATGAATCTTCGTTAGCGTGATGTTATGTTTATCAACTGGATGGTGAGAAAAGAGATGTAGATCTAGGATAGTAGAGTGTGAACTCCGTAATCAGTTAGGCTATATGGGAGAGAAAATACAGGCTGAATGTGGAGAATACGAGGCTATGTATTTGACATTTGACTGTCACTAAACAGCTTCAGGGATTTCCACGTGGCCGTTCTCCAATTCTCCAATTCTTCATGCAAGGGCATCGTTACCGTTTCAGTCTCCCTACAGTGCCTTATAGGATGGTTTACAGTACAGGTAGTTGCCGTACCCACACAGCAAAATTTTTCCAGCCTGATGTTTTTGATACACCAAATGCTTGGCAGTCGTACTCTTCGGAGAGCCCATAGCCGACGTTGGGCTAAAAGAATCAGATAATACGACTGTAGACCTTGGCATGAGTGTCCATCTTCCCTCAACAAAGATCACTGAGAGTCAGCCTCGTAACTGTGCCGTCGGAAAGAAGCGCAGATAGACAGAGACTAGAACCAGACAGAGTGGAGGAGGTGGATAGCATGGCTCAACGCAACGAGTGGGAAGAAGGGAGAGGATCAGATAACTAAGACTAAACCGAAGCCGGATGACGTTTCACGATCGCAGTAGGTTGGTAAAGTGGGCTTTTTCGGAGACTCGCTTGCGAAGAGATTGATATCCAGGGAATTGCTGTGAGGATTTAGAATTTTCGCTTCGGCTATGGCGCCACTACATGTACATAGGATGTTCATCTGCACGTAGCCATTGAATAGAACAATATATGCGCCTTTAATGTAATTAGTGCAATATTTAACGCAAAAGAAATACCAATAGCCAACGTAAGAGTGTGATAAATGGGAAGATAAATCGCTCGCTAGTACTGCTAGTAGAGGGGCCCACCGCCTTCTCCGTCCTATCTCGCTCCGAGGCCCGGCCGATCTTCGAAAATCTCGCTTGACTCACTTCACTCATTTACCACCTCTCTACTCCTAACGATTATATTTGGGGCCTCACCCTGGGACCGACTGTGAGACCATTGAGGCTGCCGCATGTGGGTTGCCCAAGATGATGTCCCTTCGCTCCGCTGTGCGGAGAGCTTCTACTAAGCCCCTCCGTTCCCTCTCCGCATCGACTGCCTCTCCTCTCCGAGCTGGCATCACTGGTGTCAAGGCTTCGACCATTCGCCAGACTCGCAACTACTCCCGCGCAACTGACCCCCACCTTACTTCCACCCGCAGCACTGTCGTGCAGCTGCTGAGCAACATTGGCTCCAAGCGTGAGGTCCAGCAATACCTGTCCCACTTCACCTCCGTTTCCTCGCAGCAATTCGCCGTGATCAAGGTCGGTGGTGCCATTATTACCGAGCACCTCCAGACTCTGTCCTCCGCTCTCGCTTTCCTCAACCATGTCGGCCTCTACCCGATCGTCGTCCACGGCGCTGGCCCGCAGCTCAACCGCATGCTGGAGGCTGCCGGTGTTGAGCCCCAGTTCGAGGATGGTATCCGGGTGACTGATGGTAAGACTTTAGCCCTGGCTCGCAAGCTCTTCCTGGAGGAGAACATGAAGCTGGTTGAGGAGCTCGAGCGCATTGGTATCCGTGCTCGTCCCATCACGGCGGGCGTTTTCTCCGCTGATTACCTCGACAAGCCCAAGTACAACCTGGTCGGTAAGATCAATGGCGTTGACAAGAAACCCATTGAGTCTGCTATTGCCGCTGGCTGCCTGCCCATCCTCACCTCCATGGCTGAGACCCCCGACGGTCAGGTGCTGAACGTCAACGCGGATGTGGCTGCGGGTGAGCTTGCTCGCTCTCTGCAGCCCCTTAAGATCGTCTACCTCGCTGAGAAGGGCGGTCTCTTCAACGGTGACACCGGTGAGAAGATTTCTGCCATCAACCTCGATGAGGAGTACGACCACCTCATGAACCAGTGGTGGGTGCGCCACGGTACTCGCCTGAAGATTAAGGAGATGAAGGATCTCCTCAGCGATCTGCCTCGTTCTTCCAGCGTTGCCATTATCCACCCCGCCGATCTCCAGAAGGAGCTCTTCACCGACTCCGGTGCCGGTACCCTGATCCGCCGCGGTAACAAGATTCACGTCAAAACCTCTTTGTCCGAGTTTGAGGACCTGCAGGCTCTCAAGGACGTGCTGGTCCGTGACCGCGAGGGTCTCGATGCCCGCGCCGTTGTTGACCGCTACGTTGAGGGTATGAAAGAGAAGGACTTCAAGATCTACTCCGATGAGCCCATGGAGGCTCTCGGTGTTGTCCTCCCCCCTCAGCCCGGCTCCCAGTTGGCCCACCTTGCCACTTTCACCATCACCAAGTCCGGTTGGCTGACAAACGTTGCCGACAACGTCTTCGCCAGCATCAAGAAGGACTTCCCCAAGCTGGCCTGGACTGTCAAGGAGGACGACGAGAACCTGACCTGGTTCTTCGACAAGGCTGACGGCAGCCTGAGCCGCGATGGCCAGGTTCTGTTCTGGTACGGTGCCGAGAACGGCGAGGAGGTCAAGCACCTCGTCCAGGAGTTCAACCAACACGGTCGCCAGATGTTCGGTGACATCAACCTCGAGTCGCGTCTCCACCGCGCTGCTCAGGCTGCCACCCACATTGGCAAGGGCTTCGGCGCTAGCGGTGCTTCTGTTGAGCAGAAGCGTGCTTTCTCCACTACCACCAACGCCCTGCGCATGTCTCGTGCTAAGCGCCCCGCTCTTGCTGTTAACGCTGTCCGCACTTACGCCACCACCAATCCCAACCCTCCCCTCGGGGAGAAGAACATCTCCAACACCCAGCCCGCCAAGGTCGCTCTCATTGGTGCCCGTGGTTATACCGGCCAGGCTCTGATCAACCTGCTCAACGCCCACCCCAACATGGATCTTCGCCACGTCTCTTCTCGCGAGCTCGCTGGCAAGAAGCTCCAGGGTTACGAGAAGCGCGAGATCATCTACGAGAACCTCAGCCCCGATGATGTCCGCAAGATGTCCGCCAACGGCGACATTGACTGCTGGGTCATGGCTCTTCCCAACGGTATCTGCAAGCCTTTCGTCGACGCTGTCGATGAGGGCTCCGAGAAGGGCAATGTTATTGTTGACCTGAGCGCCGACTACCGATTCGATCCCAAGTGGACCTACGGTCTCCCTGAGCTGGTTGAGCGTTCTAAGATCGCCCGTGCCACCCGCATTGCCAACCCCGGCTGCTATGCCACTGCCGCCCAGCTTGGTATTGCTCCTCTCGTTCCGTTCCTTGGCGGCCAGCCCACCACCTTCGGTGTCTCTGGTTACTCCGGCGCCGGTACCAAGCCGAGCCCCAAGAACGACGTGCAGTACCTGACCAACAACCTCATCCCCTACAGTCTGACTGACCACATCCACGAGCGTGAGATCAGCTCGCAGCTGGGCACCAGCATTGCGTTCATCCCTCACGTTGCTGTGTGGTTCCAGGGCATCTCCGTAAGTTTTGACAAATCGCCTGCCGCCGGCTGAACCGAGTAATAGCTAATACTTTGCATAGCACACCATCAGCATCCCGCTGAAGCAGAAGATGACCTCCCGTGACATCCGCAACCTCTACCAAGAACGCTACGCCGGAGAGAAGCTCGTCAAGATCGTTGGCGAGGCCCCTCTGGTCAAGGACATTGCTGGCCGTCACGGTGTCGAGATCGGTGGATTCGCCGTCCACTCCAGCGGCGAGCGCGTCGTTGTCTGTGCCACCATCGACAACCTGCTGAAGGGTGCCGCTACCCAGTGCTTGCGTATGTTTCCCTGGCACCCTTTTATCAAACATGACACTAACCTCCTATCAGAAAACATGAACCTGGCTCTGGGCTACTCCGAGTACGAGGGTATTCCCCTCGACTAAGTCCCTCCAAAACTAGGCACGAGTTAGCTACCACTGTTGTTTGTGTGTTGTCCTTGTCTTTTGTCTCATACCCCGCGTACATCTCATACATCGCTCTGGGTTGGACTTTTTTGGATGCTTCTTATTTATCTTCGAATCTATTCTATAGTGGATTTTGTTCCGTTTATACTTGCGCTGAAAGAGTTTGGTTTCTTGTTACCCCGTCTTCGATTCGTCTCTCCTTCCCTAGACTTCTCAGATGCCTCCCCTGTCGGATGGTCCCGTTTGTGTTTGGCTTGAAGTGGTGCCTGTGCCTCAAGAAAAAAAGTAAGGTGTTTGTATCTTATTTCGTTTGCCGTGTTCTCTCTGGGGGTTCTTCTTGCGTACCCTATCCCACCTCTCCCTGTCAGGTTATGGATATAGAAGCTGTTGGATGGTGTATGGCTGGGAAATACGAAATCAGCAGATCGATTCGATCAGATGCTGTTCATTTAATGTTAAGAGGTTGGCTTCAGTACATTCATATTGTAAATCAAGGGTGTAGGGGTGCGCTGCGCGCCATCTCTCAGGTCTGCCCTCGATTTGGGGCTTGCACACTCTTCTCATCCATCAACCTTCCATCCCACTCTATGCCAATTCTCGTAGCCCAACATCCCTGTCACTCATTAGCATCGAGGCTACTCTTCTTCTCACATCCATTTTCGTCCATACTGCACCTCGGCAGCATTGCCCATCCACTCTCTGACCTGCACGTTCGAACTCGACGCCGAGCTGCTCAACCGATACCTTTCACTTCGATCTGATCTTCACAGAAAGGATCTTTCGTCCCAAAGGGCGAGACACTCTCTGTCATCCTTGAGATCCAACAACCAATACCCCCAGTCGCACCCGACTCGAAGACAGAAGGTCTATTGAGCCCGACTTACCGCGCAACCATGTTTTACAGCCATGAAAGTAAGATATATCCTCCATTGAAGTTGCCCGGAATGGGTGTGATCCTGGGACGGGGCCGAACCACTGACACCTGGCCCTTCCTAGTCCTCACATCGCCCGAACATGGCGTTGCCACAATCTGGTAAGTGTACAAGAGACTCACCCCCGCTTGCACACAATCATGACCATGGCCATGACTGATAAAATCTCCATCCAGGCTCGTTGCGACTCTGGGCTCACGCTCTATCGCCAGAAGACTGAACCGAAAGGCCATTCTGGAAGTGGATGTCCCCAATGCTTGCAAGGTTATCACTAACCCCGATGCACCAATGGCATTACGACTGCAGGGAAGCTTGCTGTAAGATCATCTGTCCCATGCTGAGGCTCATCTGTCAGTATCCTAACCAATGACACTTACAGATACGGCGTCTCACGAGTCTACAGCCAACAATGCGGCTACACCCTTCTCGACACGCAAACAATGCACGACAACATGATTTCGAAGCTGAAGATCATAGCAGGAAGCGGACTCGATCCTACAGCCGGCCAGACAAAGTAAGTGATCCCTGCTGGAATATCATCGGTGTCGATCAAATACTAACAAATCCAAGACCGAGCAACCTCATCCTCCCCTATGACCCAGCGTTTCTCCCTGAAACCGGTCTCCCAGGTCTAGACATCGACCTTTCAATCCTGGATGGCGCATTCGAAGACCCTTCAACCCAGCTCAGTGCTCTGTGGCTGAAATCGCCGAATAATAGCTCCTCGGGTGTTTCGCCTATGGGAAGTTTGCAGATTGAAATGCCGTCTGATGACATGCTCGGAGAGGGGACGCTTATAGGCCTTGATGATATCTACGGTTCTGGACAGAAGAAGGGTGTTTTCGGTCAGATTACTGGATTGGGCCTGGGAAATGAAGAGGGTGGTCTCCTTCAAGCTGATTTTGAGTTCGATGAGGATGGAAATCTCGTTGAGCTTGGTTCTCCAAAACCAGGTCGGAAATCTTCTGTCGATCCCCTGGGAGGTCATGGTCCTGGCCAAGGACAGGGCTGGGATGGAGATCAGGTGAGTATAGCCTTGTGGGCGTGAGAAGGTTAGGCAATGATGCTGACTTTTCGTTTCCAGATGCAACTTGATACCGAGATGCCGGTGTTAGCCGGAGACGACAATATGGTTAAGCCCGATACTCAGACCAGAAGATTAAATGTTATACAGGAAGGGAAAGATCAGGATCAGACCGGGGAGGCTGATATCCCAGCCGTGGGAGCTCGACAGGTTCGACGCCCGAAAGATATCATCATCGATGAAAACACAGCGCTTCGTAATGCGACGATGGCGGAGTGGAACAACGAATACGTCTTGAACATGGCACGAGCCATGAAGCAAAAGATGCAGAACAAGCTACCAACACTAGCCAAGAAGAACGCCGCGTTTTGGGTCTTCGGCCAGGGAATAGGCTCCGTGGGTGTCAGACTAGGAATGTGGAACGAACTGCATCCTCTCAGTCTGTACTCCGGCGAAGACCTCTTCGACGCCATCGGCGGTTACCCGCAACAGAACGGACATAAGCGCGCCCACGAATACGAGGAAGATGAGCAGGGACGTCGAGTCCGCGCCAGGGAAGATGAAGAGGGGAAGCATCTCAGCCGTGAGAATATCGACCGACTCAACATGGACGTTGAAATGGGTCGTGATGCGCCTTCCAGTCTATTCGACGATCATTCATCCCACATGCCATGGAACATCACCGCCTCCATCCAGAGCTCCCGCCACGGACACCAATACGGCAGTGTCAGTGAGCTCTCATCTCGAAACCGCAATGGCTCCATCGGTCCAAGAGCCAGAGGACAAAACCGTCTCACCAGTGCTAGTCCCCTCGCCGGACATGGCTACCGCGCCGGACAGGAACGACTCAGCAGCATGGAACTCCTAGGTGATTTCGGCGACGATCTTGACCTCACTCGGTATCTGGAAGGCGAGCTTGCAACAGACCGCGAGACTATCGGGAGTATCTCTTCGCGTCGAAACACAGCCCTGAAGCGTGCCGCGTTGACGCTTGATCGCGAAAGCTTGAATTTCTTTCATTTCATCAAGAGTAAGCTGGAGGGTTCTGCTGATGATGATGAAGGAAGCGTCGGAGGAAGTCCCGGTAGTATTTTGTCTGGTACTATCTCGACCAAGACTGGACAGACTACATTTGCAACTCTCCTTCCTCTTGCCAGCACGACGCGCGCTGTCGCGACTCAGGGATTGATGAATGTACTCACACTTGCTACGAAGGGTGTGGTCGATGTACACCAGGGCCCGTATGTCGATGAGAGCACTGACGGACTGGGAGTGCGCTACCGCTATGGCGAGATTCTCCTGCGCCTATCTGGAATGTGAGCCGTTGAGCGGTGCGCTCGAGGACCAAACGAACGAAGATCATGATGAATGACAGTAACGATAACATGGTCGACGAGAACGATTTATGAAATACTGAGATGAATCATGTTTCAAGAAAGGTATGGTATCTGGCTATTTTACTATTTTTACACGACTTTGATGGTCATAACACGGACGAGTGAATCGGCGCAGATCTGTCATTGAACATCACTGACGCGACCTGAGGGCCATGACATCACTGCTACTCCGGAATGAGAGGAATATTTTTATCGGGGTTTGCAGGGAGAGTGGGGGATAGGTAGAGGTGAAGCTATTGATATCATAACGGAAAATATGAATGAAAGATCTTCTATACTTCTGAATGTTACCAGGGACACATGTGGTGTGGTGTATCGCGTACTGGATACGCGATATACAGAGTACAGAGTACGAGTGTACTTCCGCGTACCTTCAGTAACAGTAACAATACTCGCGAACCCTGGAACTGAACAGGACAGAACAGATACAGAACTATAGCCAAATATCGCATGTTTACATATAACGTTATATATCTACCCTCTCCCTCCTCAATGCGCCAGATCCTTTGTCTCATGGGTTTCTCTCCCCCTAATCCAATCACAGCTGTTTTCCAACCGAGTGTGCCTCATGTGCCCTGAATTCTCCGGCTGGGCGTAGATAGGCTTACCGCGGGTGTTTTGGGTGATATGCTAGGAAATAATAGACGGAAGTTAGGATTTGGCATCTGGAGGGATTTTTGGAGATATTTACATTATGACTGCTGCCTGTTAGATAGCTATTTATATGTTGATTCGTATGTTCTTAGGCATGTTCCGACCGCGTCTACCGTGACCGTACCAATCCGATGGTTAGGAGTGACTGTTAAATGTTAGAAACAATAAAAACACTAGACGTCTGAACGTTTTCTAAGAGTCGATTTGAGGTACCTTTGGGAACATGTTGCGGTTAGTTCGCATACAAAAACGCGCAAGATACATCTAAACATTTTGGAAGTACTCTTGGGAAAGCTTTGCGGTCACTTCCAGCTAAGAAACGCGCAATATACCTAAGATTAATATTATAACGTTCGTCCTCTTATTATATACTTATATAGTTAATAGACAAACAGTTAAACAGATTGCATGGCATATGTATTGAATGGATACCCGTAAGCAGTGCTCCAAATTACGCAGGGCGCGTAACCCTCGTATTCTCCCGTCTTCGTCTTTCACTTTCTTTTTCTTCCTTCAACCCCTCCAACTTTACCCGTACGCGCCTTTACACCATCCCCTTCATCTCGTCTTTTATTTATTTTTGTTTCAGTGAATCTGGAGATTCTTACTCCCCTCATCATGGGTCGCACCGTCGACCAGGAGGTGCACGCCGCGTTTGTCGAGTTTCGCGCCAAGGAAGATGACAAGGTGCGTATTTCGTAATATTTCAACACAGTCACTAACATACGAAAACCCGTTTTGGGTGTTTGCGTCTGTATAGTGTCTCTCCGTGCAGTGTATCTACTGCCAACAAATTCGCGCAAAGAACACCTCGCGCCAGAAACAACATCTTCTCGAGTGTCCCGGTCTGCGTGGTCACCCCAACGCGCCTCAACCTTCCCAGCCCGCCCAGCCAGCCCCTAACGGAATCGGTTCTACCAATGGCTACCCCGGCACCCCCAATGGCGCAACGGCCACCGCGACTGGCCCAGCTGGTCCTGGTGCCATCCCAACTCCTAACGGCACTCTGATGACCAACGGTGTCAATCCCCATGCTACTCCGCTTCAGACCCCGCTGCAAACCCCACTGCAGACCTTGCAGAATCGCACCGCGATGCCGACCCCAGGTCCCCCGACTGGTCCTCCCTCTGCTCCTTCTAGCGCTGCGCCTTCTCGCCCGACCCCCAAGCCCAAGTCTAAGAGCTCGACTTCGGCTTTGCCCGCGCCGCCACTGGACGATGTGCACGCTGCTTTCGTGGAGTTCCGCGCCAAGGAAGAAGACAAGGTAGGATAGCTTGGCAAAGCTACGAATGTGTATGAATGCTAACAATGGATAGTGTCTTTCCGTGCAATGTATATACTGCCAGCAAGTCCGCGCAAAGAACACCAGTCGCCAGCGCCAACATTTGCTTGAATGCCCTACCTATCTCAGTGTAATGAAGGACTCGATCCCTGCCAACAACTTGCTTCACACATTCCCCGAAGGCGATGTCGCCCGATCATTGCAGATCCCCGCGCCGACGCTGGAGCTGGACTTCCGCATGAGCATCAAGATGAACCCCAAGGTCTCTGTCGGCCCCGGCGTCTGGGGTCAGAGAGAGTGGGTCTCGTTTGTCGGTGGTCAATGGGCCGGCCGATGGGGCAAGGGAATTGTCTTGGTAAGTTTGACCATTGCTGTACGCGGTCACTTCATATTTCATATGTCTAACCATTGAATACAGCCCGGCGGCCAAGATACCCAGATCGTTACCAAGGACTCGACTACCAACCTGCGCGCCAGTTATATTCTCCAGACCGTCGATGAGCCACCAGCGTTCATCATCGTCCGCACGGAGGGATGGTTGACCGGTGCCAAGGATGTTCTCGAGAAGGTCATTGATTCCAACATGGCGGACGGTGTTAACCCCGGCAGCTACAAGTACCGCGTCAACCTTTCTATGGAAACTGGTGATGAGCGGTACACATTCTTGAACACTTTGATGTGGATCGGTAGCGGTTGCCGCAGAGGTCACGAAGGTACGTTTCTCTTTTTGATACGCTGTCTGGTATTTTATCCTAACGTGTATCGCAGTCATCTTTGACTCGTTCAGGGTTAACTAAACGCTCGATCGAAACTTCCGTCAATCGATGTCTTGTCCGTACTTCAGCGATTGTTTGTTTCAACTTGATGGGAAAATGGTGTTTTCTTTTGTTCAATTCTTGATCCGCGGCGCAATCCTTCTTTCTTGTTTGTTCTCCTTTCTTCAGGCTGTTTACTTCTTGCTTCTATGATTGATTGGTGTATGCTGCACCCCAACTCCTCTGCTCATGACCCCAATTGGCAGATCGAATTCATTTCGACTCTGCCGTGCCTTTGCTCTGTTCTTTGTCTTCTTGCTTTTCAGTTCCCTTCTGATGTAATTCTTTGTTGCGTCGATAATCTCGACCCTGTAGGGTACTGCTTGTTACGGCCTGTTAGCTTTACCTCTGTGTAACTTTTTCTCGGTGCGTTTTCTATGTTGTTTCTTTTAACTGTTAGGGCGGATTTTACGACGAAGTTACGCTTTCAGTTCTCTTGAT
>ERZ1673737.1731-NODE-1731-length-20067-cov-4.142115_pt1 | contig 20067 bp, 21 predicted proteins | sample MGYA00580211_ERZ1673737 | MGnify/ENA primary metagenome ERZ1673737 (study PRJEB41218, sample SAMN15661789) | gut metagenome | host: Homo sapiens | place: Canada: London | collected 2015-08-20/2019-03-30 | study: EMG produced TPA metagenomics assembly of... | reverse complement strand
TTTTTGGTAGGGTGGCCACTCGCTTGTGGTGGCCACTCGCATGTGAATTACGTTACGTTGTCTTTCCACGGCGGCCCCATTTTCCTCGGCTCTGATCATTGCGCTCCAGATGAGGCAATTTCCCTTGGGTCCGCGAAACTGACATGCAGGCCAACTACCGCACATGTAAATTGACCGGTCGATAGGAATTTGAGCTAATACAAGTGCAATTCACTCTACACTCTTTCGGGACAATCACCCCTATGCTGCACCCCTATGCAGCAGGGCTTCAAATCTGCGTCGAGGGCACCCACACTTAGCTTCATTGACTGAACAAGCTCTGCCTCAGCTGCGATTCGTGTCAACCGCAGTTGCTCAATCCGCGAGAGTTAATGAGAACATAGTGACACTTTCGTGTTGACCGTTGGATTCCTCGACGGCCAAGTCTCCAGAACTGTCTCTGGATCTTCAAAGTAAAGCTGCAAGGCGACGCCGTTGGTTCGCATGCAAACATCCCATGCCCATCAATTTACACCAGTCCATCGCGCAGTCGTACGCATCGCGGGGATCTACGCAATCACAAACCCTATCATCAAGGGCATTTTGTGACCGAAATCTTGTTGGATTCACTACTTATTGGCTTCCACTATTCCTCACCTAAATGCCCTGCATACCCCTAAAGCGCTGACATGTCCTCTAGTGATAGTAGCCAAACAGTGGTCTGATTGCACCACTGAAGAACATCGTCAAAATTAGTAAGGTTTTTCTTTGTGCATGCTAACCAAAACCTGGTGGACGCGCAAAAGGCAATGGAAAATTTCATCCGAGGGTTTCAATCGCGACGCACTATCTGCGGAAGGGTTGCATGTGGGCTCTTTCCATGGAATAACGTAGCCATGACATTAGAAAGGTCATAATTCTCTCCGCTGTCCAAATAGGACTGAATGCTTCATCCTAGTATGTCTTTCATTGTCTCTACTTCAACACGTCTTGTAAATATTAAAGATAGGTCATCTCCTGGTAGATATCTTCAAAGAAAAAAGAGGTAGCAGCTACGACACCATGCCACAAACTCTAAGACCGCTCGACTACGGGTGCACGGATTGGCGGATCAGTAGCCAAAGAGTCGCAGATCTGTACAGTTCTGGTACCAGGCTTTGGACGAAAGAGGATCTCGAAGACATAGAACAACAATTGCGCCAATCCTATGCAATGGAGCGATTTTCAGTCCGTCGAATCGATGGAAGCATAATCCAAATTTCCAATCCCATGTTTCAAGTACAGAATCCTATCTGGTACGTGGGTATGGTCTTCTGACCCAATTTGAGCCTGAAATCTAAGTTTTCCTTAGGAAACCCCATGTCAAGTACCAAAAATATTGGCAACTTGTGAAAGCACAACCCAACGGCCCAATTGAAACTTACCTGTGCTCTTACATTGTGGATTGGAGCAATCAGACTGCACGAAACTTCCGAGAGCTTATAGCACAGCCTATGCAAGTCTTTGACGAGAAACACTTGTTACGGCAGAATAGCAAGACCTGCAAGCACTTGGAAGCCTTGGTCCAAGATATACTCGGTACAAACACTGTGAAGAAAGTTCTCTGCTTCGGGCTCGGTGATTTTTGCCGCTCCGCGCCTGAATGGCTAAAAAGGCAGCACGGCTATTGGGATGAGAACTCTGAGGTGAAAAATGTTATGGGTTGCATGATCCAGCATTCGATGGCTCTCACTATCGCTCAACTTTGTCGTGGCAATAAAACATTGCCATTACTTGCCCAGGACCCAGATTATACAGAGGTCGCGGAAGAGATCCTGACCAAGAAGGAATTCAAATTGTTGGAACTCACGGTGCAGGAGGATTCGCGGAAATTGACGAGGAATCGATCTTAATATCACCCTTTGCTGCCGCCCCAGTGAAGCAGATTATCGCCGACCTTGCTCGGCCTGTGCTCATTATTTCCACCGGCTTTGAAGTCTTCAATGGCAATGAGTAAGTTCGCTTTTATCGATCCTCGAATTTATCTATAATATACTAATAATAAGTAACTTACTTATTGTTAGTATATCATAAATACTACATAGATACAGTTATTTATCCGAGCAACCCGATAGATATTACATTCAGCTATGGTTGCGTTAAGATCCCGAATTGAAGTCCGAGATTCGAGAGTGGAGTATCGGGGATAATATTTGACCATGAGTACCTCACGGAGCTGCACTCACTTCATCGAAAGAGACCTCCGAGTCTTCTAACGAGGTCTTTTGCGCCTCTATGCTTTAAATGCGTCTCGGTTCATCGCATCAAAGATGTGGAATTCATTCCTCAAAAGTTGCTGGCGACAGTTTTTATCACTAACAAACCTGCCCATACGATGATAATCGTCGACAACCTTTGGTCTCTGGCCGTCGCCTCTGGGTTACTGGCCATATTCCTCAATATACTGTGGGGGCGATTCAAAGAATACCAAGGACGCAAAGCCCATGGCTGCGGCGTTATCCCGTCCTATCCTCAATGGGATCGCATTTTCGGCCTCGATCTCGCCTTGAGCCAAATGAAGGCCCTCCGTGGAGACACTTTTATCCCATGGCTGGCAGCTATGCATGAAGGCCAACCGAGCACATTCAAGATCCGTTTTCTCGGAAAACGCCAAATTTACACCACCGAGACGGAGAACCTTAAGGCTATGACAGCGATCAACTGGAAGGATTTTGGCATCAGTCCTCTCCGACGCAGTACGAAAGCTTTCCACCCGTTCGCAGACAAAGGTGTCAACACCGTTGACGGGGACGACTGGGTGTTCAGCCGTTTCCTCATCAAGCCGTTCTTCAATCGCGATGTTTATACGAACACTGATCGGATCAGGCCGTATGTGGACTCGTTATTGTCTCTACTGCCGCCGGATGGAGAGACATTCAACATCCAGCCCCTGCTCCAGCGATGGGTAAGTCGCGCTTGCAAAAAAAGCAATTTGAACGTTTCATTACAATGCTTATACGAACATAGTTCCTGGATTTGACCACTGATTTCATCCTTGGCGAGCCTATGGGGGCCCTCGATCATCCAGCCAAGGCCAAAATCACATGGGCCATGCTGGATGTTCTTCGTGGCAGTCGCCAGCGTATGCAGGTCGTTCGCATGATCAAGTGGTTCAACTGGGACTGGTGGCTCAAGGCAGTATACGAGGTTCATGCCTTTGTCGACACACATATCACAGCGACTTACAAAGAAATCGAAACCCGCAAGGCACGCATCGCTGCTGGAGAGAAAGTAGACCCTGAGCGGGAAGACCTTCTATGGTACATGGCATCACACGACTCCGACTACGAAGACCTGCGGTCTCAATTGGCCCTGCTGCTGGTCCCGAACAACGACACAACTTCGATCTTCATCAGTAATACCCTCTGGCACTTGGCTCGTCACCCGGATGCGTGGGCAAGATGTCGTGAGGAGGTACTGACATCAGTTCAAGGGGGTGAGGACGAAGCGGTTGGTCAACTCAGCTTCTCCACTCTCAGAGGCTTGAAGTTTCTCAATGCTTGTCTTGATGAGACTCTGCGACTAAACCCAAACAACGTCACCCAAGTCCGTATCTGCATGAACGACACGACCCTCCCACGTGGCGCAGGCAAAGACGGCCAGTACCCCATCTTCGTCCGCAAAGGTGACATGGTCCAAGTCACCAAGACAGTACAGCAGCGCAATCGGGAATACTGGGGTGAAGACGCAGACGATTTTCGTCCTGAGCGCTTCCTTGAGCTGAAGCCCTTCTGGGAGTTCGTGCCTTTCAGCGGTGGTCCTAGAAGGTGCCCAGCACAGATGATGGTCATGACGGAGGCTGCATACATGTTGGCTCGTTTGGTAATGCGCTACGAGCGAATCGATTCCAGAGATGCGAATCCATATCATGCTATTATGCGGATTGGACCAAGTAACAAGACTGGTGTTTTGGTTGCCCTCCACAAAGCACGCGAAGGAAATTAGTATCGATGAACGACAGTCGACATGAGAATTACGTTAGCTGAAACTTTAGAACATTAGCTTGACTGTTAGATGCCAAACTGATCCATGCCTTGCAACTCTCTATTGTTCATATATCCGCGTTTCACTCGTTTCTAAATTCCTGCAACGGACCAGCACAACTTGGAAATCGAACGGAGACGATGCATTGACGCCTAGGAGCGAAGGCTATGTTCGACGATCGAAAGCGACGATATTGTGTCATCAAATCTCGGCAAGGGATTCGTAGCCTAGCTGTTGACACCAATAAGGGCTGTATGAAAATACCTGTATTGAGGAGGTTGAACTGGTCGGTGGGTGGCGAACGTTTAGAGTGGGCTTTATCTCCGAGCCCCGAGCCCGGACTCGGGCCCGAGTCCGAGAGCAAGATGGAACAGCACCTCACTTCAGCCGACCCCGAGCTTTCCCTCCGACCTTTCCAACATCATTGATGTCCGTTGACCGCGCATTCAATACCTGCAATTTGGACTGTCGTCAAGATGGCTGAGGACCAGAGCTTTGGCAGTACCCGGTCAGCATCTTCACCCGCTCGTCGGAGCCGCCGACCTGCGCAATCCTGCGACCCGTGCCGCCGCCGAAAAGTACGTTGCGATCTCAAATCGCCATGTTCAGCCTGTCAAGTCTCCAGAAACTCGGTGACGTGCATATATCAAGGAGATCAGCAGCAACCTAGTCTCGCCCTGGAAGACCGTGGAAGCGAGGGCAATACTGTCCAACAACAAGTTCCTCGCTCGCTCAGCATTGCCCCAAACAACAACATCGATCACCCTGCAAAGAGGCAACGAACAACGAATGAATCGGAGCGAATTCGGAGCGTAGAGCGACGTGTACAGCAGCTTGAGCACTCGGTTGTACCAGAAGTCGATCCCCCGCAGCACAGCCTCAGCAGCAGCAGCAACAATCATCTCACGCTGCTGGCATTGTCTGATCGCCTCCAACACGTCGAGCAGCGGCTTGCTGAGCTCTCCCAAGCTCGTCCTGCGCCTTCAGCTGTCACGGGCGATAAGTCTCTAACAATTCCATCTGTCATCCCTCGACTTCGTCACAACCAGAAGAAGGTAAAACTGTTTCCTTCAAGCCACTGGCTGCACACTGCTGAGAAGGTATCGTTGAAGCTCCTTTCTAATGAACACCTTGACTGATTGAACATTGGCTGACGTGTCAATAGTTCAGAGTCAGCCATTTTGGAGACAGTGACGTTGAATTGACCTTCGTGGATACTAAGGCCGAGCTGGCCGATTCGGTGAATGAGATACGCAACTTGCGACTCACGATGAAAAATGAGCAGGCACCGCAGATGGATGACCCCGTTCCTCAACTTCTGAGTACAATGCCGGCTCGTTCCATCTGTGACCGACTAGTGAATCACTACATGCGGACTTTCGAGTTGATCTATCGTTGTTTTCACATTCCCACATTCTGGGCAGAATACGAACAATACTTCAGCCAGCCGCAGCCTGTAGTTACAAACTTTGCAATCAAGTTGGGTTTGGTGTTGGCCATTGGAAGCGTCTTCAGCAACGACGACGACAAAGTTCTACAGCGCGCGCGGCGTACTTGGATACAAGCTGCTCAATACTGGATGGTTGGACCGTCAGAGAAAACTACCAACAATCTTGATGGAATTCAAATTTTCTGTCTTCTATTGGTTTCGCGGCAGATAACATTAGTCGGCCGTTCACCGTGGCTGTCGGAAAGTGGTCTACTTCGGGTGGCTATGGCTATGGGCCTGCACCGAGATCCACAACTGTTTTCTCTGTCTCCTTTTCAAGCTGAGATACGAAGGAGGCTTTGGACAACAGTCCTAGAGCTCGTAATCCATGGTTCCATGGACTGTTCCATCCCTTTGCTTCTTTCTTCAAACGACTTTGACGATCATATGCCTCTTAATGTCAGCGATGCTGATTTAGATTCAGCCAGCAAACAGTCTCCATCTCCACAACCGTTGACAAGCTATACGGAATCGTCGATACAAATTCTCATGCGTCAGTCCCTGCCGTTACGACTTGAAGTTGTCAGGGCGGTCCAAAACGAGCGATTAGAGCACTCATACGAAATGGCCATTGAGCTAGCTACGAAACTTCAGACAGTTTGCCGTACTCTTGCAAGCTATTGTCGGTCGCATTGGTCGCAATTCCTAGGCATGCATCACGCTTTCCTTGATATGCAGATTCGTCGGTATATTCTGGTTCTGCATCGGCCTTTCATGCTACAAGCGCAAAAGGATCCCCGCTTCTATTTTTCCCGGAGGGTTTGTCAGGAGTCTGCAATGATTATCGCCACTTATGCCGAGCGACTTCGGCTACCTGCAGACTCTCTTGACGATCTGTCCAAGTTGATGGTGATGAGCACAGGGTCATTTCGCGGACCTTTGAGCCTGGACGTAATTTCAGTCTTGGGCTTGGAGGTTGTGTCTCAGCTGGAGGAAACGGGTTCCGGTCCGTCATCTGCTTCGATTGGTCTCAACCACACATTGGTCCTTGATCCTCTCGCTGAACTGGCGCGCGGCCAGCGAGCGCCCATCATTCGACTTTTGGAACACATCAACGAACAACTACTGCAGATCGTAAAGTTGGGCCATCCTACGTTGAAACGCTACATCTTTCTTGCTGGCATTCTTTCCCAGATATACGCCATGGAACGCGGCCAACCCATTTTGTCTGCTGTGCTGAACACTGCAAAAGACAGCCTGAAGGAGTGTTACGATGTACTACAGTCCTACAGGGCCGCCAACACTCCCCGAGAAGTGTCGCAAGACGTGATCGATAATGGACTTCTTGACGGCCTGGATTTTGGCGCAATGGTGAGTACAAATTACCAAATATGCGCCTCTTACATAGCACTACTGACTGAAGTCAGGACTCCAACTACCTGGACTTTTCGGCCTTTTGGGTTCCAACTATTTGATAGAGCAAGTTCACAGGACGATTTACGTTGCGAAATGAAGATCGTGATTAATTGAGGTTAATTCTTTCCATTCTGTTCTATGTTCGATCGTCTCTGTCTCGAAAGGGTTTGCTTACAAAGGTGAGGTATGACCTGTTGCTTGAAGCAACACTTGTGATGCATTGTGCACCTTGTCCAGACTATCTGAGCGCCACGCTGAAAATCCATCAGGCCGCACGAGGAAAAGACAAGCATCCCAAATTCGGAACGCATGAGTCTCATTCATCAAACAAAGGCTCACGTCCCGTGACACGGCTATATAATTTCGACCGCTTTAACTAACTAACTAGTTAATCATAGTTAGGTAACTATTCACTATCTTATTGTTATTGATAACTTGAGAGAATCCGCAAGATCGTGTTCATGTCACGCGTGTGCCGATGTATGTTTCTCTGCCTCCACGCCAGTCTCCTCTTCTTCACCAGATGTTGTAATTGCAGCAGGCTGCTGCGCTCAGTGCCCTTGCCTAGGCATCAAGCTTTTGTGAGGGGATTCCAACCAGAAACTCTACCCCTCAGCCACACCAAAAAGATTGTCGCGACCATGAAGTTCACGCCACTGAACAAGGCCGCAAAGAGGAAAGAGCCTCCATCTGTCTCTGCAATTGCACCAGCAATCGGAGGGCTCGTAAGGGTACCAATGCCTGCGATAGCAAGAGCCAACCCGATTCGAAACCCGATCTCCTGAGGTGGGTAGAGAGTCATCACAAGGGGCGGTGTCAAGCCAATGGTGGTGCCAGATCCGATACCAAACAAAGCGGCGAAGACAATGTTGGCCGCGTTACTGCGACCAGGCAACCACAAGGCCAGAGTGATGACACCAGTGAAAAGGAGCATGATGATAAGCACATTGAAACGGCCGTACTTGTCGGCAAGGCCATTGGGAATCGTACGTCCAAAAAAGCTCGCTCCGTTCATGATGGGAATCAGATTGTAGGCCATAGTCATTGACATTCCGTTATGCATAGCAGATAGGACAAGGTAGTCGAAAGGGACAAACAATCCCCCTAAACCCTGGTTAGCTGTGTTGCGATGAAACATAATGATAGGCGGCTCACAGTAAAGGAAAAAGCAGAACGTCAACAAGATCAAGAAGTTGAATTCCGTGAAAGGCCGAAGGTAGTTCGCAAGGTTGAACTCCTTGCGAGTGTGAGGCAAGTTGGAGGAGATGGTGAGCATGGCAATAGCCCAGAGCCCAAGGATCAAGAAAGCGCAGATTCGCATCGTCCATGCAAAGCCGACATCCGAAAGGAGGCTGTTGACCATGAGGGGAAAGATTACACCACCCAGACTCGAGCCTGCAACGGTCAATCCTCCTGCCAAAGCGCGGCGCCTTCTGAAGTAAGTCATAGGCTGTGAAGCTTGTCAGAAAGTGCGCGATAAGTTCCAAGAGTGATCACACAAACCGAAGTCATTGCCGGAGTGAAAATGAGCGATGTGCCGATTCCTGAGCAAACCGACTGTGCCAAGTAGAATTGGTAGTATTTGCTTGACACGCTGGTCATCATGAGGCCAAAAACATGCATCAATCCACCGATACAGATCGGCAATCGTGGTCCATAGTTGTCAAATAGATATCCAGACAACGGTGACATGAAAAGCATGAAGAAAACTAGATTGAAATGAGCTTGTTATTTCACGGCCGGTTGGGGAAGAAGGCTCTCACATTCGGACGAAGTGATCCAGGACACCTCCGAGCTGCTATAGGTCTTCAACTGGTTGGTCTGATATTCAGCTTGGAACAGAGCAATGCAATTGACCCATCCAAATGAGATGAAAAGACCCAAGGAGCCTCCGAGTAGCGATAGGAAGGCTTTTGTGCCTCCTTCGGGTGCTGCTGGTGGGCCAGATGCTTGAGGCTTGGGCTCCGCTGGACTCGATGGACTTGAAGAGGTTGGACTGCCCTTCTCGAGCTCAGCGGTGCGGTCGTCGTGCATAGTTGCTGTGGGGTGCTTGATAGGGCGCGCAAAAGATAGTTGTGCTTGTGACGTCGATTGGAATAACGAGTCCGATTCTAAAGAATATGGGCAGTGCTATATACTTCTGGGACGAGGCCAAGTTCTGCGTATGAAAGGAGGTCGGACATACATGCTGTCGCTAGCAATGCCCGACGTCGAGTAAAAGATCGGACGTCCGATGCTGTTCGTTGGTGATGTTCGCAAAGGCGCTGCGGCACACCCGAGGCCGAGTCCGCGGCCGAGCTATTCAAAAGGAAAGCCGACCCCGATCGGCCTCGGAGTTCCGGACTCGGCTTGGATGTTTTTACCTATAAACATTCGTCGTCCAACTGCGAGGTTTTAAGGAATCATTCAACAACAAATCATGGACTATCCTACTCGCCGATTCAGTCGATTTCATACCAGACAAGTCTTTGCTCGAGCCAACTTTCCGTTGCGAGCATACGGACCCAGAAGAGGGATGGCGCTTCTCAAGATCGGTCTGTTCGGCACTGTTGGCTACTTCGTAGCGAAGAAGCTTCTTCAGTAAGTCGGTACTCCCAAGACACTATGGTCAAGTCGAGAATTATCAACTGACGTCTATCAGAAACTCGAATGAGCCACGTCAAAATCCTCAACAATGTGCATCGTGCGGACATGAGCGGCAGCAAGAATCCAGGCAGCAACCGACGAACGTTCCACGGACGCCATACCATTAGCATTTGCAGTCATCCGCCATGATGCCAGTCAGCCTCGACAATCAGCTCTTTCCTAGGTTCAGTAGTCAACAGGCATACTTCGACGGCTCGGGCGGTGGTGACGGAAGCAATGGATACAAGACGTTGGGGTGGGCTTCCACTTACCCAAGATTCTATAAGGCAAATTGGGACTGTTAGGTATCGTTCAAAACCTATTATTCTAGCCCTTTCTTTTCATAGAAGATAGAGGAAGAAGAGAGTACTCTAATGACTATTTTTATCTTACCTCCTGACGAAGATATTCAACTTTGAAGATTGTCGTCCTTATAGTCCGAAATAGCGTATATCTATATGGTCGAAAGCTCCCAGACAGGTTAGTGTTGTAGTCGAAAATTCTTAGATTAGACTCTATATAGGGAATACAGGGTAAATAGTGATTTCCATTTCTCTGGATTCTTTGGCCTATTCTGAGTATAATGGTACTCTCTACTCTTTTGTGTCAGGATGAGGAATCGATGTACTGGCTAGTACTGAAGATGTCCAATAGATTCTGGTGGCTGATTGATTATTGATGGGAGTGGTTGAACACCCCCGAGGGTTCGTCTTGGTGTTACTCCCGAGTCTAACCCGAATACCACACTCGGACCGGGGAATTGGCCAAAAATGGTCTTAGTGATATTTGACCACTCCCTCCGTTCGACAGTTCCTGAAATGAGCCGACCCACCAGGGCGCTTCGCCAAGCTGGCCGTTTCGTGTGACCTTTGCGAGATCTCCGATCTTTGCCCGATGTAGAAGAGTGCCCCGACAATACTTCCGGTCCTGTCACAAACCGAAAGACCTGCCTGGCTCATACGCGAGATCCGAATTCCTTCGACCGGGATCATGATCACTCATACGGCCCAGGTAAGACAATGCCGGTGTCGTTTTGACCTTCCATCCCATCAAAGACACAACCTGCTCCTCGACAAGCTCCAAACAAGGCCGTCTCTTGTCTACTGAATTCACCTTTCCAATGAGATGACTGTCATCTCCATTCAGCCTTATTGTCCATGTCTTCCAGGGATCTTGAAAGAGCAGTGGGGGAGGTGGAGGAGGCATGTTTTGTGAGCCTTGTATAGGAGGGAAGGCCCCAAGGACCTCACCGACACATACTCTCTTGTCCCTACCTAAGTTTGACACCGAAGACTTCGAAGTCTAAGGAAGTCCACCGTCAGCAGCTCTTGGGTTTCCATCAGAAGTTCCATCAACAGCCATACCACCATTTTCTGTATAGACATTCGTGTAGTATGGGTAGTGCACAGCAGACAGGTTGACAGCAACAGTAATCCCAGCAAACAGTCCATCTTCAACACGGTCACCCAGATACGCGTAGTTAAGCATCGGGTCAGTATTGGTGTTCTGTCTCCTGGCCCACCACCCGGTCCCGTACCCCAGCCGCTCTAATCGCTCCAACTAAGGCGATCAGCCGCAACGGACACCACACTCCAGCCGCTCCAATCGCTCAAACGGAGGCGATCAGCCGCAACGGACACCGCACTCCAGCCGCTCCAATCACTCAAACGGGGGCAATGCGCGACGGACACCACAACCTAGCCAAGGCAGCCAACCCTAGGGCGATCAGCCGCAACGGACACCACACTCCAGCCAGGGTAGCCAACCCCAGGGCGATCCGCGGCGATAGACACCGCACTCCAGCCGCTCCAATCGCTCCAACCAAGGCGGTCAGCCGCAACGGACACCACACTCTAGCCGCTCCAATCGCTCTAATGAGGACAATTAGCGACAACGGACACCACAATCCAGTTAGGGCAACCGCCCTAACTAAGGTAACGAAGGCGACGAGCGTAGTGCGGGATTAAACGTTTCCCTATCTGAGGGCAACCAGAGTTAGCCCTAATAACGACACGGTCGAGGTCGCCCCCGCCGCGGAGACCTTAGCAATCCACCGAGCAACATACCGACACGGAGGGCTGAATTAGAGCGGCGAGCCGCCCATGCCCGAACCGTGGGCGCTAGGTGACCACGACCTTAGACATGCTGTTGTATGTTTTTTTTTTTTTTTTTTTAACCCCCTTGGCTGTTATATACAACGCTTTCATATACGAACATGTAGACTAACTATTGATACGTGAACCAAATTTATTGTACCTAGCACGTCATCTACTATAGTAATGACCATTCACTCTTTCGATCTCTTGTATCTAGGCGTTCTCCTCACGAAGGCGCTCCAGTGCCGCTTGATCAAAGATGCCAGGACCCGTAAGCTCTTTCCGCAACGCCGAGATAGAAGGCACAAAGAAGTAGTCTCCTCCCCTTTGAACAACCCAACTTTCCAACGGCATACGTTCCCCGGAGGTTCCATTGTGATCAGGAAGGCCGAATGAGCGAGGTGGGTGATGCTCGAGTCTTTGGCCCACGATGGCGTCAATACCCGGACCGTGCTCACCAACTACGTGAGTCTTGTCGTCAGGGAAGTGGTGGTTGCTTGCCCAGCCTGGATAATCAAAGGTGTTAACAAAGAGCCTCTTGTATCCACTTATGCAGGACTCTAAATTTCAGGTGCTTACGGGTAGTCAAGAAGTTGTATCCGTTTCGGATATCGCTCTGGTAGCAGACAAACAGAAGTCCACGCTCCTTATCTTCAGCCGACTTCCGATCGGCCGCTTCTTCTGCTGTAACTTCTTCGCCATAAGGAATGCCACGACGCCAAATGACGGCATGGTCGTGATTCATGTCACCACGTGGTCTCATCTTGCGGGTGTGGGCAGCAAAAGGACATTTTTTGTGCTCATCAATGGGGTGGTAATCGAAGTTGTTTGACGAGAAGAGGTTTGAATCTGAGTCATCGTGAGGAGACTCATCCACAGGGGTTCCTATATGTTTTCTATCAGTAAATCAACGCCCAGAACCGAAGACACACTGGCTGCAACAAACCATTCTTCCATCGTCCCATCAAATGTGCCGCAAGCTTTTCGCCTGGCTTGGGGTGGTCCTGAGTAAAAGGGGCGAGGTGGGCATTTTCTTCCATGAACCTATGGACGTGGTCAGAACGAAACACCAAGTATTAATACAAGATAGACCACATACGTGTCAAATTCAGGAACGAGTTGCTGAAGGTCACGGAAAACAAGGAAGCTACCGTCTTTTGCCCAAGCCGGTTGGGCCTGCTTGTCACCCTCGTGCCCGCAAAGGATCAATCTGCGTTCCGTCAGCCTGAGGCCCTCTCTAGCTGTTCATTCAACGTCGATCACTCTAACCCTGGCTTTGCGGCTTTTGGCTCTTTGCCCTGTGGTTGCTTTTCATCCCAGCCCTCGATGATAGGCTGACTGATTCCATCCTTGAATCCAAAGCTGAGCAAAAGTGTAAGTCTGGCTGACCTGTAGATGGTCACAGGTATTTTGAGAAGTACTCACTGCTCCTTTCCTTTGTTAAGACCGGGGCGGACCTTTCCCTCTCTCACGAGGGTCAACTCTATGGAAGGGTCCCTGCTGATGACATAGGTGTCTGGATTGAGAGGTACTCCCTCCTCAGCCAAAAAGTGTTGCTTCACCTCGCTGACCCTCGCATCCAAATCGGACTTCAAGCTTGAGGTCACCATGATCACGCCATCAATGAGTCTCTCCTGATCACTGGTGGGCTGGTATTCCTTTCGAAGTTCCTGGGGGTTGTCCCACCCCTCTCCGACAAGATCACTAAACATACCCTTTTCAAAGAGCCCACCACGGAGTTGTTGCTTCCGGAAGATTGGAGAAAGTTTTCTGTCCCTTTTTACCAATTCTTGGTCTCTGACGCTTACAAACGCTCCGAGCTGTAGGTAATTCACTTATTAGTCGCTGCTCAATGCCAGACCGAGAGTCGCAACGATGACTTACAGCTTCAAGGCCGGTCGAAGTAAAGGCAATATTGATTCCCGGCAAAGCTTGGAGCCTAGCCGATTTCTTTGCCTGTTCGGCCTCTTTCTTTGCCGCTTTGATAGTCTCGCTCATTCTACAGGCATCTTGAGCGGTGGTGATCTTATCAGTGAATGTCTTGAGTCGGTTTTTGAAATCAACCTGGTTTCGAATGCGAAAAAAAAGAAAGCTTTGAAATCTTTTTGGGAGACCAGGCCTTGTAATAACGGTAAGCCTTTGAAAGAACATGCCGATTTATGAACTTAGGGCAGCGTGGGTAACTTACCAAACATCTCCCTGGATGTTTGCCCTCAGGGCCGGAGTAAGTGCCATGATGAAGATTTTCACTCCAGATGAACGTCGTTACTGAGTTCGAATAACTTGGGGGGGAGTGGCAAATATATGAAAATGTGACGCCAACGTATGAACCCAGAAACCACTTGCTCTTTTACAGTAATCCACACACCAAGGAAGGGGTGGGGATAGTGCAGCACTGTTATTCAACTGCACTTATCATTCAGCTATTGGGTCAATCGCCAATCAGAGATATCAGATAGCGTCATTTTGCAAGCGGGGCGTCGGTGACTCGACAACCCCGAGGTTCGATATCGACGGCCTATAAAAGCAATATTCGGGTGCATACGCGTCTTTTTTGGCGAATGAGAACGGTCCTATTACGTCCTCTATTCGAACCAGACACCAAGATCACTACCCTGATACAGTACAATACTCGGGTTGACCTGTGCAGATCCTCCGGTTCTGTAGGCTGTCGATCCGAGAATTCCAAATCCAAGACGATCAACCTCTTCACGTTCCTGCCGCCACCAGAGATCAACATAGCCGAGGCCCCCCAGCAGTCACAACCGGCAAGTCACCTTCCAGCAAATGAGATGGCGCATTTTGTAATGGACTTGACAGCTCATATCCACCAGGAGCTACACTAAACTAGTAGAGGAGGTGATCAGATCATCAGCTGAATTGTGGGGTCCACCTACGTGATGTTTTCAGACAGCGGATTCTAAATTCGCGAGCCGCGATTCGCGATTCGCTTGATTTTAGGGCCTGCGGGCAGGCGGAGCGGAGACGGGCCGAGCTCCAATTTTGAGGGCGCTAAGACGAACTATGAACTACGATCGACATGCAGTTGTATTTTTGTTGCTCCAATCACCAATGTGCCAATTTTCCATTACCTCGTCGTGGTGACACAAAATCCTGGTATGCAAGACGCCACCCCAATATGCAAGATACAGTAAACACAAAGCGGTGGACCGTGTGGGCCCTTTGTCCCTTGACTTCTGCAGAAATGGACGCCGATCTTTCGCGTATCACAAACACGATCCCACCTTGGAAGGAGATGCGAGTTTTTCCCCCCGCAGTATGAAGGGGCGCGCCGTAACAGGCAAGCCGAGCCCGGATCGAGGCTGTCAATCAATGAGTTCTGTGTCTCAGGTCCGCATCGTGCAGGTCGGGATAGGCGCTTGGCTGGTGGCAAGCCCCTCTCTGTCCTCAGGCTATCTCTCCAAATTGGGATAATTGACGCAGACAGTCTGGATCGGCGGTCTAGCTTATTCTTGTGGACCGAAAGTTCTTGGGATCGTTGACCACGGTAACGAAAGGCCCCAGGCGAAACATGCACAGGATTGGCCTTATATCTCCCCTTGCTCCTACTCGATCTATTTCTCTCCGCTGAAATCGGTTGAGCTCTTTCCCTTCATTATTCCCTTTGTCCTTTGCCTGATATCCTCGCTCATTATGAAGATTCAATGGGCTGGGATCCTCTTAGGGGCTTCCATTGGCGGAGTCAATGCTATGGCCGAATATATGGCCGAGGCCATGAGAGGGGAGCGTGTCTCTGGCTACGGTAAATCTGATAAGCCTTCCTGGGTACCGGACTTCAAAGATGAATCTCCCCCTCATAACGGCATTCGAATCCCCCGTCAAGACTGGACCTTGACATGCAGCAGCTCTGCTCGCGGCTATCCCTGCAAAAACGCGATCGACGGCAAAAACACCACTGCCTGGCACAGCGACCCCTCTGACAAGGGGCACACTTTCATCGTTGACCTTGGGGCGTGGTACCAAGTGAGCGCCGTCGTTGTTCTCCCTCCCCTCGATACGGGGGTGGAAGGCCTCATTACCCAACACAAGATCTGGATCAGCGAAGATGATGAGACCTGGACAGGTCCTGTCGCATATGGAATGTGGCCCAATACTGTCAGACAGCGGATGTCCGCGTTCGAGCCATCGTCTGCCCGATACTTGAGAATCACGACTGATGCCGACGACGAAAACCCTTGGGTCGGTATCTCCGAGTTGAACATTTATGGAACTCTGTATACTATTCCTCACAACCCCGCCCTAGGTGTCTGGGGCCCTACTCTTGATTTCCCTATCGTGCCTGTTTCCGGTGCTCAGGAGGGATCTGGCATGCTTGCTCTTTGGTCCTCGTGGGCCGATGATCAGTTCCACTCTACACCTGGAGGCAAAACTGTCATGACCCGGTGGAACTCAACGACCGGAGAAGTTTCCAAGCGCACTGTCACAAACACCAATCACGACATGTTTTGTCCCGGTATTTCTTACGACGGCACTGGCATGATGGTAGTAACCGGAGGCAACTCCGCCAGAGAGACCAGTCTCTATGATTCTGCCAATGATGAGTGGATCAGCGCAAACGGGATGAACCTCAAACGTGGATACCAGGCATCTACAACTCTTTCAGATGGACGTGTCTTCGTTATTGGAGGCTCTTGGTCTGAAGTCTCCACCATTGACAAAGATGGCGAGGTCTACGACCCTGCTACCGGAAATTGGACTATGCTTCCAGACGCGACAGTTCAGGACATGATGACCGAGGATATGGAAGGTGCCTGGAGAGCGGATAATCATGGCTGGCTCTTCGGCTGGAAGGGTCTGAGTGTTTTCCAAGCCGGGCCTAGTAAACAGATGAACTGGTACTCTGCTTCTGGAAATGGGAGTGTCAAGGCGGCAGGAAGACGTATGGAAGACGAGGATTCCATGTCTGGCAATGCAGTCATGTTTGACGCCGTGAAAGGAAAGATTCTCACACTTGGAGGTTCTCCTGACTATGATAAGTCGCCGGCCACCGACGCCGCCCACATCATCACGCTTGGCGAACCTGGTCAGAAACCGAAGGTCCAGCTTGCTGGCGGAAGAGGCACCATGCATTATGAGCGTGTGTTCCACACTACCGTTGTGCTCCCTGATGGAAAGGTCTTCATCGCTGGCGGCCAGACCTACGGAATCGCCTTCAACGAGGAAAATGTCCAGTTTGTTCCGGAGATCTACGACCCTGAGACCGATACTTTCCAGAAGTTGCAGCAAAACAACGTGGTCAGAGTATACCATACTGTCTCCATTCTCCTCCCAGATGCCCGGGTGTTGAATGCCGGCGGTGGGCTCTGCGGCAACTGCACGGCCAACCACTACGATGGTCAGATCTTCACACCTCCCTACCTGGTTACACCTTCAGGCCAGCCCCGGCCCCGTCCTGAAATTCTTTCGGGCCTACCGGAGAAGACCTTGGTCGGTAGCACGCTGAGATTCAAAACTTCGGGTCCCATTTGGAAAGCTTCCCTGATCCGGTTGGGCACTGCCACCCATACCGTCAACACTGATCAGCGCCGCATTCCACTTAACGTTGTCGCTACATCCTTCTTCAGAAACACCTGGAAGGTTACTCTGCCAAGTGAACCGGGTATTCTCATTCCCGGATACTGGATGTTATTCGTCATGGACCGGGACGGTGTGCCTAGCGTTGCGAAGATCATGATGATTGGCTTGGACCCCAAGAAGACTATTCAAGCTTGGGAGGAACCACTGGGAGCTACGGAGGAAGAGAACTGTGAGCATGGATCCTTCACGTCATTCTGGCAATCTTGGAAACCAACACTAATTTTGCAGACCAACGGCCGTTCATGAGAATGGAGTTGCTCAAAAGGAAGTGGTTTTGGTAAAGGCTTCGGAATGAGCAATTGTATCTAGAACAAAATGCGATAACTTTCACAATTAAACGAATTCGAGGGTGAAAAAAAGGAGATAGACAAGAGTTGTGACAAAACCTAACTGTTACAGTGATTCTCGAAATCGCCTTGACCAACATACACTGAGTAACTCTTTCCCGGCCCCACCGCCAAGGCCTTAGCGCAGATCATTTATTGAGCGGATCGCATTAAACTGAGGGGCTCAGTAAAATGCGTCGTGTATGTTACAGTAATGTGCGACATAAGATTACATTATGCGGTACGAAAAGAAAGCCCACAGAATTCCAAGGAATTCTATGGTAGATCTCTGCAAATCATGTGGGAAAGGCCACCTTGCGCCAAGTAACTTGATGATCTGATCTGCTAGGAGACCACTTTCTCCTTCTCCTCCTTTTGTGCGGTGTGTGCTAGTCATCGCTTGCGAGAGTGTCTCTTTGGCCTAGAGAACCCTAACAAGTGATATTAGCGGCTAACGACCATCCTGACCAGTTGGCGGTTGTTTGTAGGCGAACAACGCCCTTAACAGCTCCTGATGGTGTAAGCCTTACTAATAATCACTCACCCTTAGTCTGTCGTTATAGTAGGCCCAAGAAAATGACACTCAGTTTCCTCGTTACCCTTGATGATTATGGCGTTCAACAAAGCATGGCGATTGACCCGTGGGGCGATACATCACAATATGCACCTAGCAAGGAAGGTCGAACATACGACGAGGATCCACCAAGTTGGTGGCACCAACTTGTATCCACTACTTGATCGAGTGGAAGGTTACTCTTAATAATAGGACGGTGGCGAAAGATATAGAACGAGATCTGGTTCTAGCGCCTCGGTCTTACTAGAGGCATTTTTTGTAACTAGAGCTAAAGGAGTTGAGTATCTATATCGAAAACTTGAATCGGATGACACGTCTTTTATCGTATCCGTAGAAGGGAGTTACTCTAAGATTTGATAGAACCGATATTGGTTAGACCTCTATAGAAGAGTAGTATTTGATTTAGGGGGACCTTTTTCTTACTAGCAAGGGACTGAGACTAGTTATCTTATTCAACTATATAGAGAACGCTTTAAGCTAAAACGTAAGTGATAGGACGACTAATAAGCGAGGCACTTCGTCTACTACCTAGCGGATGCTTTAAGAGCGAGATAGATAGATCTATACTAAGGAAGTAGCTTCCGGAGAGCTAACTACCTAGAAAGAGGTATACGCTTTGATACGTTGTCCTAGGTCCTATGAACTAGGCCCGCACTACTAGTAGGATCCTTATAGAAAAAAAAAAACTATAAGCTCTACCGGGATTAGCTAGAGAGTCTGGTTAAATATGTGTAGAGCGGCGGGTTTTTATGGTCGTATGAAGATATGCCTAGTATGATTCGCGAGCAAATCTATAGAGTAGGGAGATAACGGCTCGATAGACCGCGGCCTAATAATCGATCCACTGCCGAGGTAAGCTGCCCTCCTATTACTATCACAAATGTGCTTCTAACATAAGCCCTATAAGCACCCGGGTTTTTAACATCCGCACTTCCTAAGAACACTATTGCCTCTTCAATCGATATTCCTATCCTTTATATCTGAGGCCTTCTAGATATTACTGTGAGAGAATATAGCACCTAGCAACAGTCGCGTTTAAGTGATGAGGCCTTGAAAGCCGAGGTCAGAAAGGCGTGCGATATAGTCATAGATAATAGACTAGACCTAGCGTATATTAATAAAGACAAAGATCCTAATTACTTTAAGGCGCGTGTTGTCAAATAGTGTATTGCTCCGCGTTTTGTTAAGGACATTAGGTACTAGGCGGAAAACTATAACGGATGCGTGACAAGCGAAGCGGATATTTAGTGCGAGCGTTAGTTTTCTAGTTTGTTCCTTAGGCGTCTATATAATTTGGGATATTTTCTATGTGCTAGGCGAGAGAATTAGAGTTCATCGATTATCAGACCTGCATTTCGGAAATGACCCTTGAACAAATCACGTTAACACGCCACTCGAGAAAGGCATCGAAGCCTTGGTCTAGATGCACTTCATATTTATTCTACTTTCGCTTGATAAATTGCTTAAGCTCGGAGAAGAACTCCTCGATAGGGATTAAATCCGGTGAATAAGGGGGGAGAAATATCAGCTTGACGCCGGAATCTAAGCACATCCGCTGGATCTTCTCCGTACGATGAAAGGAAGCTTATCTATGATAACGAACAGATTTTGGCTCCGGCCATCTGTTGCAATGCTGAAGAAGTTGGTCGATGAAGTCTTCGAAAATATCGGCATCGGTAGCGCCTTGAAATACACGTCGGAGGACAATTTCATCCAGAGCATATGCAGGGAGTATCTGATAGCGTCTACCTGGGGATAGCGGGCCGACAATGAATCCGAGGTTAATGACATCACCTGGCACTAATACATTGTACCCGATTCTATGACATTCTCGCAGGTTATCACGCGAATTAATGCACTGTGCAGTATAGTATTGTAGGCCTCGTCCCAGAGTCACCCAGAGTCATCTGCATTCAAGTTGCTACGCTGTTCCTGTGTAAGCGGCCTGGTAGACGCTAGGAGCGGACCGGCCCGACTTGAGTATGGCCCATTCCTTTTTTT
>ERZ1673737.1726-NODE-1726-length-20119-cov-8.854565_pt1 | contig 20119 bp, 20 predicted proteins | sample MGYA00580211_ERZ1673737 | MGnify/ENA primary metagenome ERZ1673737 (study PRJEB41218, sample SAMN15661789) | gut metagenome | host: Homo sapiens | place: Canada: London | collected 2015-08-20/2019-03-30 | study: EMG produced TPA metagenomics assembly of... | reverse complement strand
CTGCTGCCATTGCGCCTACTTTATCAATGCGGTCTTCCAGTTCGCCTACGCGGTTTTCGAGGTGACCAACACGTTCAGCAGTATCATTCAGGCTTACGCCGTCGCCGCTTACTACGTCACCACCGCCGATATAGCCGCCATCGCCAACGCTGATTTTATCGTGTTTAATGCTGGTGCCATTTTCGCCGCCAACAGTCATACCATCATCTTTAATGGATACACCATCAGAGCCACCTACGGTTACACCATCTTTGCCAACAGTGGTACCTTCAGAACCGCCTACAGTTACGCTGTTATCTACAGTTACATTACCGCCATTGATAACAGTTTGATTATCATCAGTATCACCAACTGTTACTTGGTCATTAAACTGTGCGTCACCATTTACGGTCTGTCCACCGTTTACAGTTTGACCACCGTTAACAACCTGACCACCGTTTACGGTTTGTCCATTATTCACTTCTTGACCGCCATTTACAATATGGTCGCTATCAGGGTTAGTTACACTGCCATCAACAGAACCACCTTGGTTGCCAGTTGTGCTGTCACCATTCATTACAGTATCACCATTCATGGTAATGCCATCGTTGCCAACTGTTATAGAACTGCTTCCGTCCGGGCTGCTGATTGTAGTACCATTTTCATCACGGGTAATATCTTGAGTTCTATCGTAAATATCGGCTACAGTGTCTGCAAGGTCTTCTAAAGTATAGTTTCCAGCGAACTTACTATTTTCGCCATATCCGCCATAAGTGAAATGGAAATCGCTTGCATTACCAGCATATACCGTACCAGCAAAGCCAATTCCATTATTAGTTATAGAAATGTAATTATTGGCATCAGCCATTAAACCTACAGTATTGTTGCTTGCATAAACAGCAGCAGTTCCAGAACTCAAAAATGCGCCATCTTCATTTACATCAATAGCATGTCCATTCTTTTCTGCTTTAAGGCCTTTTTCAGATACTGTTAAAGTGCCTTCAATGTTGGTATAAAATACACCATTTTCGTCCTGCTGACGAGAGATACCGCCAATATTAGCAAGATCATCAGCAATGTCAGAACCTTCTACAAGGTCATCTATAACTTTACCATTTAAGGTTTCAGCTGTAATAGCGCCGCCAATTATACTAGTAGTACTTTCACCATCATTAAAGGTTGCACGACCGCCTCCAATAACAGACGCGCCAGTATCTGTATAAACACCCATACCATCTTTATCAAATGTTGTTACACCTTCAATTGTTGTATAATGAGCACCATTACCGTAGTCACCACCCTCAATGCCTCTAAGGTTATCCATATTAACACCGTTTACTAAACCATCAGCAAGCTGAACACCGCCAACATAACTGTCATTCTCTGCATAAATAGAGCCGTTATGTACTCTTACACCATCAAGATTAGAAAGACCATTTACTGTTAATTCATCAAGCTCAGAAATACCATTTACTTTTAATCCATCAGTAAGTACATAATCTGCATCCATATGACCTTGTGCAAAAGCAACGCCTTCAACAGTTGTTATAGGACCAGTTTTGCTAATGCCAGCAGTTTTTTGTTCCAATGCAGTAATATCTGCAGTAGTACCATCAACGGTTCCTTGTAATGCTGTTAAATCATTTCCAACTTTGAGCAAATTATAACTACCGGCCTTAAAATTGGTTGCTGTTATCTCACCAACGGCTGTAATACTAAAACGCGTACCAACAACACTACCATCGTCATTAAATCTTACTCCACCAATAGTTCCACCATCTGGAGCATACATTACACCATTATTATAAATAGTGAAATTGCCAGGTCCATTTACCGTACCATCGTTAGTTACTTTAAATGCACCATCTCCTGCACTCAGTGCTCCCTTAATTTCGGTATTCCCATTACGGTCAACCTTAAATACAGCATTGTCGCCATTTTTACCGATAATTAAAGAATTACCTTTAATAGTACCATTTACATCAACATAAAAACCGTCATTGGTTGTGCCAAATTTATCAGCAATAACCTTGCCATCAAAAAAAAGTTTTTCCATCTATGGTGTCGCTAGTGATGTTTTGAGTTTTATCTTCTACACTAGCCATTACCGGACTAGCATAAATACCGGTCATTACACTTGCGCATAATGCCATTGCTAAAATTTTAGATTTTTTGTTTTTAGCCATCCTTATCACCTTTCCCGTTTGTTTTATTTAAAAGCGTGCGCTTTTAAATACCTTTTCTCTGTAAGCCGTCCGGGAATGTTACCGCGGCGTTTCATTCCGCGGGCGGTTTGCAGGCTTTAAGTTACAAGGCAGACTTTTCCACCTTTATACAAAAATTATACCACGTTCTTCCCCCCCTTGGAAAGACCTTTCTTTAACTTTTTGTCTTTCTTTTACGTATCTTGCCAACTGGTAACCAGGTTTGTGTTAATCCGCTCTTTTTTATTTTTTACAAATTTTTTCAACAAACTCTTTACAAACTGCCAAGCCTTCGGTTATAATCTTGCTTACGCCGATTTTTAGGTGCGCACCGCTAAACGGCTTATTATTTTTACAGGGGGTTTATTTTTTGACGAATTATTTAAACAGAAAAATATCTTTATTTACTAATGCGGTGCCTGAAACGCCAAAGCCTAAATCTGCCGTGCCGGAAATGGATATTATTCCCAAAACCGTGCGCCACAAAACTTTTACCACTTTGGCAAATAAAACCAAAAATTTAATTACTGCCGCCCAAAATGGTGACAAGCAGGCGTTGGAACAGCTTTGCCTTGCTTTTGAGCCTTTGTTCCGCAGTGAAATGCGCCGCGATATGTTTTACAATGCCCTTGGCTTTGATGAAGGTTTAAGCCTTGCAAGGTTAAAGTTTATTGAACTTGTATTAACATACAACGGCGCTGATTACGAGCATTTTGCCGGGTACGTAAGGTGCAGAATTCACTTTGCGCTGTATGACGAAGTTAAAAAAGTATGGGCTGATGAAAATAAAAAAGCGCCCCTGCCCGATAGTGGGGCAGAAGGCGCTGAGTTCAGCGACGATATTATTGAACGTGAGGAATTAAGTATTTTATTAAAACTGGCGCTTAATAAGTTAACCGATAAACAACGGCAGACTATTGAAGCGCTTTACATAAATGGTTACAGCGGCAGGGAAGCTGCCGAGCTGCTTAACTGTTCGCCTGCCATGGTTACCAAACACCATAAGCAGGCCTTAAAAAACTTACGCAGCAATATTGCTTAATTTAGGTTTTATTTTACTACAGCCAAAAGGTGTCACGCATTACTGCATGACACCTTTTTTATTTTATGCATTATTATGGTGTGCTTCCGCACGGTTAATAGCACAGAGTATGCCCTGAATTGCCGCTACGTTGATGTTGGCGTTAATGCCTACGCCAAAGATATGGCCATTGCCGGGAACTTTGAGTTCAATATAGCAAATGCCAAGCGCATCACTGCCGCGGCTAATAGCGTGTTCATGGTAGTTTACAAATTCGTAGCCGGTAATGCCGATGCTCGACAGTGCCTGGAAGAAGCTGTCAATCGGTCCGTTGCCGCTGCCGACAATCATCTTGATGGCGCCGTTTTCGTTAATATATCCTTCAAAGCGGGTTTCCGTGGTGCCGTCCATATCACGCAGTTCCGTAAAGCGGTGCTGGAGCAGCGTGTATTTGCCTTTAAACTCAGTATATTCTTTATTAAAGAGCTCTACAATCTGCTGTTCTTTCAGTTCGTCGCCGTAAGCATCCGACGCTGCCTTGACGATTGCGCCAAATTCCGGGTGCATTTCTTTCGGCAGGCGGTAACCGCAGGCATGTTCCAGCACAAAGGCTGCACCGCCCTTGCCGGACTGGCTGTTAATGCGGATAACGGGTTCATATTCACGGTTAACATCCGCCGGGTTAATTGGCAGATACGGTACTTCCCAATACGGAGTTTTGGAATTTTCCATATAATCGTAGCCTTTGCGGATTGCATCCTGATGGGAACCGGAAAAAGCGGTAAAGGCAAGTTCACCGGCATAGGGCTGGCGTTCATGCACGTGCATTTTGGTGCATTTTTCGTAAATATTTTTAATTTCCAGAATATTACTGAAATCAAGCTGCGGGTCTACACCCTGAGTGAACATATTGAGTGCAACTGTTACAAGGTCAAGGTTGCCGGTACGCTCGCCGTTGCCGAACAGCGTGCCTTCCACACGTTCTGCTCCTGCCATGATTGCAAGTTCTGCCGAAGCAACCGCCGTGCCGCGGTCATTATGCGGATGAATGCTTACGATAGCGGCTTCCCTGTTATGCAGGTTTTTGCAGAAGTATTCAATCTGGTCGGCATAAGTGTTGGGTGTGGACATTTCTACCGTTGAAGGCAGGTTTAAAATAACCGGGTTTTCTTTGGTTGCGCCAAGTTCGCGCATAACTTCTTCGCAAATGCGGATGGAAAAATCTATTTCCGTTCCGGTAAAGCTTTCGGGAGAATATTCATAACGGATGTTCATGCCGCTTTTGGCAACTTCTTCTTCCGTTAATTTGCGGATAAGGCGTGCGCCCTCCACGGCGATGTCTACAATGCCGTCCATATCTTTTTTAAACACTACTTTGCGCTGCAAAGTTGAGGTAGAATTATAAAAATGTATAATAACGTTTTTAGCGCCTTTAACGGCTTCAAAAGTTTTTTTGATAAGTTCGGCACGGGCCTGAACCAGTACCTGCACGGTTACATCATCGGGAATATAGTTACCTTCTATTAACGTGCGCAGAATTTCATATTCCGTGTCGGAGGCAGAGGGAAAACCAACTTCAATTTCTTTAAAGCCGATATCGACCAATGTTTTAAACATTAAAAGCTTTTCATCAAGCTGCATGGGCGTAACCAGTGCCTGGTTGCCGTCGCGCAAATCTACGCTGCACCATACCGGAGCTTTGGTAATTACTTTATCCGGCCATTCGCGGTTTGTCATTTTTACAGGCTGAAATGGAATGTACTTTTTGTTTGCATACTGCATTTTAATAACCTCCGTTCGTTTTTATTTGAGCGGAGAAACAAAAATCCCCGCTCCCTACAAAAAAGCATAGGGGCGGGGAATAATTCCACGCGGTACCACCCTAATTTCAGCCGCAGACGCGGCCCTCAGCAGCCTCCAACAAGGCCCGGCTTTATAACGCGGCCAAACGTCCGGCCCTACATATCGGGCAGGCAACTCCGGGATGAGCTATACATAAACCTTTGCCGCTGCCTTGCACCTTCCGGCAGCTCTCTGAAGGCGTTGGGGTTTATCTTATTCCCTTCACAGTTTTTCAGGTGAAAAATATGTTGTTGGAAATTATTATAATTAGTTTTAAAAATTATGTCAAGCCTTATTGCTCTTTTTGAATTTTGGCTTTGCTTTTGCTTACGGAATAAATGGTTTCAACCGCTACCAGTACGGAAAGTATTACCAAAATTACGGATACTACCGGTACGGCAGGATGCCCAAGGCCAAGTACCCAGCCTTCATAAATGCTGAGCAAAAGCGCCCAGTTGGACATTAAGAACATAAGCACGGCCGGAATGCACGCTGCCATCCATACCTTGGAATTGCGGCGGGTATTGTACAGCCAGATGCTGATGCCGATAAGTGCCAGCGCTGCCAACAGCTGGTTGGAAGCACCAAAAGTATTCCAGAAGGTTTTCCATGCCGGAATTACGTTGCCTTTGGCATCCGTCATGGTTTGGAAGATGAAGAAAATAGGCACTGCGGAAGTAAGCACGGTTCCCAGCACTTTGCCCTTCATATCGCGCCAGCCGGTAAGTTCTTCAATAACGTAACGGCCAAGGCGGGTGCAAACATCAAGCGTGTCGTAAACAAAGGTAGTAAACGCCATCAGGCCAAAGCTGATGCCGAACGCAGCCGGAATACCAATAAGTTCCATAAAGCTGCCGATGCCCATAGCGTAAATAAAGTTAGGCGCTTTGGTAATAAGTTCGGAATCTTTGGCAAGAATCATAACGCAGACGATGGAAACTACTGCAACCATGCCTTCAAGCAGCATTGCGCCGTAACCGATGGCAGTTGCGTCCGTTTCTTTGGCAAGCTGCTTGCTGCTGGTACCGGAAGATACGAGGGCATGGAAGCCGGAGCAGGCACCGCAGGCAATGGTGATGAAAAGTATCGGGAACATCGGCGTCCAGAAATGTTCGCCAAGGCTGCCATCGGGGTTAAGATTAGTAAAGGCGGGGTAATTAATTTCGTAGCCGCCAAACATAATGCCGATTGCCGCTACAACAAGGGCAATGTAAAGGAAGTAACCGCCAAGCGCGCCGCGGGGCTGCAGCAAAAGCCACATCGGCATCATTGCCGCTACAAGGCAGTAAACCAGAATTAAAACGCCCCAGATTTTCTGGGCAGTTGCCGGGTCTGCAACAGGCAGGCTAAGCGGCAAAGACTGGCCTGCCCAAATGGCAACGCCAACCAGAGGCAGGAAAATCGCTACTGCCAAACCTTCTTTTAAGCCGCCAAAGCGCATTAAAAGGCCCATAATAATCGGCAAAGCCAGATACATTGCAGAGGAACTTGCAATGCCGGCGCCGGAAACAACTTCGCCGTTTTCCAGCGTTACGTTGCCTACAAAAGACGATGCCGTAATATCGGTAAATGCCACAATAACATAAACAAGCGTAATCCATACAAAAATCATGAACAAAATCCACGCGCGCTGCGATACATTAAGGCGCACAACTTCGGTAATGGATTTTGCCTTATGGCGCACGGAGGCAACAAGGCTGCCCATATCATGAATACCGCCGATAAAAATGCAGCCCAAAATTACCCACAAAAGTGCAGGCGCCCAGCCGTAAATAACTGCGGCCAAAATAGGCCCGTTAATAGGCCCTGCCGCGGCAATGGCCGAAAAATGCTGGCCCAGAAGCATGCCTTTCTTGGCAGGCACATAGTCAACGCCGTCTTCCATTTCCACGGAAGGAACGGGATTTTTGTCATCCAGCTTAAAAACTGTGTTGGCAAGGAATTTGCCATAAGTAAAATATGCAGCGAGTAAAATTATTGCACTTGCAACTACAATAAAAAGTACCAATTACGACTCCTCCCCACTTCATGACATCATTGTCATTTAATGTTTGTTTTAATCTTCATCATCAGCTTCCGGTTCCTGCTGCGGTACCTGCGTAACCATTACTTTATCAACGCGGGTACCATCCATGTCAATAACTTCAAAACGGTAACCTTCCCAAACAAAGTAATTGCCGGCCTGAGGAATGTGCCCGATATTTGTAACCACAAACCCGGCAACCGTATTATAGCCGTTCTTTTCTTCCAGCGGCAGTTCTTCGAATTCAAAATAATCTTTAAATTCCGAAACAGGCAGCATGCCGTCTACCAGCCAGCTTCCGTCATCACGTTTTACAATTTCCTGCTTAACGTCTTCATCGTAAGAAGGCAAATCACCAACAAGATGCTCGATAACGTCCCTTAACGTTACCATACCGGCCAGCCCGCCGAATTCATCCATAACCAGCGCCACTTTAATACGCTTTACCTTAAACATATCCAAAAGGCTCTGCGTGTGCATGGCCTCCGGAACATAAAGCGGCTGCTGAATGAATTTGCGCAGGTTGCGTTCGCCGCCGTGCAGCCACGACGCAAAAACTTTTTTGGTATAAACAACACCGGCAACATGTTCCAAATCATTTTCCGCCACAACAAAGCAGGAATACATCTTGTCTGACATTTCAGAAAATTGTACATCTGCCGTGTCGTTTAAATCAAGCCATTCAATTTTGGTGCGCGGCGTCATAATTTCGCTGACGCGCAAATCGTCAAGAGCAAACACGTTTTCAATCATCATCTGCTCACGGTCATCAAAAACGCCGTGTTCGCGCCCCTGCTCAATTAAAACGCGCACTTCTTCTTCCGTTACGGGCGGTTCTTCGTTAGGCTTAACGCCGATAACCCTTAACAGAACTGTTGTTGATACGCTTAAAAAGATGGTAAGCGGGCGGAAAACCGTAATTAAGGTTTTAATAAAACGGGCAAAGAACATTGCCATTTTTTCAGGATTGTTCAAAGCCAGTTTTTTCGGCAGCAGTTCGCCCAAAACAAGGCTTAAATACGTTACCAGCACAACAACCGTTGAATATGATACAAATGCGGCGTAAGGCACCATAAAAGGAATTTTACGCAGCAGCACTTCAAGCGGCGCTGCCAGCATGGCACCGCTGTATACGCCTGTGCCAATGCCGACAAGCGTAATGCCTATCTGCACGGTAGATAAAAATACAGTCGGCTCCTCTGCCAGTTTGCTGATATAAGCAGCGCTTTTGCTGCCTTCTTCCGCCAGCTGTTCCAGGCGGCTTTTGCGCGAGGACACCACCGCCATTTCCAGCATTGACAATAAACCGTTCAATAAAATAAGGACTAAAACAATAATACACTCAACCACAGACCCAAGAGGATCCATATATTAACCAACTCCTGTTAAAACAATTATTTAGCCCATACAAGGCTCATTAAATTAGGATATTCTTCCGTTAAATGCCTTAAAATTACATCAATAACGGTATGTACAAGGCGCGGGTCAAAGCTTTCTTCCGTGTCGGTAAGGCAGCTGTCCAGGCAGATATCGCCGTTATCGGCAACATAATATTTAAATACTTTGTATTTGCCGTTCATGGCGTTGATATGTTCCAGCACAGCCTGTTTGTTGCCTTCGTTTACTACGGAAGCAGCCACGCGAACCTGAATCATGGTATAAATGCTGTCATCGGCAACAACCATTGTCGGCAGCATCTGCCCGCTTACTTCCATGTGCGCACGGTAAACAACGGTGTGCAGGTCATTTTTTACTTCTTCCTTTGCAAAGCAGGTAATTTTATTTTCTGCCAGAAAAGCGTCAAATTTTGCAGCTTTAGTCATTTATAAAAGCCTCCCTAAAATTATAATTACTAATATGATACACTATATCAGAAAATTTGTACAGTTTTTAAATAAATTTAACCAAAACAAGCTGTTTGGTGTAATAAAAAACGTAAAATATTTAACACTACGTTCTTTTAATCTGTAAACCCGTACATTGTGCGACACATTCTTCTGCCAGCCTGCGTTTTAAAAATGCGGCTGTACGCCGTTTTTACGGCTTCCGGGCTTACGCCGTCTTCATAAAGGTTTACCAAAAAGTCGGCTTCCACCAAAATTTGGTAATCGGCACTGTCAATATTGTTATAAGTATGGTGGTGCGCAATCAGCCAGAACACACGTTCCGTAACAGCGGCGTCAAAGCCCAGGCTTTGCAGCAGTTTTTCCGCTTCCGGCGGACCTTCAACCTCTTGCTGTTTGCCGGTGCAGGTGCCGTATTTCTTTTCGCTATTGCGGATGCCAATATCGTGCGTCAGCGCGGCGGCTTCCAAAATATACAGCGTTTTGGCGTCCAGCTTTTCTTCTTCGCCGATGAGCTTTGCCAAAGCGTGTACCTTAATAAAGTGCTGAATACGTTTGGCGTCGCCGTTGTTGTAGGCAATCATCGCCAGCATTAATTTACGCAGTTTTTCTTCCATTGTTCTCCCCTCTTACACAACCTGAAAAATATAAAATTTTAAATAGTAGGTTTCCGGCACGTTCCACAAAACCGGGTGGTCCGGCGCTTGCTGGCGCGCTTCAATCTGGCGCAGGCTGACGCTGGCATCACGCGCGGCGTCTTTAAGCATCTGTACAAAATATTCCTCCTTCATAAAATGCGAGCAGGAGCAGGTTGCAAGGTAACCTCCGCGCGGCAATAATTTCATGGCTTTTAAATTTATTTCTTTATAGCCGCGGATGGCATTTTTAACTGTGCTGCCCGATTTTGTAAAGGCGGGTGGGTCCAAAATAATAAAATCATAAGCGTGGGATTTTTCTTCTGCCAGTTTGGTTAATAAATCAAAAACATTCGCTTCAAGCGGTTTAACAATGTCTTTAAAACCGTTCTTTTCTGCGTTAACAGTAGTCATGCGCACGGCTTCGGCAGAAACATCCACCGCCGTTACGGAGGCTGCCCCGCCTGCTGCGGCATTAAGCGCAAAAGCGCCGGTATGCGTAAAGCAATCAAGCACATGCTTGCCTTTGGCAATGCGTGCCACAGCCTGGCGGTTATATTTCTGGTCGAGGAAAAAGCCTGTTTTCTGTCCGTTTTCAACATCTACGCTGTAACGGATGCCGTTTTCAACTATTTCGGTTACGGTATTTTTATCTTCCACTGTTTCGGGCATAAACCAGCCTTTGTTTTCTACCATGCCTTCCAGTTCGCGTATTTTTACATCGTTGCGCTCATAAATACCGCGGATATTTTCACCGCTGCTGCACAGAATTTCTATCAAAAGCGGAAAAATTTCCGTTTTGCGCAGTTCTATGCCCAGCGACAGAGTCTGCGTTACCAAAATATCGTTAAAGCGGTCTACCGTAAGGCCCGGAAACATATCTGCCTCGCCAAAAATAAGGCGGCAGCATTTAAAATCATCACCCGGCATTACCGTGCGGCGGTAATCGACGGCATACTGCAAACGGCGCTGCCAGAAAGCCGTATCGAATTTATCATTGGTATTGGTGGAAATAATGCGTACTTTAATTTTGGAATTATCGTTAATAAAACCCGTACCAAGATATTTTCCTTTATTGGTTACAACATCAACCAAATCGCCATTCGCATAAGTTCCTTCGATATTGGTAATTTCATCTGCATATACCCAGGGATGGCCGCTTCTTGCGGCACGCTCGCCTTTGGGGGTAATATATATTTTTGTGTAATTGCGCATAAGCTGCTCCTTTGTTTTTTTACAAATATTATACAATAACGCGGTAAAATAAAAAAGCCTCCACACCTGTACGGCACGGAGGCAGTTTATTTATATCAGTGCAGATGGCATACGCGGTCGGCAACTTCAGCCTTTTTGGCATCGTTAAAACGCGGCAATGTACTGAGATAGCCCGTAATTCTGCGGACTCTTACAATGGTATCATAATGCGGTTTTACAATAACATTATCGCCTTTAAGGCTTAAATCCAAAGAAAGCAGGGTTTCATGCGGGCGTACCTGCAGCTGGTCTTTTAAATAAACAGCGGCTTCTTCTTTTGAAATACCTTCCGCACAATTAACTTTAATACCGTCCATTTCGTATGTCATAAAACTCACTCCTCAAACTTGTTTCATGACATAATTATAAAGCAATAATAATTATTTGTAAACCCCTTTCTACAAAATATTGTATATTTAACTTTTTGTAAGCGCAATATTTTGTATGTTTATTCTATAATCGGGCGTCCTTCCATCAGGTTCACCTGTTTGCAGATTGCCCATTTCATAATGTCTACCGGGTCTTTCTGGTTGCCCATAGGCTCTACGTCACGCTCGTAAACTTCTTTTTTGGAGAACCTGTTGCCGTCATGCCTGTATACATAAATATCCGCATTGGCAATAGTTTCAATGTAAGTATCGTCAAAATCATCATGGAAGCCAAAAAACCTGTTAACCATATAAGAATCGAGGTCATCAACCATAACAAGCACAAGGGCTTCTATCTGCGCTTCTTCGGCAATGCTTTTCATTACATTGGCATCAATTTTTACTTTTCCCTGCGGCGTAAAAATTTTTTCGGCAGCGGCGGCTTTGGCCGGAGCGTTGTCTACCATTTTAAAATCCGGGAAATGATAGGCCCACCTTACAGGTTCGCGCCAAATGCGGTACACGTCCTGCGTTACGTTGCCGCTGCGGTCGAATACTACAAGCGTGGCGGGCTGTTCTGCAAAGGCAGCAAAAGCCTGCGGTGCCGTACCGATAAAAGTTAAGCATATTACAGCAAGCACAAAAAATAAATTAAATTTCTTCATTCTCTTTCACCCCTCCGGATTTACTTAAAAGCTGCTGCCGTGCCATAGGCAAGCGGCGCAAGCCCTAAATGTGCGGCTATTGTCTGCCCGATGCAGGAAAAAGATGGCATGGGCTCCAACTGCTGCGGTTTTATGCCTCTGCCATAAAACAGTACCGGTATATGCTCGCGCGTATGGTCGCTGCCTTTCCAGGTCGGGTCGCAGCCATGGTCCGCGGTAATAAGCAGCAAATCATCTTTTTTCAGCTGCGCCAAAATTTCCGGCAGGCGGCCGTCAAAATATTCCAGCGCTTCGCCATACCCCAAAGCGTTACGCCTGTGCCCGTACGAAGAATCAAAATCGACAAAATTACTGAAAACCAGCGTATTGTCCGGTGCATCCGCAACGGCACTGCTGCTGGCATTAAAAATATTTTCCAGCCCTGCCGCTGGATAGTGTTTGGTAATGCCGCGGTGAGCAAAAATATCGGCAATTTTGCCAACGGCATATACGCTGCCGCCGGCTTCCGTAAGTTTATCAAGCAAAGTAGGTTCAGGCGCAGGCACGGCATAATCATGCCTGTTGCCGGTACGCACAAAATCAGCAGCGCAGCTGCCTACAAACGGGCGCGCAATAATGCGGGCAATACGGTACGGTTTAACAAGTTCATAGCAAATTTTACACAAGTCATATAAGCGCTCCAGCCCGAAAGCAGTTTCATGCGCGGCAATTTGCAGAACACTATCGGCACTGGTATATATTATCGGCTTGCCGGTGCGCATATGTTCTTCGCCCAGTTCTTTAATAATTTCCGTGCCGGAAGCGTGTTTTTCGCCTAAAACTCCCGGCAAACTGCCTTTTTTTATAATTGCTTCCACCAATTCCGGCGGAAAACAGTTCGGTTTATCGGGGAAATAACCCCATTCAAAATCAACGGGCACGCCCATCATTTCCCAGTGGCCGCTCAATGTGTCCTTACCGCGGCTTACTTCCTGCGCGTAAGTATATGCGCCGCTAATTTCCGGGCTTTCACCGGCAATAGTATGGGCAAGGCGCTGCCCTCTGCTCAGTTCGGCAGCTTTTTCAAGCCCAAGCTTTGCCATATTTGGCAGACACAAAAATTTGGGGCTGCTGTCTTCATTTTTACGGTTTTCGGCCATCCAGCTGCAAATATGCCCAAGCGTATCGGCGCCTTTATCGCCAAATCTTTCCGCATCTGCTGCGTGCCCAATGCCGAAAGAATCCAACAAAAGAATTATTGCCCTTGCCATGCTCATTCCCCCTTCAGCAAAGTTTGCAGTGCCTTTTTGGCAACAGCGCCAAACCGTTCGGAGGCCAGCGCGTATATTTCCGGCGGAGCAATGCTTTCACTTTGCGTGCGTTTGGCAATAACACCGCAAATTGAAGCCGCATTAAGCCCGAAAGCCTGTGCCACAACAAACAGCGCTGCCGTTTCCATTTCATAATTAAGCGCACCAAGCGCCTGCCATTCTTTAAGCGTTCCGCGCAGGGCATTGCATACATAGCCGGTAAAACTGTCATAACGCTCCTGCCCCGGCCAGAAAGTATCGGAAGAAACTGAAATACCGACATGATGCGGCACATTTAAAGCTGCGGCCGCATCATTAAGGGCATTGGTAAGTTTTAACGACGCCACAGCCGGAAAATTAAGCGGCGCATAATGCGCGGAAGTACCTTCCAGCCTTACGGCAGCGTTATTAATAATAACATCACCAAGGTTGATATTTTCCTGAATACAGCCGGTTGTGCCCACGCGGATAAAGTTTTTAATGCCAAGGCGAGCCAGTTCTTCCAGCCCGATAGCAACGGAAGGCCCACCCATGCCGGTAGAACAAACAAGCACATTATGCCCTTCAACCACTGCCAGCCAGCTTGTATATTCGCGGTGCGTATTTAAATACTGCGCAGGGCCAAGCGCTTTGGCAAGTGCTTCCACACGGCCGGAGTCACCGGGCAAAAGGGCATATTCCGCGCCTTTTAACATTTCGCGCGATAATCCAACATGATATAATATTTCATCCTGTGCGGCATAATTCTGCATTATCTTACCTCCAAACAGGCCTTGCCTGAGATTTATAATATAAATACTTCGACCAAATTCAAAGCACTCCTGCCTGACAAAAGCAAAGGTTATGTGAAATGCCGCCGTAAAATACAAAAAATCCCCAAAAGCCATAAGGCTTTCGGGGATTGAATTTTGAAGCAATATCCAAATATTAGCGTTTGGAGAACTGGCTTGCTTTACGAGCTTTCTTCAAGCCATATTTACGGCGTTCTTTTTCACGCGGGTCACGAGTAAGGTAACCTGCTTTTTTAAGAGCCGGACGGAATTCTTCGTCAACTTTCAGGAGAGCGCGGGCAATACCATGACGGATTGCACCTGCCTGGCCGGATACGCCACCGCCGATAACATTTACGAGTACATCGTATTTGCCTTTGGTTTCGGTGAGTTCAAGCGGCTGGTTTACGATTAATTCTAAAGTTTTCAGTCCAAAGTAATCATCAAGCTCACGCTGGTTGATAATGATTTTACCTTCACCCGGAACCAGGCGAACGCGTGCAACTGAAGATTTGCGACGGCCGGTCGCATTATAAGTAACTACTGCCATTTACGTTTCCTCCTCCGGTTATTATCTTACGTTAATTTCGAGAACTTCAGGTTTCTGTGCTGCATGCGGATGTTCAGCACCTGCATATACATGCAGTTTGGTAAAGATTCTGCTGCCAAGACGGTTGTGCGGAATCATACCTTTAACAGCGAGTTCAACCATTCTTACAGGGTTTTTGGCAAGCATTTCGCCTGCGGTAGTGAAGCTTGCGCCGCCAAGATAACCGCTGTGACGGAAATAAGTTTTCTGAACGAGTTTTTTGCCGGTCAGAACTACTTTATCTGCATTAATTACAATTACATGATCTCCGGTATCCATATGCGGAGTGAAAGTCGGTTTGTGTTTTCCACGAAGGATTTTTGCTACTTCTGCGGCAAGACGGCCGAGAGTTTTATCAGCTGCGTCAACAACGTACCATTTGCGTTCGATGTTGGACGGATTAGCCATAAAAGATTTCATCCTTATGTCCCTCCTAAATTATTTCCTGTTCAGTGCGACTTGTTAACTTATCTTGGGGCTAATAAGATACGTCACAAAATCACGTATATATATTTTATACATCTGCTTATTGTTTGTCAAGCAAAATTCGCAGTTTTTAAGGCAAATATTCCGTATAGCCAACATAATCAAGGTAAAGGCCCTGCGGCGGTGCCGGGCTTATTTTAAAATGGCGCTCCGCTTTATCAAGTTCTTCCTTAAACTGTTCCAGGCTCTTTCTGCCGAGCCCTGCTTCAGCAAGGTTCCATACAATGTTGCGCACCATGCGGTATAAAAAACCGTCGCCTTCAATGACAAAAAGCAAATCTCCCGGTGCGTTTTCCGTCCATAAGGCTTTATAAATTGTTTTTACGGGCGAACTTTGCACGCTTCCGCTTGAGCGGAAAAAAGAAAAATCATGCGTGCCCAGAAGAAAACCTGCTGCCATGTTCATGGTTTCGATATTTAATTTGGTGTTCTGCATCTGCCATGCATAATTTCTTATGAACGGGTCATAATCACCGTTAAGCACAATGCGGTAGCAGTAGCGTTTCCATTTGGCGCTGAAGCGCGCGTGAAAGCCTTCTTCAGCTTCCTGCGAAGCAATTACCGTTATATCCGGGGGCAGTATGCTGTTCATGGCACGTTTTAAATTGGCAGCCGGTATGCCGCAGCCGGTTGCAAAAGAAACAACCTGTCCTTTGGCGTGTACGCCGCTGTCGGTCCTGCCGGAACCTGCAAGCACTACATATTCGCCTGTAATGCGGCTTAAGGCATCTTCCAGCACCTGCTGTACCGTTATATCACGCGGCTGGCGCTGAAAGCCATGATAACCGCTGCCGTCATAAGCAACCGTTAGTTTGAAGGTACGCATCATAAGCCCAGCCCCCAGCGCATTACTGCCAAAACGGCAATTAAAAGCACTATTATTGCCAGGGCAATAAAATCGCCGGTTTTATACACCAGTTCGTACATGCGTGTGCGCCCTTCTCCGCCGCGGTAACAGCGGGCTTCCATGGCAATGGCTAGTTCATCGGCCCTGCGGAATGCGCTTATAAAAAGCGGTATCAGTATCGGCAGCATATTTTTTGCCCTTTGCAGCAGGCTGCCGCTGTCAAAATCAGCTCCGCGCGCGGTCTGCGCTTTAATTATACGGTCAGTTTCTTCTATCAAAGTAGGTATAAAACGCAGGGCAATGGTCATCATCATTGCAAGCTCGTGCGCCGGTACGCCAATGCATTTAAAAGGCCGCAGCAGCGATTCAATACCGTCTGTCAGCACAATAGGCGAGGTCGTGAAAGTTAAAATAGACGAAATAAGCAGCAAAAATACCAGGCGCAGCGACATTTTTACACCCATAATAAGGCCTTCTTCCGTTAAACGGAAAAAACCGTACTGATATAAAACATTGCTGCCTTCACCCGTAAAAGCATGGATAAACAGCGTAAGCAAAATAATAATCCACAAAGGCTTTACGCTGCGCAGCACCATCAATACCGGCAGGCGCGAAAGCAGAATAACCGCTGCAACGAACAATGCCAAAACTCCGTAGGAAAGCATGCTTTCCGCAAAGAAAATAGCGGCGATAAACAGCAGCGTTGCCAGTATTTTTGCACGCGGGTCAAGCCCGTGTATAACGGAACTGCCGGGGTAATACTGCCCTAAAGTAATATCAGTCAGCATGTCTGCTCCTCCTTACTTTAAGTATCTGCCGTTCCAAATCGGCAAGCTCCGGCGTGCTTTTTACGTTCAGCCCATGTTCCTGCAAACATTCCGCCAGCTTATAAACGGGAGGAACATCCATAGACACTTTTAACAGTTCTTCCTTATGGTTTGTAAAAATTTCATGCGGAACTCCGTCCAAAATAATCCGCCCGTCAGACACTACCAAAAGGCGTGTTGCATAACGCGCCGCTTCTTCCATATTATGCGTTACCAAAATAACGGCTATGCCGCGTTTACGGTACAGCGCCATTATTTCCTTAAAAATTCCGTCGCGTGCGCGCGGGTCTAATCCGGCAGAAGGTTCGTCCAAAATTAAATAATCCGGCTCCATTGCAACAACACCTGCAATGGCAACGCGGCGCATCTGCCCGCCGGAAAGGCGGAACGGCGAACGCTGGGCAAAAGTTTCAAAATCAAGCCCGGCAAAAGCCATGGCGTCCTTAACGGCTCTGTCGGTTTCCTCCGGCGTTAAACCTTTATTACGCGGACCAAAGGCAATATCTTCATAAACCGTTTCGGCAAAAATCTGATGCTCCGGATACTGAAAAACCATGCCGACAGAATTGCGTGCTTTTTTGGCGGCTGCATTTTTGGCGTTTAAATTTACGCCGTCAACACAAACGCTGCCTTTCTGCGGATGCAGCAGCCCGCTTAAATGCTGCACCAGTGTGGATTTGCCGCTGCCGGTATGCCCGATAACGGCAACAAATTCACCTTTTTCTATTTGCAGGTTTACATCATGCAAAGCAGTTTTTTCAAAAGGCGTTCCCTTCATATATGTAAACGAAACATGTTCTAAACTTATCGGCATAATTCCTCCGTCAGTTCTTCGTTAGAGATAATACCATCCGCCAGCTTAATTCCTTTCTGGCGCAAATCAAAAGCAGCCTGCGCCGCCAGCGGTGTTTCAAGCCCCAAAGCATGCAGCTCTTTTACTTTCGTAAAAATTTCTTCAGGCTTGCCCTGCATTTTTATCACGCCGTGCTCCATGGCTATAATGCGGTCTGCCTGCATGGCTTCTTCCATATAATGCGTGATATACACAACGGTAATATTTTTTTCACGGTTCAGCTTTTTTACCGTATTTACAATCTCAATGCGCCCGCGCGGGTCAAGCATCGCAGTAGGCTCGTCCAGCACAATGCAGTCCGGCTCCAATGCCAGCACACCGGCAATGGCCACGCGCTGTTTCTGCCCTCCGCTTAATAAATGCGGGGCATGTTTTGCATATTCCGTCATGCCAACGGCTGCCAGCGCATTATCAACCCTGGTACGGATTTCTGCCGGCGGCACGCCGATATTTTCCGGCCCGAAGGCCACATCCTCCTCAACGATTGCCGCAACAATCTGGTTGTCAGGATTTTGAAAAACCATACCGACATGCTGGCGTATATTCCATAAATTTTTATCGTCTGCGGTATCCATGCCTGCCACAACACATTTGCCTTCCGTCGGCAAAAGCAGGGCATTCAAATGGCGCGCCAGTGTAGATTTACCGCTGCCGTTAGCGCCAATAACGGCTAGAAATTCGCCCTTATAAATATCGAGGCTTACTCCGTTTAAAGCATGAATTTCATTGCCGTCGGTATCAATATAACTATGTTTTAAATTTTTTATTTCAATTAAACTCTGCATTGCAACCTCTGAAAAATATTATTACTTCATAATTATATTATTACAGGGCTTTTCCGTCAACCTGTGTTTTAAAAAGCGTTAACAATCATGTAGCAAATTTTTTTATGCGGCCGTATACATTTAAAGCGTTGCCGTAAAAAAATTCTTCGTGATGTTCCTGCGGCACAACCTGTTTTAAAATATTAATATAATCGGCTATATTTACAAGCGGCCAGTCGCTGCCGTACATCAGCTTATCCCAGCGGCCCATATAATTAAGCCACACGGAAAGATAATCAAAATATGCCTTCTGTTTATTATAAAAATCTGGCCCGGGTATGCCCTCCAGCAAACCTGATAAATCTATATACACGTTAGGATTTTTAGCAGCTACTTCGGTGGCATCTGCAAACCACGGGTTGCCGCAGTGGCAGATAACAAATTTAACATCCGGAAAATCGGCAGCAGCTTCATCAACGGTAAGCGGATGCGCATATTTAAGGCGCGCATCACTGGAAGCAGTATCGCCGGTATGAACGGCTACCGGCAAATTATAGGCACGCGCCAGTTCAAAAAGCGGCCAGTGGCGTTTATCGTAAACATAAACAGGCCTGTAACCAGGATAAATTTTTATGCCAACACATTGCGGCTTTTGCACATAATATTCAAATTCAAGCGCTGTTTTCCCGGCATTTTCCAAACTAATCTGCTCGCTTTTAACGCCCAGGCAATAACCAATATTATCGGGCTGGTTATATTTTATGTCATCAAACGGAGCATTTAAATCAATAAGGCGCGGCGAAATTCCGCCATAGTGGCTTGGCACATCTTCCGTATTTCCCATTGCCACACTGAACACAATATTATTTTCTTCACAAATCTGCTGCCAGCATGCAGCGGTATTTTCGTATCCAGCATTTGCAGCAACAGTTTTAAAACCTTCAATATTAAAATAATGCATATGAGCATCAATAATTTTCATTGCAGCACCTTCTTTCAACAATAACATTATATCATCAGCAAGCAAAAGCACAATAAAAAAGCCCTGCGCAGGCAGGACTAATTGTAATTAATTTGCATTCCTGTTATAATGATTTTCAGAACCGGTGTTTAATGTCTTGCCTCTTTGAATCAAGTCGGATTCCACAAGATTGCGCTTAAACGCCGGTTTTATTTTTAAGCAAATATTCCAGCAAAGCAGTGCAGCCTTCGTGGATATCGTTATAAGTAACATCAAAATTGCCGGTATACCATGGGTCGGCAATATCGCGCTCACTGCCTGCAAACTGTAAAAGTTTATATACTTTATGCCGGCTGTCACTGCCTACAATGCGCAAAATATTGCGAATATTAGAGGATTCCATGCCTATAAGGTAATCGTATTTATCATAATCTGCTTTAGTAAGCTGCACAGCAGTTTTACCGGCAACACTAATGCCATACTGTGCAAGTTTATTGCGCGTGCCGGAATGCACCGGATTACCGATTTCATAACTGCTTGTAGCCGCAGAAGCAATATAGAATTTATCAGCCAGGCCTCGTTTGGCAACCATATCTTTAAATAAAAACTCCGCCATCGGCGAACGGCAAATATTGCCAAGACAAATAAAAAGTATTTTAACCACTTTGTTACCTCATTATAAAAAACAAATGAATTACGATAATCACAATTTTTTTCATAACTTTTAGGACAGCATGCCAGCCATTAGATTTAAATTATAATTTATTATAACCTATAAAATAGAAACGCGCTATATACACATAAACATAAAAAGACAATAAATAAAAAACACAGGAAAACATAAAAAAAGAAACATACCATAAGGTATGTTTCTTTTATCAACCGGCAGCTATCTATC
>ERZ1673737.1725-NODE-1725-length-20125-cov-4.666069_pt1 | contig 20125 bp, 14 predicted proteins | sample MGYA00580211_ERZ1673737 | MGnify/ENA primary metagenome ERZ1673737 (study PRJEB41218, sample SAMN15661789) | gut metagenome | host: Homo sapiens | place: Canada: London | collected 2015-08-20/2019-03-30 | study: EMG produced TPA metagenomics assembly of... | reverse complement strand
CGCATTCGCAAAAATTTAAGAATTTTAGCATTGTGTGCAGCCGCTTATTATTTTATTTCTGCAGGATTTTCCTTTTATGAGGAAAGTCAGGATAAAAAAATTAGAATCGACAGCGAAATCCGTACTGTGTTTGAGACTGATACAGCCGGAGCTTTCCAATTAGCTCATAAGTATGATGATGCTAAGGTTAATTTGACCTTCCAGGAAATCTCGCAAAATCACAATCAAACTCTCTATGCCATTATTTGTGATCATGACAATCAGGGCAAATTTTTAATTGAAGAATTAGATGGCAAAATTAGTGCTCTTGAGATCTATTTTAAAGGAGAGAGCTTTAAGGATGCTGGTCTTGAACAAGCTTTAAGATATGCAATTGCTATTTCTGAAAACAATACTCAAAGCTCTATTCTAGATGAGGTCTTCAAGGCCATGCAATATGATCCAAATTCTGAAAATCCCAGCTTTCAGAATGCTGATCTAAGTTCAAAAAAAGTTCGTTATCAGGTACAGCTTGGAAAAGGCTCTGAAGTCACTATTACCTTCAAAGCCCTTCCTCAAGTTTAATTAGCCATTAAAATCGCCCTAGCATGAGCAATTGATTTCTCATCTGGGGCTTTTACATTCTCTAAGGTATAAGGAATTTTTAAAGCTTCCCACTTATGAATACCTAAGCTGTGATAAGGTAAAACTTCAACCTTCTCAACATTTCTCAAAGTTTTTATAAATTCAGAGAGCTTAGTTAAATCCTCATCATTATCAGTAATTGTCGGGACTAAGACATGACGTACCCATACAGGCTTTTTTAGCTCATCTAAGTGTTTTGCACATAGAAGAATATTGTCATTAGGAATACCTGTAAGATCTTTATGCTTTACAGAATCAATTTCTTTTAAATCTAATAAGACTAAATCTGTATATTGCATTAAAAGATCAAATTTTTCTCTATATTCAGGGGTATCGCGATACGGACCTGCTGCGGTATCCAAACAGGTATGAACTCCCTCTTTTTTTAGAGCTTTAAAAAACTCCGTCAAAAAATCAATTTGTAATAAGGCTTCGCCACCACTTACAGTAACGCCACCTAATTCACCCCAATAAGGTTTAAATCGCAAGGCTCTTTTGACTACGGTCTCAACGTCGTATTCATTACCACAATTACGCTTCCAGGTATCTGGATTATGGCAATAACGACAGCGCATATTACAGCCCTGCATAAACACCACAAAACGAACACCAGGTCCATCAACTGCACCAAAGCTTTCAAAGGAATGGATAAAGGCAGAAGTCATAAGTTCCTCTTTTTCTAAAATAAGGGCGCCATAAGGCGCCCATTTTAAACTGTCAAAGACAAATTACATGCTCTTGTGACAAGTTCTGGAGATTACGTCTAACTGTTGCTCACGAGTTAAGTCAATGAACTTAACAGCATAACCTGAAACACGGATGGTGAAGTTTGCATACTCAGGCTTCTCCGGGTGCTCCATAGCATCGATGAGCTTATCGGTACCGAAGACGTTAACATTTAAGTGATGTGCGCCTTGAGCAAAGTAGCCATCCATAACGGTAACTAATTGAGCTGCACGGCTATCATCATCGTGGCCTAAAGCATCCGGGCTAATGGTCTGAGTATTAGAGATACCATCTAAGGCATACTCATACGGTAACTTAGCTACAGAGTTTAAGGAAGCTAATAAACCATTCTGCTCAGCGCCATAAGACGGGTTAGCACCTGGAGATAAAGGCTCACCAGCCTTACGACCATCAGGGAGAGCACCAGTAGCCTTACCGTAAACAACATTAGATGTAATGGTAAGAATAGAGGTAGTCGGCTCAGAGTTTCTGTAAGTGTGGTGCTTCTTTAACTTGTTTAAGAAGGTCTTAAGTAACCATACAGCGATATCATCAGCACGATCATCATCGTTACCATAACGCGGGAAGTCACCTTCAACCTCAAAGTCCTTAGTTAAGCCACGCTCATCACGGATAACCTTGACCTTGGCATACTTAATAGCAGATAAGGAATCAACTACATGAGAGAAGCCTGCAATACCGGTTGCGAAAGTACGACGAACATCGGTATCGATTAAAGCCATCTCAGCGGCCTCATAGAAGTAACGATCATGCATGTACTGAATGAGGTTCAAGACGTTAACATATAAGCCTGCAATCCAGTCTAAAGCGATGTCGTAGTTAGCCATAACCTCATCGAAGTCTAAGTACTCAGAGGTAATCGGGCGCCACTTAGGACCAACCTGCATGCCAGACTTAACGTCAATACCACCGTTGATGCAGTATAACAAGGTCTTAGCTAAGTTAGCACGAGCACCGAAGAACTGCATTTCCTTACCAGTTTCAGTAGCAGATACGCAGCAGCAGATGGAGTAATCATCACCCCACTCTACACGCATAACGTCATCATTTTCATACTGAATAGAAGAAGTGGTAACAGAGATCTTAGCTGCATACTTACGGAAAGCATCCGGTAAGTGCTTAGAGTACAGAACAGTGAGGTTCGGCTCTGGGGACGGACCCATGTTCTCTAAGGTATGTAAGAAACGGAAGTCGTTCTTGGTGACCATGTGACGGCCATCCATACCTAAACCAGCAACTTCTAAGGTAGCCCAAACCGGATCACCTGAGAATAACTGATTGTAAGAAGGAATACGAGCAAACTTAACCATGCGGAACTTCATGACTAAGTGATCGATAAGCTCCTGAGCCTCAGACTCAGTTAAGGTACCTTCTTCAATATCACGCTGAATGTAAATGTCTAAGAATGTAGATACACGACCTACAGACATAGCAGCACCGTTTTGGGTCTTAACAGCAGCTAAGTAGCCGAAGTATAACCACTGAACAGCCTCACGAGCATTAGTAGCAGGCTGAGAAATATCAAAGCCGTAGTAAGAAGCCATAACCTTCATGGCATTTAAGGCTTTAATCTGATCGGCAATTTCCTCGCGCTGACGAATTACATCGTCAACCATGACGCCACAACCGCAGTTAGCTAAGTCTTCTTTCTTCTTAGCAATTAAGAAATCGATACCATAAAGGGCAACACGACGATAGTCACCAACAATACGGCCACGACCATAAGTATCAGGAAGACCGGTAATGATCTTGTTCTTACGAGCTAAGCGCATTTCCGGGGTATAAGCATCGAAAACGGCCTGGTTGTGAGTCTTGTGGTACTCAGTAAAAATCTTGTGGAAAGCTGGGTTTGGAGTATAGCCGTAGGTGGTGCAAGCCTCCTCAGCCATCTTGATACCGCCGTAAGGCATGAAAGCACGCTTTAAAGGCTTATCAGTCTGAAGACCTACAACCTTCTCTAAAGACTTTAAGCTATCATCAATATAGCCTGGGCCATAAGCGGTGATACCAGAGACAACCTCAGTCTCCATATCTAAAACGCCGCCTTGAGCACGCTCTTGCTTCTGTAACTGCTGTAATTTACCCCATAAGGCATCAGTAGCCTCACTAGGACCAGCTAAGAAGCTTTCATCTCCATCAAACGGAGTATAGTTGTTTTGAATGAAATCTCTGACGTTAATGTCATCAAGCCAATGTGAACCGCGAAAACCGCGCCATTGATTTTTCATACTTGCGTGCTCCTATAATCGCAACATAGATATTTATGACGTTGTCTTAAAATTTTCAAGACCGACGTTTTTTAACTGTGGTTATTATAACCGAGGGGGAATGATCAAACATTCTCACTTAAAAAAAAGCGATCAACTATTATTCTTGTATACAAGATAAAATGGCTTAAGAATGCGGTTTTGCATGCAATTTATTTATTATAATGTACTTAATTAAGTGTATTAATTAATAATATTTACGAAGTATCACAAATGAAAATGCCTAAGAAATAATATTCTTAGACATTTTTTAAAAAAAATTGCACAAATGAAAATTACTATATATTTGATTTAATTAAATTTTCTCTATTAACTCACCATTTTCATAGAGTTTTACTAGGTCTTTTAAGTCACAAATGCAATGTTTAATATATTCACCACAATCACAATTTGCAACCATTCGGCGCTTTGTAAACTCTTCAACTAAGATCACTTCATCATCAATATCAGTGAAATTTTCTAAAGCATCTTCCAAAGTTGTAAAAGGAGTATGAGCTTTTAGCCTTAAATTATGGGAATTATAGATTAAGGTATAACCCGCAATACCGGTTGTTTTCTGATAGGCCTTGCAAAAACCACCATCAATAACTAAAAGTCGACCATTACCGCGAATAGGAGTTTCACCGTCTTTAACTTTAATTGGAGTATGACCATTGATAATATGGCCACTATCAGGATCAAGACCAAATTCGCGCAAGATCATACGACAGGTTTGTTCCTTGTAGTAATAGCTATAATAAGGGTTACGAGGCTCATCCCAGGTGGATTTATCCTTAATTAAAACACGTTCTGAGGTTTTGATAATACGCCCTGACAATGGTGAATCCTGACCGCACCACAAATACCACATATAATCGATACAATTTTGATCGTGTCTGGCATAAGCATCGCGCACTCTACTTTCACAATAATCAAGATAAGGTTTACCCTCTAAATAACGACCATTGCATAAAATGGAGGCGAAAGTTCCATCCCTACTTAAAGGAATACAGCCATGATAGAGCAAATTACCGTTATAGCATTTATACATAGAGCCTTTACTAAACAAGAAATCTACGTGCTTCTTTAAAATTTGACTTCCCATAAAGCTTGCTTTGAGATTATCAACCACATCTTGTTCATCTTTAGTAAGTTTATAAGGATTTTTGGGATCTAAGGTTGGCAGATCGGTTGTAGATAATTCATACTCCTGACCGTTTAAGTTAACTGTTCCCTTTTTAAGATCGATAAATTCTAAAAGCATTCTGGAGCGCATATTGTATTCAGGATGCTTTAAGATAAGCTGTCCTTGAAGTTTTAGACAGATAATACTTATAGCCTTATCTATAGCGCGGTAGTTTTCCTCATCTTTATAAGTGCGCTTAGCAAACATCGCAAGTTTACGCAAACTAATACCATAACCATTTTCAAGCATTAAATAATTTTTGTATTTAACATTGATGCGTACTGCAGAGGCGGCACAAACAACATTACCTAAAGAGGCACCCATCCATAAAATATCGTGATTACCCCATTGCATATCTAGGCTATGGTAATTCATTAAAAGATCAAAACATTTCTCAGGATGACAACCTCTATCAAAGATATCACCTAAAACATGCAGATGATCGACAGCTAATCTCTTTATAAAAGCAGCAATATTTTCAATAAAATAGCAAGCGTTACCGGTCTCAATAATTGAAGAGAGGATCTTTTCATGATAGACCTGACGATTATTATCCTCGTCTGATTTAGCATGCATAAGCTCATCAATAATAAAGCCAAATTTAGCGCCCATAGCTTTACGTACTTTTGAGCGGGTATATTTACTTGATAAGAAAGTGGCTAAGATAATTAAATGACTAATAGTTTTACGTAAATACTCTGAGTTTAAAGCTCCTTTGATGCGCAAACTCTCTAATTCCTCATGCGGATAATAGATCAAAGTGCACAATCTTGTACGACTATCTAAGCTTAACTCTTTGAAAATAAGGTTTATCTTATCGCGGATAACGCCTGAGCAATTATTTACAATATGGTTAAAAGCACTGTATTCACCATGAATATCTGAGATGAAATGCTCTGTGCCTTTAGGTAAATTTAAAATAGCCTGCAGATTAATAATTTCAGTAAAAGCGGCAAAACGATTAGGATAATCCTTGGCCAAAAGCTCTAAATAGCGTTGTTTTAAAAGTATATTTTCTTTTTGCATATTTAAATATCCTATTTGCTTTGCTGTTTTTTTTAGTTTTATTATAAAAACAAAGAAATTTAATCAAACAACATCTTTGCGTTATTTTTTTAATCTTAGACAAAAATCAATATATTAGCCTTGATTTGCACTATCGTGCCAATTTTGCAAAAAATTAAATTTTAAAGTACTAAATTTTTGGAATTGTAATTAGCTGCATTACGATAAATCTGTTCACACTCTCGACGATGCAAGATCATAAAATTACCTTCGGTGGAGTTGATGTCATCAACTCCTAACATATTGAGCAATAGAGGAATATCTGAAACCTTAGCACCTAAATCTTCAAAGGATAAAGGCAGATTTAAATCGAAGAAAAATTCACGTAGAGCCTCTATACCGGCTCGGGCTGTACTTTCAGGATCGTCAAAATTAACCGCACAACCAAAAATACGATTAGCAAATTGTACAAAGCGCATGACATCATGCTTATAAGTAAACTCCATCCAAGCTGGAAAAATTACCGCCAAACCTGCACCATGAGCAACATCATATAATGCTGAGAGTTGATGTTCTAAATTATGAGAGGCCCAATCCTGCTCACGGCCTGCGCCACATAGATCGCTATGAGCTAAAGTACTAGCCCACATTAAATTGGCTCGTGCCTCATAATTTTCAGGATCGTCTTTAACAATTAATGCATTTTCAATAATTGAAATTAATAAGCCCTCACATAATCTATCTGAGACGGTAACATCCTGAGTATTAGTAAAATAACGCTCAAGAACATGACAGATCATGTCGCAAACACCACAGGCTGTTTGATATTGACTGACACTAAAGGTAATCTCAGGATTTAAGATGGCAAAAGTTGGTAAATTTAAATTAGTTAAACAGCATTTTTTTAAAATATGACCATCAATTTCTTTTTCAATTACCGCATTTGTACTTCCTTCAGAACCTGCTGCGGCAATTGTTAAGATCACACCTACTTTTAAAGCCTGTTTAGGAATTCTTTTTCCTAAAAAGAAATCAAAAAAATCACCATCATCAGGTATACCTAAGGAAATTGCCTTAGCTGTATCAATAACACTACCGCCACCTATGGCTAAAACGAACTCAACTTGATGTTCACGACCAAGATAAATTCCGTTATAAACAAGATCGGCTTGTGGATTGGATTTAACTCCACCTAAGGTAATTACATCAATACCAGCTTGTTCTAATGAATTTAAAACCTTATCTAAAAGACCAGATTTCACACAGCTACCACAGCCATAAACAAGCAAGATCTTTTTATACCCTAAATTTGTAATTAATTTGGCAACTTGATTTTCAGTATAACGACCAAAAATATAATTAGTAGGTCTACAAAATTCAAAATTTAGCATAAAGTGGCGCCATAAAATTAAAAAACATCTATGTGTTATTGTTAACCAATTTTCTTTATATTGCTACCTATTACTAACAATTAACCTTGACTTTCTCCCCTTGCTTTAGCAAGGAGATCCCTACTGCTTAGATTACTATCTCTCTTCAGTGCTTTTTCAGTGCTGACTCTTTTGAAAGTTCACTTCCTAATCTAGCCTAGCAAGCCCTGCCTCTTTTATGACCTTAGTATAGCAGTATATGGAAAAACAAATGTTTTTCTTATAAGACTTTGGGGAAAAGCTCTTTTCTCTTTTTCTTATTTTGCTGGTAGTTGTGGGGGTGCACCTATTTTTATTATTAAGCAATATATAGAACAGCAGAACACAAGAGATTAGAAAAATGAAATTTTTCTAATCATCACACTACATCTTCGTACCTAAGTTTAAGGATGTAGTGTGCCTAAATTTCAATAGTATCAATTAATTAACAAAGGATATGATTATCAAATTTTTTTAACTTCAAAATATATTCTGTATCAATACTTTTAAACAAAAACGTAAAGGCTAATCTACGATCTTTACCATTTTCTAAAATTTTAATTAATTTTTAAATCTAATTATATAATAACACCAGCTAATTTTAACAAAAATTTACTTTAAAATCATAAAGTTATTATATATTCTTGCCCAAAACACAATTCTTATCACAAAATTAAATAATATTATATCTAGTTAATTGTACATAAATAAATAACGTTTTTATACTAAGGGAATGTAGATATGTACTGATATAGAGCTTTAAAGATTATGAAACAAACTAAAAACGCCATTTTTATGCTGATTAACAGCTATAAATCTCTGCTAAAGAATGCATTTATCTGGGGGGGGGGTATCGCTATTAATTGTTAATCCTACCTTTGCAGAAAACCTTATTTATAATAAAGATACCCCACTCCCTTCTGATGTTAATATCTTAATTTCATCAAGTGGCTCATATAATTCAATTAAACTCACTTCTTATGATGGTTTAAAATCTACAACAAATCAGTTTTATGGAGTTAAGGTTGATAAGCAAGATTTAAATAACAATGAATTTGTTATACAAGCTAAAGATGAAAATGACCCATGGTTTAAAGGTAATAATTTTATAGGTTTCTATACAAAAGGAAGTTCTTATGCATCCCCTGATGTTTCGGCGACACATAATAGTTTAATTATTTCATCAGGCAAATATGAGTTCAATGAAAGTAAAAAAGGTATTACTGGTGTCAGTGTTCAGAACGGTATAAACCTTCAAAATAATTATGTTGAACTTAATAATGTAAACCTTACAGGCTATTTAGTTGGTTGCGAAGGAAAAAACCTTATTGGAGAGGTTACAGGCAATACACTAATTATCAATTCTGGTCATTATACTCAAGTAGATAAATCCATTGCCGATACAGGAATTTATGGGGTTTCTATAGGATTTAAAGCAAATTTAGAAGCCAATTCTCAGCTTAGCTCTAATACTTTAACGATAAATGATGGTACTTTTGACGTATATGATATAAGTGCAATTAAATTTAACCAAAAATATGCTCCTCAAAAAATAGAAAACAATGTACTTACCATAAATGGAGGTGTCTTCAAAGCGGGAACACACATATATAGTATCATGGGCATACTTGGCGAAAATGCTATAAATAATGGTGTGATTATAAATGGCGGAGTTTTTGAAGGAGCAACTATTTATGCTGTAGATAGAATTGAAAATAATGTAGAAAATTCTCATAATTTCATCATAATTAACGCCAATGATAGTTTAGATCTCAGTCAAGTAAGTCTTTATGGAGCTGTTAATAACTCAGCCAGTACTTTATATATAAACAATGCCCATAATCTGCAAATAAACACAATCCACAATTTTAATAAATTAGTTTTAAAAGATATTGTCTGGCAAACTAATACTCCTGCAATTTCAACAGCAGATGCTGGTTTTAAAGAAATTGAAATTGATAGAGATTCTGGTTTTGTGCTTTTAGGACAGCAAAAAATCGCTAATGGCGATCGTATGACTCTAGTACAAACTCCATACCCTCCAGGAGATGACCCTTTTGAAAATTTAAATTTAGGTACAGGTGATACTGAAACTGTCTATACTCAAGCCAATGTGGCACGTGATCTAAGTGGAAAAATTCTAAAAAATGGAAATAAGCTTGATTTTGAAATCACCGATGTAAAATTAGCTGAACAAACTCAGCTTATAAATGAAAATCGAGCTGTTACTGCCGCATTTTTAAATGCTAGTAGCGATATGGCCTTAAATGCACTTAATATGCCCCAGACTCTACATGGAATAACAACCTTTATTTCCACTGAAGGATATGCAGGCTATAGGTTTTCATGGTCGTACCGAGCTAAATCAACAAGATAACTTGCGACTTGCATTTTATTTTGAACAAGGAAATGGAAATTATCGCACTTTTAATCATCAACATAATGAATTTTTCCGTGGCGATGGTGAAGTTGAATATTTAGGAGGAGCCTTAGCTGCTCGTTATACCTTAAAAAATGGCTTTTATTTTGATGGCTCTTTACGTTTAGGTAAATTAGAAACTCAAATGGACAATGCTGTACGCTCATCACAAGGAAAACTTCTAGGTTATGAGACTCGCAGTGATTATTTTGGAGCACATCTGGGCTTAGGCAAAAACCTTTTAAAGACTGATCAATATGAATTGGATTTATACAGTCGTTTTTATTTCACCAAAATTAACGATGATAAGCTTAGCCTAGGAGGCGATGACTTCTACTTTGATGATGTGACTAGCCAGCGTTTTAAAATAGGATCTCAAATCAGATCCCCAATGTTTGGTTTCTATGCAGATATCGCCTATGAATACGAATTTGATGGCGATGCTAATATGACAGTTGCAGATTTTTCAGCTCCATGTGAGACCTTGCAAGGTGGAACTTTTTTAGGTAGTTTAGGATTTAACCATAATTTTACTAATACTCCTTTATGGCTCGATCTCAAGCTTTCAGGATTTAGTGGCGAACACAATGGTATTGGTGGCAAGATCTTACTTTCCTATGAAATTTAAACTTAATTAAAAAGTAAGTTTATAGCCGTATATATTATTGTTATATACGGCTATTTAATTCCCCTTTTTGAAGTTTGTTTATAGTCTTAATATACAAATTGGCATTAAGTGCTTAAATCTAAATCTCCATAATTTAAGAATTCTCTATACTCTAATAGTCTTTTATAATAATTCGCCCCAAAACCTCCCCTATAGGAATGGAGCGTTCACTTTGAGATTTTGAATTTTATATAGGTAGGAGTTTATGAATACCATACTTAAAATATTAAGGAAACTCCATTTAGATGCGCTTTTAGATGATGACCTTACTCCTTTATGCCTAAATGGAGTAGATTTTTTAAACTTTTTAGATCAAAGAATTATCAAAAACAATCTTCAAGGAAAAGAGCTGTTGCTTATCAATAAGCTTTTAACTCGACGCCCTATTCTTTTAAAAATGCTCTTAAGAGATAGTAAGCTCATTTTAGATGAGGATGAGCATGTTTTAATTGAATTTTGTAAAGTTTTAGATTGTAACTTTAAAAATCAATTTCCCAAACTTTCTATTCTCAAAGAGCATGAATTAAAAATTAAAGATAAAATTTTAAACTTAAGTGAAGTCATAAGCAAAATAAGCATAAATAACAAAGAATTATCTTATAAAGAAATTCTTGCGCAAGCCATTTTTGAAAGACCTTGTTTTAATCTTAACGATCAAGAACTTACCCATATTTTAAAAACTTATAACTCCAAAAGTTTTTCTGCTATAAGGAAAAATCTAGATGAATTCTCTTTAGATCAATATCTTGTATATTTAGCTTTTTTACATCAACTCTCCTCAAAGGATAAAAAAGCATTGCTAAATTTACTTTTAGAGAGGATCCGTCATGCAATTAATTTTGACAAACAAGAGATAAAAAAAGGTGAATTACAGCTTATAGATATCTACACCAAAGCTTCAGATGTATATCACGTTCAAGAGACTGATTTAGGTAAATGGTTATATTTTATGTATACAAAGGGAAGAAAAATTTTATCAAAAACCGAACAATTATGGATATCTGATTGTTATACAAGTTTTTTATTAAAACAAAATATTGACGATATTGAAGATAATCGCCAAAAATCTATATTAAATTTTTTCACCTACTTGAAAATTAAACAAAATATAACTATTTAAAATTAAGAGATCATATCTTGTTCATTTTTAGGCTGTACCTTCACGGTACAGCCTTTTTTAGCTTTACTTAAGCTCAACTAAAACTTCAATTTCAACAGCAATATTGCCAGGTAAAGCATTAGCAGCAATAGCACTGCGAGCTGGTAAGCCGTTTTCCTCACCATAAAGATCACGGATTAACTCAGAACCACCATTTACAACCTGCGGCTGCATATAAAAATCATCAGCAGAGTTAACAAAAGCTAAAACCTTAACAAAGCGCTTAATATTGTTAAGATCGCCTATCTTATCTTGTAAATTAGCAAGTAAATTTAACATGCAATTACGTGCTGCTAATTGGCCTTGTTCTAAGGTTAAGTCTTTACCAAGCTTACCTACAACAGTGTTGCCATTGCCTAAATCAGGACCGCAACCTGAGCAATACAAAAGCTTGCCACCACCGAAATCCACAACTGGAGTATAAACACCACCTTTAGGCGGCGGAGGCGGAAGAGTTAAACCTTTTTCTTTTAAAATATCGTATACATTTGCCATTTTTTTCTCCTAAAAAATAATTTTTCTATTTCTTGCAAAAATCTGCCAACTACCCACGACTTTATGGTCTTTAACCACTAAAGCATATGGATATAAAGCTGAAGTTGGACATACATGAGTTGGAATTACATATAAAACATCGCCAACCTTAGGTTTTAAATGCTCATATCCAGCTTTCATCTTAAAGACCCAGTGTTCTTCATTTTGTAATACTATTTCAGTCTTTCCCTCAAGACCTGCGATAACTCCACGTACAGCAGGATCAGAGGCGATTGCCTTAGTACCACAATCTAAAGTAAAGTTTTCAGAATTAGGATGGCTTATACATCTACTCATGATGCAACAAGCACATTCATAATCCATATCTTTAAAAGCCTGAGAGTAGCCATCATCCTGTAAAAATAAGGTACCAGGCGATACATAAAAATTAGATAATTGTCTATAGCAAGGAAATTCTGGTGTGCCACCTGAAATTACCATCACCTCATGACCTAATTTTTTCAATTCGCATACAAGATCGTTTTCAATATCTACAAGCTTTTTGATTGCTTCTAAACGCTCATTTACATCGCTAATACCATTGTGTCCGTCATAGCAATGCAAACCAACCAGATTTACATTACTTAAATCTTCACAAGCTTTTACAAAGTCTAAGACCTTGCACACTTCGACACCGGTACGATTTAAACCGACATTTACATCGATAAAGTAATCGACTTTTGCATTTATTGCCGTAGCCTTTTGACTCATAAGCTGTAAAAATTCTAAAGAGTCAAACAAAGCATACCAATGCACTTTAGGGAAAGCGCTTTGAATATTCAAAAACCTATCTAAATTAGGGCCTACTGCAGGATAAGCAAGCAAGATTTCACTTGCACCAGCTTGTGCCACCATTTCGCATTCAGCGATAGTAGCGCATTTGAATTTAGTTACGCCTTTATTGATAAGTTTAGATACTAGCTCTAAAGTTTTATGACTTTTTACGTGTGGCCATAAAAGCTTTACATCCCTTACAGTTCTTAAAGCTTTTTCTATATTTTTATCAATCACATCCTCGTAATAAACTAAGGATGGGCTTATAAGATTCTCTGTATTGTCAATTGTATAGTTCACAGCTTTACTCTCTTAATGTTTGGCCTTTAAAACTACACCTGATTTGCGATCTAAAACCTTGCCCTCGCTTACAACTAAATTACCGTTGATAAAGCTCTTATAAAGGCCAGTTGCCAATAAAGTAGGCTCGCCAAAAGTTGCATTATCAGTAAATTCATCTAAAGCAAAAACATTGATATCCGCAAAATAACCTTCTTTTAACAAACCTCTCTTACAAATTCCCATACGCTTAGCGCTTAAATAGGTCATTTTGGAGATAGCTGTTTCTAAAGGTAACAGGGCACGTTCTTTAACAAACTGACGAATAGCCTTAGGAAAAGCTCCATACATGCGAGGATGTGGCGTATCAGTGTCAGCATAAATAGCATCTGAAATTATAATGGAGTATGGTAATTTTGCGACAGTGTCAATGTCATCTTGGCACATACTTAAATTGATAATGGCCACATTACCATCTTCATCATGTAATAACTTGCACACAAATTCCTCAGCATCCTGATAGCCAAATTCTTTAGCACAAGTAACCACATCCTTATTGATAAATTTACGGTTATGATCCTTGCTAACGCCTGAAATTAAGATGCGATCCCAACCTAAAGTCAGAGCAAAATTATCCCAATCGTCATAACTTAAGCGGCTCATTTGCCGGAATTCTTCAATACCTTCACAAGTGCCCATCTTAGCTAAGGCTTTTCTCATATCACCGGCTACAAACTTAGGTGGAACCATGGTTGTAAGCGAGGTTGAGCCTCCTTCATAAGGGTAGAAATCGCAACTTACATCCTGTCCTTGAGCACGAGCTTTATTGATAAGTGTTATAGCCTTAAAAATATCCTTACGCCAGTTCTTCATACCACAGGATTTAAAGTGCGAAATTTCAATGGCACAGCCTGCTTTACGGCCGATCTCAATGATTTCCTCCACACTCTTAACCATGCTATCCCCTTCACCACGAATATGCGCAGTTACCACACTATGATGTTTACCCACAGCTTTCAAAATCTGTGCATATTCATCAGTCTTGGTATAGCACTCAGGGATATACATGATACCTACAGAAACTCCAGAAGCACCACTATCTAAAGCCTTATCAATTACGTCATAAGCTTCTTTAATTTCCCCCTCAGTAAAAGGTTTATCTGAGAAGTTTTTAATAGAAATCTTCAAAGAGCCAAAACCAATCATAGACGCAAAGTTTAAAGGCATATCTACTTTTGCTAAAGCTTCTAAATAGTCATCATAAGTAGTAACTAAACCAGCCTCAATTGGGCCTAACACCGGCTCATGGAAGCTATACATAGCTTTAGCATCTTCTAAATTTTTAGGAGCAGGAGTCATGGAAATACCGCAATTGCCAACTACAGTTGAGCTAATACCCTGTAAGAGCATACAATCGGCAAAGTATTTACTATTTAATGGCTTAGCATCACAATGACGATGGATATCGATAAATCCTGGAGTTACCACCTTTTCTTTTGCATCAATAGTTAAATCAAAATCACCTACAATTTCCTCAGTACTGATTTTCTCGATCTTATTGCCATTGATTAGAAGGTTGGCTTTATACGGTAGCTCCCCACTACCGTCAACAATTAAACCATTTTTAATTAAGGTTAAAGACATTTTTTTCTCTCTCCCCAAGATTAAGCCTTTTTACCACGAGACTCATAAACGATTTGCAATCTCTGCTCTTCGCTTAACTTATCTTGAGCGGTGAATAAATTAACTACAACTGCACAGACGATAGCCACAATGGTAGCTGGAATTGCTGGACCTGCGAAGGTACTGACGATAAGCTCCTTAAAGGAATCAACACCTAAGAAGCAGACACCGAAGAGTAAGCCTGAGCCTATGGAAGCTAAACAAGCTTGATAAGAGGCTCTCTTATATAAAGCACCATACACCATAGCTACAGATACACCCGGAATAATGGATCCGATAACGTTGGTAATATAGCTCATAACATCCTTTGCAAATAAGCAGGCTACGAAAGCTAAGATTAAGGTTAAAACAGTTAAAACACGAGATACACCGGCTACAGCCTTTTGAGATAATTCCTTACCTGTTACCATCGGATAAATATCCTGAACCATGATACCAACGCCGGCAATAGCATCAGAGCTTGCTGAAGACATGGTGGCACTTAAACCTGCAATCAAGAAAAGTAAGCCTAAAACCGGTCCTAAAATAATGGTAGCGATATAGGTAAAGGCAAAGTCAGGGTTTTGTAATACATAGCTATCCCCATTATTTACAGCAATGGTGTAAGCTGCCATACCGATAATTGCCGGAATTAAAGAGAAGCCTAAGAGCATTACAGCGGATAAAACTAAACCCTTAAGACCAGCTTTTTCATCTTTAGCGGTGTAAACACGAATTCTGTAAGTCGGAGTACCAAAGCACGGAATAAAGATGGAGAAAATCAAGGAAACTACAGCCATAATACCTAAAGCTTCATATCCATAGAAGGTAAGTCCTGCAGCATGCCCTGTTGAAGTCATGACGCCTTCAATTGCCTCCCATCCTCCAGAGAGCGGAATTGCAATAGCAGCAATCACAATAAAGCCTAACAACAGAAGAATTAACTGAATAGTATCAGTCCAAACTACGGCTAAATAACCACCGATAATAACGTATAAACCAAAGCCGACAACAGTTAAAATCTTAGCTAAAGTAAGATCGATTCCGGACACGAAGCTTAAATAAGTAGCACCACCGTTGATGTGATTACCTAACCAAACAATCTCAACTAAATACATCATGATGGCCATAACGTATTTAACTTTCATATTACCGTTATAGTGAAACTGAGCTTCCTCAGCCATAGTTACAAAGTTTTTATTACGGAGCTTAGTTTTCCAAGCTAAATAGGCTAAACCTAAAACACCTAAAGCTGCACCTAAACCGTAAGCTGCACCTAAACCGTAAGCTGCACCGCCCCAACCAAATTTAAAGCCATTAGCGGTAGCACCAATTGAAGATCCTGTTCCAATAAGAGTTGCACCCATAGTACCGAAAACTAAAAGGAACGATAAAGAGTTACCTCCTGTAATGTAATCCTTACCTGAGCGTTTTCCGCGAGAGCAATAAGTACCAATTGCGATCATGGCAATAACATAGATTATGAAACCTCCTATAAAGAAGGTCATATTTTCTGTTGCTTGTCCCATGTAATCCTCCAAAAAATTTAAATCAAACAAAAATTTTGTTTTAAATATAATAAAAAAAATTAAAAAACAAACTAATTTTTTGCAAGATTATGACTTAAATCACTAATTTTTTGTTTGATATTTTTTCACTGCACTAAGTCTACAAATATATTTTATTGATAATTCATATAGATGATTAAATAAAATACAGCAAACAAAAATATAGGTTTTGCAAAACATTTATTTTTAATAAACAAACTATTTTTTTTACAAGATCACATTAACTAAATATTTTTTAGATTTTTTGAAAACAAACTTTTAGTTTGCTAAAATAACATTATGAAAAAGAATGACACACAAAATGGAAAGCACATGCAAAGTTTAGATGAAATCAAACCTCAGCTTGAAATGATAATGAAAGGTATAGCCAAGCAATTTGGCAGTGATTGTGAGGTAGTCCTTCACGATCATAAAAAGGGATTAAATAAATCTGTGGTCGCTATAGAAAATGGCCATGTTACTGGTAGAAAAATTGGCGATCCTAGTACTAATATTGGCTTTGCTATCTCCAAAAGCAAAGAGCAAGCTGATGCCCAATATGGATATATAACTAAATTACCTAATGGAAAAATTTTAAGATCGACATCAGTCTATTTTAAAAATGATGAGGGCAAGGTGATTGGTGCTCTATGTATAAACCTTGATATCACCAATATCTTTAAAGTAAAGGATCATTTTAACTTTCTTACAGCAGATGACAATAAAGATGTCAATGAAAACTTCACAAGCAATGTCTCTGAAATCCTAGATACTCTTATAGAACAATATGCTATAGAAAAAAATGCCGATTATGCCAACATGAATAAAGCACAGATGATCGAATTTTTAAGTTATCTAGATGAGCATGGAGCTTTTTTAATCCGCAATAGCGGTTCTAAAATCTGCAAGATTTTAAATATCTCAAAATACACCCTCTATGCATATTTAAAAGAAATCTCTCCTCAAGATTAAAAAACTCTCATCCTATCTAAAAGGATTTAACTTTAAAGTTAAATCCTTTTCTTTTTTAACTTTGCGATAACCATAAAAAAAATAAAGACTATTTTGCTTTAGATTAACAAAAATAATTTTTCATTTTGGAGTTATTTATGTTTGCCTTTTACAAAGACACTAAGCTTGAAGATCTAGGTCAAGGAGTTAAGCGCAGAATCTTAGCTCATGATGGTATATTAATGGCTGTTGAAAATCATTTTGAGACTGGGGCTATAGGCGCAATGCATAGCCATCCTCATCAACAACTTACCTATGTTTTATCAGGAAAGTTTGAATTTACAATTGGAGATGAAACTCATATTGTAACGGCTGGCGATACCCTTCACAAAATGCCCAATGTGATCCATGGTTGTAAATGCTTAGAGGCAGGAGTTCTTTTAGATGTATTTACACCTCAAAGAGAAGATTTCTTAAAGAAAAACTAATCAAAAAAATCAAAGGTTGTAACCTAAAAAAGTTACAACCTTTAATTAGGGCTAAACAAAGCCAAAATATCTCGGTATAGCTAAAGATAAAGAAGACACATAGGTAATTAAAAATAAAATAAATATTTCAGCCAAAATAAGCGGCAATAACGGCTTAATCACTCGCTCTATCTTCGCACCACTCACAGAACACCCTACAAATAAAGCCGTTCCCACAGGCGGCGTTACAATACCGATACATAAGTTAAAGCACATAATAATGCCAAAATGAACCGGATCGATGCCTATAGTTTTAGCAATAGGTAAAAAGATAGGTGTAAAAATCAAAATAGCCGGTGTCATATCCATAAACATGCCAACTACCAATAAAATAATATTGATTAACAATAAAATCAAAATCTTATTATTGGTAATAGACAAAATAGCCTTACTTACTGTTTGAGGTATATGTGCATAGGCCATGATGTAGGACATAATCGTAGATGCGCCAATTAAGAACAAAACTACACCACTAATCAAAACAGTATCTTTACTAATTGTTTTTAATATTTTTAAATCTATTGTTCTGTACAATAAAGATAAAAATAAAGAGTAAAGAACAGCCATACACGCAGCTTCCGTTGCAGTACAAATTCCTCCAATAATGCTACCTATTACAACCAAAATTAATCCCAAGCTAGGAATTGCTTGCCAAGTAACAATTGCAATTTGTTTTAAGGTGAAAGAATTATTAAGATTTACACCTGCTAAGGAGGGTTTTAGCTTAAATATAATATAAGCAACCACCATACAGGATAAGCCCATTAAAATTCCAGGAATATAGCCTGCTAAAAATAAAGCACCAATAGAAGTTCCACCACTTACTACAGAATACACGATCAAACCATTAGAAGGCGGGATTAACATGCCTGTAGGACAAGATGCAATATTAACAGCTGTGGCTGTATTTACGTCAATTTTTGCACTCTTAACTTCAGGTAATAGAGTTTTTCCTACAGCAGCTGCGGCTGCAACAGCAGAGCCTGATACAGATCCAAACATCATATTAGATAAAACATTAACATGACATAAAGATCCTGGTACCTTGCCAACAAACAGATAAGCAAAATTTACCAAGCGTGTAGCAATGCCGCCTTGATTCATGATATTTCCAGCTAACACGAAAAAAGGCACCGCTAATAAACTAAAACTATCAATACCTGTAGCTAACTTTTGTCCTGAGGTGATAGCCACTACGTTATAAGGTATGACAGATAACATTACTAAAACAGATGAAACTCCAATTGCAATGGCAATAGGAACTCCAACAAAAATAAAGAATAAAAAAATTAAAAGTAAATAAAGTCCGAGACTAGCTTCCATTTTAATTATCTCCAACCTTTTCACTGCTTGCTTTATTATTTTTGAACAAATCATAAATATTTAAAGCAACAAAAATAAGAATTAATCCTCCACTAATAGGCAGGATTGAATACACATATCCCATAGGAATATGTAGCGCCGGAGAAGGTTGTAAAAGCATTCTTTTAACTAAATTAATTCCTCCATAAAGCATTGAAAAACAGACAAAAGCTATGACTAATATATAAATAAATAATGACCATGCTCGCTTATATTTTTCAGAGCATCTATCGGATAAAATCGTTATCGCCAAATGTCCATTAGTACCAAAAAGGACAGCTCCGCCTAAAAGGCCTAACCAAATCATAGAAAATCGCGCAACTTCATCTGTAAAAGATGCTGGCTCATCTAATATATATCTTGATAAAACCTGCCAACTTACATCAGAAACCATTATCACCAATATAAAAGAGCAAAAATAAAAAATTCCTGAATTTAGTATATGTCGAAGTTTTTGCATATAAGTTTCCTTATAAATAAAGTTCCACTATAAACTTCAAATAAATAGTGGAACTTCAAAGTAAAAACTACAGGGCTAAAATGGCATCAATAATTTCTGAATAGCCTTCCTTCTTTCTTTCCTCATCAATAAAGGATGCAGTCTTATCACGGAATGCCTGCTTATCAACCTCAACTAAATTAATGCCCATATCTTTAGCTTTTTGTAGGTTAATAGCATCGTTTTTATCCCAAACTTCGATTTCTTTTTCGATGGCAACCTTAGCTGCTTTTTTCAGAATATCTTTTTCCTGATCGTTTAAGGTTTCCCAAGTTAAATCAGAAATAAGTACAACATCAGGGGTCATAGTATGTTCATCAAAGGAGAAATACTTATTAACCTCACAGTGTCTTTGTTCAATAAATGAGGAGATACTATTTTCCGCACCATCAACAACCTTTGACTGTAAAGCACTATATACCTCAGACCAAGGAACTGGTGTTGGCTGTCCACCCATAGCGCTAACCATGCGCATAGCCATATCACTTTCAGGAACACGCATCTTTAAACCTTTTAAATCATCAGGAT
>ERZ1673737.1717-NODE-1717-length-20172-cov-4.351941_pt1 | contig 20172 bp, 22 predicted proteins | sample MGYA00580211_ERZ1673737 | MGnify/ENA primary metagenome ERZ1673737 (study PRJEB41218, sample SAMN15661789) | gut metagenome | host: Homo sapiens | place: Canada: London | collected 2015-08-20/2019-03-30 | study: EMG produced TPA metagenomics assembly of... | reverse complement strand
CCTCTAGTGCCGTAGTCTTCTATTGTTTCCCTATTGTTACTAGTACTAATAGCGCCTAAGATAACGCTTAAGATAAAGCCGCGGCACGGCTTCTTATTCGTACTAGTTCCGATCGAGGTGCTTTAGGAGTATGTTTCGACTAGTATAGACTAGCCTACTTTATAGGGTCGAATTCAATATCGACCTTGATATCTATCGGGAAGCACTCGGTATCCCTAGTTTGTTAGTTATCCGGGGTTCTCGTAATAGAGGCCTTAGACGGTTAGCTAGCTATGCTTCTAGTGGCAATACTTATGGTATTGCCTCTAGTAGCCACGCTAGTCGGCTTACTAACTATCTTCTTAGTAGCGGTAGCGGTAGCCGGCTTGCTCCTTATAGAGCTAGTTCTTTAGGTCGAAACATAATTGCTTCGAGATATTATAGTTTTCGTAGTTCTACGGCCGCTACCTATAGAGGCTGCTTCCCTCGGCGTTAGGTCTAAACTCACTAGCTCCTTACTCGATAAGCCTAAGCCTAAGCTACTAGATCCTACTATCCTTAGAGTAGGATCTAAGATAGATAGATATACCGGAATCCGATAGTAGCGCTCGCGCCTTATCTCTAATTCCTTTACCCTATCTAGCTCCGCTTCAAAGTCCCTACACCTCTTAGACTAAGTAGTATATACGCCACCGCAATTAGCGCACTTTCGATTTATTAGGGTAGTGTCTATCTTACTAGGGCATTCTAGAGAGAGGTGATCCCTAGCGTAATAGACGTATATTAGCTTATCGGAGTAGGTCCTTCCTATATATCCGTACTTTTAGTAACGGTAGTATTAACGGATCCTCGTAGCCCGGTCGTATAGAACTATAGTAAGGACGGCGGAGTCCTAAATGGTATTAGTGTCGATAGCCTTATTTACGACGTACGGCGAGTTTAATTTAACGATTATAGACCCTAACTTCTTCCCCTTAGGAAGCACTAGCTATACTAAGTGAGTTATCTCTATATCCCCCCACGAATAGAGGTTCTAAGCTAACAACTGTTTCGCAATAGCTTCCTTCCTCCCTCTAAGCTCGTTAGGCTTATTAATCCCTAAAGACCTTATATTTACGTCGTGGATCACGACGCCCTAGGACGGCAGCCGGACTTTAGCATTCTTCTATAGATACTTGATCTATTCGTGCCGATAGATCCTAGTAGCCTTAGCGTCCTTAGCCGATCTTAGCGTTAGGCTAATATCTCCTGACTTTAACTAACGAGCCGCCACGAACTAAATAGCGGCCAAAACAGGGTTTAGTCCCGCGGTCGCAGTCCCCGCTACGCGCACCCTCGCCTTCTTAGCTCTATCCTTGATCTCCGAGCTTTTTATCGAACGGAAGTGAGCAATACTATCGGCATCACCCAATTTAACAATGATCTCCCAGTCCTTCCAGAGCTCGGAGGGGCTAGCCGCCTAGGTGCTGTCGGAACCGTGGGTGGAGAGGAAATAAGCGGGAGTAGTTATGCCCCGTCTAACGGCCTTAACGTACGATCGGACTCGGGGTCCTGATTCAGTGCTGGCTCTACTCGCCGCAGTCGCGATTCGGACTATATACATCTCCTTGCGGATCTCCATAATAGTCTCCTATTTTATGTCTACAAGCTCCCGCCTCCACTCGCTACCCAAGGGGTTCTTCAAGATATCGATAGTGAGTTCGCGAATGACCTTCAAATACTCTAATACCACTAGAGGAACTTTACCGCCCTTATCAATATGTTCTAAGAGCCGCTAGGCGTCGTGGTTTGCTGCAATAACGCGGTGGGTGGTGTTTTGGTTGTCAGAGTTTTCGCGCAACCCCCCTGAAAGGGCGGGCCACTAGCTTCCTAGAGCAACCATTGTGTCTACCAATATAAAATTGGTATCAAATGGTAGAGCAGGAAGTTACGAATAACTTGCAATTGTTTTCGAAGCCGTAAGTGGCCTGGTTGTGGTGCAATTTCAAAAATAAGATTCGCGCAAAGATATGTGTTTTTTCAGGAAAAAGAAGAACCTACAGTCAATTTATGTTTTGTAGATGCTGAATGAAGAAATCTTCTCCTGATTTTCCTTAGACATGTAACAGTGGGGATTTCGACGAGGTGGTTCAATATCACATCCTCTTCCTTGGTTATCAAGGACATATTCTAGTTCACCTACCATTTCGAGCTTGAAGCCTGAGTTTTCATGGGTTTTCAAATATAGTAGAAGATTCTACCAGTCAAATCGATACTGCGACTGTTACGAGTCCATTCTATAAATCATGGCGATACAAGGTGTAGTGCAAAAGGCCGTTCTCGAGGAAGTACCGGTTATCCGTTCTCAGTCTTTAAGAGCAACAGTTTTGAATTTAGATCAGATTTCACCTGAGAAGTCAAAGCGGTCATCATTTTCTCCCCGAAATATAATTGAACAGGCTATATCAAAGCTAGAACATATTCGAAATTTAAACTTGGCTGAAAGGCCATCCAAATAACGGGGATACTCCTATTCCTACTACTATATACCAGATGTCCCAAAGCCCTGTAGGCACTTTAAATGATGTTTGGGGGTTTCCAGCACGCTCGATGAAAGGATTGCTTTAATTGGAACTGTTGATCAACGGCCAACTTAGATACACGGTCAAGAATATCCTAGATTTTAATGGATTGTTTGTTTAATCGTTGAATTGAATTGATTTACCCATCCCGGTTGAGCTCTAATTATTCCGGAATATGGCAAGCAGACAGAGTGGTGCTGCCCGTCACATAACTATCCTTCACACATCGAATGCTCGAAAATCTCAGCAAAACATTGACCGAGTTTGCCTTGTCATTTGTTCCGCTTGAACGAGCTCCACCAAAGGGATGCGCACCGATAACCGCGCCGGTGCTTTTGTCGTTGATGCAAAACATACCGACCGAGTCTCGCAGTTTCTCATCTGCAACCTTGATAGCCTGTCTATCACGGGCAAACACAGAACCTGCCAAAGCATACTCAGATGTGCCATCAATGAGCGTGCATACGTCCTCGAAGCCACCTGCGGCGGAATCATCGTATGTCTGAACTGTGAAAAGTGGACCAAAGAGCTCTTTGCTCATCAAATCAGATTCCTCGCTTCCTTCTTTGGTTTTGAAGATGGTAGGCTGGACAAAATACCCCTTGCTGCCATATGTGTTGCCACCGTAGATTAATTCGTGACCATCATCCTTGGCGCACTGAACAAATCTTTGAAATCGCTCGAACGAATCCTGCGAGCATAGCGGACCCAGAGCATGGTGAAGCTGTTTGACATCGTCGCCGTGTGTCATCTTGGCTGCTTCTAGAGCCAATGCCAATCTCAAATCACCCTGATCCCACATGGACTGCGGGACATAAATACGGGATAAGGCACTGCATTTCTGGCCCTGGAACTCATATGCTGAGCGGACTGCAGCAGACGCAATCCAGTCAACGTCGTCTTTGCAGGAGTTGTGGATAAGATGGAAGTTTTTGCCTCCGCTTTCCCCTACGATGCGGGGGAAGCTTTTGTAGATATGGGCGTTAGCGCCAATCTGAGCATGAAGGGTCCTCAGGACTGCCGAAGAGCCAGTATAATGAAGACCGGCGAAGTGAGGGTTGGCAAGGGCTGGCTCAACAACTGTTCGCGGATTGGCCACGGGCAAAAACTGAATCACACCCTTTGGCAGACCTGCCTCCTCCATGATCTCGTACAGAATATAGTTGGACATCACTGCCATGGGTGAAGGCTTCCAAAGGATAACATTGCCTAGGAGAGCTGGCGTGAAAGCAATGTGTGCTCCCAAGGCCGCAAAGTTGAAGGGCGAGATAGCGAGCACAAACCCTTCCAGAGCCCGATAATCCAATCTACTGGACGAGGATTCGAATTGTTTCGGCGGTTGCTGCTGGTAGAGCTGGGCGCAGAAGTGGACGTGGAAATTCAAAGTATCGATAACTTCAGCGATGCAATCCCCTTCGGCCTGTCCACATGTCTTCCCTTGTCCGATCATAGTCGCGGCCACGAGCTTCCACCGGTATTTTGGAGACTGAACAAGGTGTGCCGCTCTTCTGTAGATGGCTGCGCGATCTTTAAATGGCATACTGGCCCAGGTCTTTCTTGCTTCCAGGGCGCCCGGAATGGCTTTGCTCTTGATAGTTTCCGCGTCAAGTTCGTGATATTCTGCCAAGGGAGCGCCATATCGATTCCAAGGATTGACTTGCTTGCTCTTGCGGCCCGTGAAAATGCGTTCTCCATTGACAACGCTTGGGATGTCAGCAACTGTATTCTCCAATTGCGCAAGAGCGATCCTCAGAAGCTTTCTTTCTTCCGATCCGGGCTCATATGAAAGCTGAAAACCAGTTAGTGTCGGAAGGATTTCTCCAAGTTTGGCTCTTGCAGAAGAAACTTACCCCATCGGCGTTGGCTGGCTCTGGATACTGAGCGGCTGGCATCGTGACGTATATGCAGATCGTACGGATTTTCTTAAATCTCCGATACTAATGAAGTTCTGGAAAGTCTGAACGGCAGAGAGGTTTCTTATCGTTTGAAGCCAGAGGGGTATTTTCGTATTTTTCTCGGGCCGGCCAAGATGGACTTCCACATCGCCACTCTGAGTCGGGCATCATATCCGGACACAAGTAGTCCTGCTATCATCAACGCAATGTAAGGCGGGGTTTGACTATTGTCATTCCGAGATTCGGCTATCCCATCCGACTGCCCAATGACTGCTCTGCTGGGAGTTGAGACTTATCGGGCCGAGCAAATTTCAACTGTAACCTCGAACGCCACCGTATGATTATTGGTACACCTCCTGCGATGCTTCATTCGGGGTAAATTGGTGGACTTCTGGATCCTGTGATCGCGCCGACTACGTCAGAAGTCAGAAGATGCAAGCAAGACCTAGTAGGCAAAAGATAAATCGTATACTTGGCAGTTTGTTTTTGTCTCGTGGGGAAAGTCATCGGGCGCCTTTTCCGAGGTCTTGCCAATTGGCCTGGTTTTTGTAAAACATCAAATGCCACTCCGCTCTGAAGTCAATCATATTTCTTGTCTTCGCGAATTCTGAAAACATCAATTTGTTCTCCATCTTTGCCCCAATATGGCGCTAACTCGACGTCCTCTTCGCCTCACATTTCTCGGCTGCGGTAAATAACCCTATCGCATTCTCTTTGCTATTTCATAGCCTCTCTTTTTCGGAATTGAAGCGTTAACAAGTTTTCCAGGCCACATTGGCAGTGCTCTTCTTAGAGCTGTGCTTCCATCGGTTACTAAGACTCAGAGCCCAATTTCTAAAATTACGGTTGCGTTGAACGACAAAGAAGCACAAACGCGACTTCAAAAATCTTTCGATGGCAAATTGGATCCCTCAAACTTTCTTTGCAGAAAGAATGTTGAAGCAGTCGAGAATGCCGATGCTGTTCTTTTTGCTTTCCCTCCAGAAAAGATACATGAGGTCCTTGCAGAAGCCGAAATGAGAAACGCGCTGCGGCATAAAATCATGATCAGCATCCTTGCGCGGACTCCACGAGCTGAAATAGCTCAGATTATAAATGGGCAAGATACCCCTGCTGCCTCTACGGCTGATAACCTCCGAATTGTTCGCGCGATGCCGACTATGGGAACGGAGGTACATGAATCAGCAACCCTCATTGGCAAGTCCAGCAACCCTCTGGAAAGCGAAGCGGTGGAGCTAGGAGCGTGGATCTTCAACTCCGTCGGCAGGGTCTTCCATGTTACTCACGATTACTTTGATGCTGCAACTGGTATGAGTGCGTTTTCCAACGCATTAACAACTACAGCGGTTCAGGTCATAGCACAGCGGGCTGTCGCGGAAGGTATTCCAAAAGATCACGCCATTGCCATTGCGTCTCAATGTATTCGAGGAATGGCAAGTCTGATGCTCTCGGGAACAAGCCCTGAGCAACTGCAGTGGTCTTTGTCTGCTCCAGGAAGCATCACGGGTCAAGCGATATCGAGATTGAAAGAGAGCCAACTCTCAGCAATACTTGAATCGTCGGTCTCTGCCGCAATTGGTAGGGCAAAAGAGTACCGAACATAGTTATATTTCCCTTTCTCCAAGCAATTTTCAATCACAATAATATCGAAATATATCATCTCGATGCGACACCCGAAATTGTCCATGACATCTGGCAAACTTGATAAAAGAATCATCCTAAAAGTCAACGCCACACCACCATTAGATATTTAGCAATTGAGACCTATCCGACGATGAGCGTGGTAATCATATATCAGGTGTCATTAGGCAAAGCCTTCGTTTCTCAGAATTGGTGCATGGTTTCAGTAATTTTGTGTAATTCCTTTGAATTATTAATTCAAATTTATTTGTGTGCACAATTTGGACTAGCTTGGTATTTCTCATATAGACTAGCTATAATGTAGTATACTTCTGCTACAACCGTAAACCGTTTGTCACTGAAGTTTTAGAACTGGTACTACATTCGATGCCGGAGACGAGAACGAACATTTGCAATTTGGTAAACCTGACTACTTCAAATCGATTCTTTGAGTCCGAAATGTACTCAATACAGACTTATAGACGAGCCCTGGGCTTCTCATTGCTTCCATGCCACCTTTTACAAAGCCCAATCTCCTTGCTTCCAAAAACAGGATCATACTTCGGCTTCGGAACCGCCCATACCTTTTCAAAATTCCCTCCAGATGCAATAAAGTCCCAGTCACCTCCACTGTAAGCTCCCATCATTGTAAAACCATCCAACTTGATTTCGCATAGTGCTTTCTTCGGGTCGTCAGCCTCGATACCATGTCCTTTCCCTGGTGACAAAAGTGCGAAGTCAGCCTTGGGCCTGGTATTATGTGTCTTGTGTGCCATGCCAGCTGGTATTATAAACACGTCCCCAGCTTCAGCTTCCAGTAAGACACCTCCTTCTTCCCAAGCGGAGTTATATGTGTTCTCATTCATATCTGGTGAGGTGTCGGCGACGCCAAATCGGATGCTCGCTGTTCCAGAAAGCACGGCCATACACTCGTGTGCTTTTGAATGATAGTGGGACAGTTGTGTGTCGCCGTAGCGAAATATCCAGTTCACTGTCCATTCATTCTTAGTGAACATGTCCCAGACGTCGCCTGGGTCGCAGTGGGAGGAGTCGACATTCTTGGCCAAAACGTTTTTATAGTGGAGTAGAGGCCGAGGCGAGTTCGGGATGAGGTTTGTGGGGGAAAGATGATATTGTCTCACTTCGACGGCCATATTGATGACTTGCTTTTGTTTAAGTCGCTGTTTGTGGTATTGCGGGGTCTTGACTGGACAAATCCGGGTATTCAGAAGCGACGTTCATAAGGTCGTCGGTGTCAGCTCATCATCAATTAAGTAGCATTGCTTGAGAGCCGAGGGCCAAACAGGATGACAAAAGACCGCATCGGAAGGGTATCCGATCTGGGTAGAGCATCTGTTCCTTATCGGATGAACTTTGAACTTTGTTCACGTCTCGGACTGGACATGTCTATGTTGGTATTCCTGTACCATGATGGAGCCAAAGGATGATATCACAGGTAAAATTCCTCTCATCCTCAACCTATTCTTTTGGAAAGTATCTAACTAGCTTATTTCCGGAGCTACGTGGGTGACTTAAATTAGAGCCTTGCAAGGCGAAGAACCTTCACTTTGCCAATCTCAACTGGCAAGGCGAAATTATTATATCTCATAGAGTATCATAAGATCACAATACATTCATCTCTTAGCAATGCTAATGCACCAAGGACCTCTGGTCCCGTGACCGGTCCTATATCTCCAGACGTGGCGACCTAAAAGCGTAATCAGTCCAGGTGGCAGTCGGGAAACCCTTCCGATACAATTTTAGAACACGGTATTAACTAATAGGTCGCGGGCAATCCGACTCAGTATCTCGGCTGACTAGAATAAAAAACAGTCTCATATTAAGAGGGGTTTATGCAGGTACGGAAAAGTCGGAGTTGCTATCTAACCTCAAACTATTTACACGTAACCGGATACCCATCCGAAGTCCTGATATCTTCCTATGCTCACCTGAATCTCGGTATAAAAATCCCCATGGGAGGTAGGTTATGTAAATTATAGGAAATCACTTGTGATATTCATCATGACTTCTTTGACCGGCATTCCCGTTTCTTTGACTCCTCAGGTTGTCAACGGTAAAGACTATACAACAGTCACTATCGAAGACAATTTTTCGTCAAGTGAGGGAAGCGTGAGATCGGAAAACCAAAAAAAAGTTGTTACCTCAAAAGGCGGAATCTCCGAGGAAAAGCACAAGACTTTCACTCCACTCATCTCAGAGCGAGCTGTGGATCAGCCACGACCTCTCAAGGTTATCTACATCGGCGCTGGCATCTCAGGAATTCTTGCTGCTATCAAATTCCGCGAAGCCGTTCCTGACCTGGACCTGACAATTTATGAGAAGAATCCTGAGCTGGGGGGGACTTGGTATGAAAATCAGTATCCGGGCTGTGCATGTGGTGAGTGAGCAAGATCGCTGGCAGTCAGGCTGGAAATGCTAATGTAATCTAGATGTTCCATCGCACGTGTACCAGTTGAGTTTCGAGTCATGGACAGGCTGGAGCCATTTCTTCTCCGGCGCAGATGAAATTCGAGAGTACTGGAACCGAGTAGCTCAGAAGTACAACGTTCGAAAGCACATCAAGTTCCAGAGCCGCTGCGTTGGAGCACGCTGGAATGATTCGATAGGGAAATGGTTTGTGCAGATCTTCGACGAGAAAACCGGAGCAGTATTTGAAGATTCCGCCGATATTTTCATGACAGGAACTGGACTGTTGAATGAATGGAAGTGGCCATCCATTCCTGGCCTGCGTAGTTTTAAAGGCAAATTACTTCACAGTGCCTGTTGGGATAGCACTTATGATATGAAGGTAAGTTTATATCCTAAAAGTCGCCCCGAGAATTCAATGCCTGATCAATAACATATAGGACAAAAACGTCGCTGTAATTGGAGCTGGTAGCAGTGGTATCCAGATTGTGCCCGCTCTCCTGGACAAAGTCAAAAGTATGGACCATTACGTCCGCAGCAAGACCTGGATCTCCAACCAACACGGCGGAGAGATTTTATCAACACGCACAGACGGTAAAGGAGGAAATTTTGCTTATAGCAGCGAGGAAAAGCAGGCCTGGCAAAGCGATCCTGCCTCTTACATTGAATACCGCAAAGGGCTTGAGTTGGAGCTGCAGACGCTATACTCCAAAACGCAAACAAGTAGCGCTCTCCAGGCCTCTTCTCGGGCTCAATATCAAGCGGATATGGAGCGCAGGTTGAAGGACAAGCCGGAACTTCTGGGAGATTTGCTTCCCGATTTCCCTCCACTTTGCAAGCGTCTCACCCCGGGACCAGGTTACCTAGAGGCTCTGACTTCACCCAAGGTGAACGTCATCACCACAGGTATTGATGCAATTGAAGAGACAGGCGTTGTGACTTCGTGTGGGACGCATCGAGCGGTGGATGCCATTATCTGTGCCACAGGCTTTGAGACAAACCCTGGAGGTGGATTCCCTATAATCGGTCGACACGGAGTCAATCTACGCGAGAAGTACAGTGAGCGGCCAGAAACCTACCTTGGAATCTCGACCAATGGATTCCCGAATTTCTTTCAGTCTCTAGGGCCGAATTCATTCCAAGGTGCAGGAAGTCTGCTCATCACGATGGAGCAAGTTCACACCTATGTTGCAGAGATCATCTCGAGAATGGCCTATGATAATATAGGTCTTGTCGAGCCGAAAGGATCACAAGTCAGAAACTTTACAAGGTTCTGTGACAAATACTTTGAGCGCACTGTTTACAGTGCTGAATGCGCAAGTTGGTACAAGTCCTCGCCACCGGGGTCATCCCTCGAAGAGCGAAAGAGAGGCCGAGTGACTGCACTATGGCCTGGTAGCAGCCTCCATGCTCTGAAGGCGTTGCAGAAAGTCAGATGGGAGGACTACGACCTACATTCATATGATGGCAATGATTTTGGTTGGTTTGGAAATGGGTGGGTGATGGATGAGCAGAAGCACCATATCGATAGCGCAGCACTCATCGGCTACCTGGACCGTACGGAATTTGTGGATGAAGTAGATACAAATAGTCCTCACGATGCCTAGAAGTTTTAATATTCCTGAGAGGATATCCACATGGCTTGTTTTACAAATATTTGTTTGTCCCTAATAGGATGCAAGGATAGCTTGTCCATATGAATTCATGAACCAAAACACCTTCCTTTTCGTATAGAGTACATAAAATTTCTTCTGGGTAGCTGAGCATCATCTAAAAGACATCGATTGCATTGGCATGTGGTAGTAAATACATATTCAACTCTCAGGATATCACTCCCCTCCAATAGTCCCGAATAAAAAGCTACTGCTGGGCAGATCAACCCAATCCAGTACGTTCCCACCATCTAACATGTTGGCGGCTTCCAGCAAATGAGAGGGTGAAATGTTGTTAGCCCAGTGGTCCGCATCGGGAGCTTCTTCTTCACAAGTTTCCCTCGAGCCCTCAACTTGGTTGCCTTGCCCTAAATAGGGATTCCATCTATCACTCGGTAACCTTGATGCCAGATTAGTGTTTGGCAAGTTACTTGATTGGAGCTGCCAAGGGTTTGAGGCATTGATCGGAGACGACGAGGGAGACGTTTTCAGGTTCGCACAAAGTGTTTCCAATTGGTGAATTTTCCTCTTTTTGTCAAGGGCTATCAAATTTCCATGATCAATCATCCGATCTAAAACAGAGAACAACATGTCAAGATATGACGTCCGGTTCGCAATAAATGGAAGGCTGACTAGTGAGGCCATAGTGATGACAAGGCCGGCGGAGACGGCGCTTTCCAAATCAAACGGCAAAAAGCACTCTATGACAGATTAGAACAACTGTTTATGTTGGCACATCGGAAGGGGCTTTAGTTGATACCTAACAGATTCTGCTCTTGCAGAGATCCCAAAATCTGTGAGGTCTTCTTTGCTGATTCGAGACAAATTTGTAGAAGTAATTGGATAGGCGCGGGAACTCGGATCTGAGGGTCTGTTGATTTGGCACGAATTTCAACTAGCACGAACAAAAACGGCCGAGTAGCAATCATGATACACTGATATTGGTGTTATTAGCTAGCGGCTTCAGCACTGAATGGGAACTGACCTGATGGTATAGCAAATTTAAGTATCCTGATACTCGAGAGATGCCGCTCAGGGCTTCTTGGTCAGGTACCGGGAAGTTTTCCCGGAGTTCAGAAGCCACGTCCGCCACTCTTTGTAGAACGTCCTGTGTGGTTTTCACAAATGTAGATCCCAGATCCCCTTTATCTCTGTAGAGGGCTGTCGTGAAATTAGGGCTTGTCTCCGAGAGAGCTGCTAGCGAACATACCATTCATAATGCGGCTAAGAGCCTTCGACAACTTCACATGAATGACGAGGGTTGCTGTTTTCAGCAATGAATCCGGAAACAAAGGTAATGAGGCATTGATGTCATTGTCGCTAATGCTAAGAGGCGTACCCATAAGCACGGAAATTTGGCGCTCGAGGACATACACAGTCCACCAGATATTCTGGTATCGCATCAGATCTTGCTCATTTGTGGATCGGGTGGAAAGATCCGTGTGGTAACCATGAACCTGTAATATTCGCAATGCTTGGCCAATCTGAATATTCCGAAAAAGTTCAAGGTAAGTAATCGCTTATAGCAATCATGCAAGACGAGAGCCTAACAGATACTTACCATGTTATGTGCTGAGGTTCTCCAGTCAATAGACTGCAAGTACAAAGCGAATGCACAGAGAATCTCTGCGGAGGTAGAAGGATCCTTCCACAAAAAGCTATAGTCTGGGAGCATCATAAAAGCAGCTCTAAAAAACTCAGAACCGGGTGGCATATTCCCGCGGTTTTGTGCCCCAACAAATGCCTTCCCAAGGGCAATGATGACTAGGAAATGTGGAAGCCACAGTCCTGCCGTACGAATATTCTCCGCTGGGTTTTCGTAGAAGTGGTAGAACTGTTTCATAAATTTGGCCTCATCGAACAAATGGAACATTTGCCCGGTATGGAACTTAGTTGCGTTAATGAGGAAGAGCGCATGGTCGATTGCAGGAAGTCCACGGATATCGGGAATGGCTTGACTGCGCAGGCCGTTCCATCTCAAATCGTAGGTCATAGAGTCGATGTCGTTAGCAGCACTTGGGAAAGGGCACTTGTATAATGCCTCGTGTGTCAGATTCAGGAGCCGAATAGTCAGAGACCAAGTTGAAGTATGTCCAAGGTAATCTAGGAGAGTTCGTTAGGACATTGTAGGTACAAACGAGAACCAATGACCTTACAGGGTTTTCCGGCTGGATCTGTTATATATTTGGGAGGCCCCGAGGACAAAGGGTTTACCATGCTGACATCCTCATGTTCATCATGGATCAGCATAGATTCAGGGTCTACAATTGCGGCACTTGGTGAATTTCTCACTCCAGAGTACTGCGGTGTTGCGGCTGCCTCGATCGCGCCTGACAGTCGTTGCTGTAAAGCAAGATTTTGACTCTCTAGTTCACGATTTCTGTGATGCAACTCTGACAGTCGCTTTCTGGTGATTTGGACTTTTGTAACTTCTTTTTCGAATTGACACTTGGCATTGCGTTGTGTACAATTGCTGCATGGACTTTCGCCGGTGCATTTGATCTTGTGTTGGCGACATCGCGAGCAGCTATGTCATATATCTCTTAGTCAGTGATTGTTTCTAGCATGGAATATGACCTCTCCACGATTTGGGACTTACGCATTAACCACCCTCCTGTCTGCCTTTCGCGACGAACTCATCATTATAAGCTATGACTTCAAGTAGTCCGGAGATAACACATGTTGAAGATTTCTCAGTGTTCAAGGAAATCTGTCCAAACGTACACTGGAACCCCGAACCTCGTTTTCTTACTAACCCGCTTTTCGGCGCTCAGAATTTGGAACCTTATCAATGTCTCTCTTCTTATATGGCTTTTCAGAACAATCAGTCGTTGTCAATCGTGGGATGAATTGTATGCTAAGAGCGAGATGGAGAGCAAGAAGAAAGAAGGAGAGAGGAGAGAGAGCTAATATAAGGCTAGTGACTGTAGACGTATCAGGCAGGCGGTGATGTGGGGCAGAGCCACCCCCCGCGGGGAAGTCGGAATGCGCCTCCGAGCTTCGGCCTGGGCATGTCCCCTGCTTCACGTTATCTTTTACTCGAGCCTCTCAACTTCGTGGACTATTCACCTGTGTGAGAACAATCAATGGCACCGTCCACTTCTACGCCAACCAACCTACACCGTGCACCTGTGTAAGTGCGTACCCCTTGCTGAGTGATTGAGCGTGAAATCAGTACAGCGCTAATGCAATGCCTGCAGTGCTTGTCTGCAATGCCGGGAAGCCAAAGTTCGCTGTCTAGTCTCCCTGCGATCTGGCCGTTGTGATAGATGCAGAACAAATGACACCGAATGCGTTTTTGCGCAGTCGAAAAGGGCCAGAGTGAGAGTCCAGCCATATCCCCAACGTGGAAGACGTGGCCCGGAAACTACTGAGGATTGCAATCAATATCCCTTGGATGGGAACACATCTGGTCAAACCCAAGCAGGGCCACTGCAATCGGTCTGTGACGATGCAACTGTCCCTACATATCGACCTCCTCATTTCCTTAGCCAGAGGGTCAACTCTGCAGACAACATCCAGCAGCTGCCGTCGCAGCACCGCCGACCGATCATTACCAATGCAACTCGAGCAAGAATTATTGCCGCCTTGGCTACTATCAAAGGGAAAAGAGGTTCGCCGTTCACTTTCGTCACCTCGGGAGATAGCCCCTCATTCAGCGCTAGTGGGAATTCAAATGACCGTACTCCAGTCAACCGCCTACAGCAACACACCTTCAAGCAAGACCAAAAGGCACACCCCTCTTTAAAGCTTTCTGGACTTCTAAGACCCTTGAAATTAAGTGTGCCCACTGAAGGTAATGAAGATGACTGGCGACCGGCTGGCTCCGTCAAAATGCCCAGTTATATCTCTTCTATGACCCTGGGTCAGACTATTGTAGATCCGATCAAGGGAGGAATTATCAGCCCACAGGCATCTCAGGCTTTATTTGAATTTTTCATGGTACAGATGAATGCAAAATGGGAGTATCTTCTCGATCCTCACGTCGATACTCACGATAGCGTTCAAATGCGAAATTCCTTTCTGTTTGCCTCAATTCTCTTTTGTTCATCCAAATTTGCAAATTTTATCGAGGGGAAGGTAGTCTTCACTCCTGATCTATTTCTACAAAGCCGACTTTGTAGCTTAGCACGGAGTTTGGCAATTAAGGCCATTGCCGAGGGCAGCAGATCCATCGAGACAATGCAAGCTTTTTACTTGCTAGTCTGCTGGAAGGACGCAGATGATGATATCTCGTACCTCCACAGCGGTTACGCCTTTCGCATCCTTCATGACCTGGACTTGGAACAAGGTGATAGTGACGGGCGTCAGGTGGCGAGGCAAAAGAGAACATGGCTTGCATTATTTCGACAGGACAGGCAGCAGAGTCTTTTCTTTGTGCGGAGAGCCTCGCTGAGCCAAGGCGATGAAGATACACCTTCTCTTGGCGACCTTAATGTCTGGCTGAGAATGCCATATGCTTTGCCGTCTGATTTTGCTGCTTGTTGCAGTGCCGATCTACGCTGTATACAATCGAAGTTGCGTCACCTGGTTCAAAGGAGATCGCTAGATATGCTGCCGTGTCTGCTGGAGCTCATGGATGCAGACTTAAGATCATGGAGATTCAAATGGCACAATCACCTTGAAGGCGAAGGACGTCAGCGACCAGAGGATGACCCAAACCTCAAACCCGAATTTTTATTTCCGGGTAGCCATCATCTCACTACTCTTATGAATGTATGGGAGAGTGGTGTCAGACTCAATGTGGCTTCTTCCATATTCCGCCAAGCTTTGATGGCTTCTGTGTCCCCATCCGTGGATCTCAATAACCAGTCAGCCAGTTCGACAGTGGACATTGACCTGTCAACCACACAAGAAGTCTTGTCGCAGAATCTGCCAGGGTTGACGAGTAGTGTGGAAGGTGCTTTTGGAACATTGCGCCATTTGATGAACTTTCCGCCAAGCGACCTAAGACTAGCTCCTGATGCCGTTCTTTTGCTCGCCCCAAACGCAGCATTATTCTTATGCTTGCTTCTTTGTCTCCCAGGAAATGGCGTTATTGGCGAAGCCTTCCAGAAGACAACAGTCGACCTTATTCGAGATATCGCCCAGCACATAGGGCAATGTATCCAATCACCACAAGATACAGTCGCCCTACATTTTGCATACCTAGAGTCGCTGGTAGAGCTTTTCGATTCAACCGACCAACAAGAACTTCGAATGCAACCAGCCTTCGACATGACGAACTTGCCTGTGGGCGCGGTTGGACAGAACTATAATGATGCACCGTCGCAATCATCTCATGGGTTGACTGAGGGGATTAGCACACACAGCTATAACGTGGCGCAAGATGATGCCATCTTGAGTATTGCTGATGATTATAGCCAGAACTTGCATATGCAAAGTCTGGCTAATCTGCTGGATGGTTACCTCTTCTGGGAAATGCCCTCTATAACTGGTGATATGAATCTTGGCTCGTAGATTTCACTACTTACCGTGGCACCTTATCACTCCTAGGAATGGCCAGATGCACACGCTGTAATGGACTGATACTACTATAACACCTTTCTCGATATAACACTGGGGTACTGCATCCTATAAAAGTCTAGTCAATTCCTCTTTAATTTCCCTCGTCTATTTGACAGGACTGACGAGAAAGCTGGCATGTGTTCATAGAATAACTTAAAGCACTCGGCAAAAGATCGAATCGAGCTATCACTGTCTAAAGACAACGTTCAGGTCAAAAGCAGCTCCCCTCCATTATTGTCAATTGCATCTTGCCAGTCAATGTCATAAGTTTCCTGGTGATATTGGCGACGTTTCCAAACATCCTCGAGCACCTCTAATGCCCGCAGAATATTGTGGAAATGGCGCTTTTCTAGCATAAGTTGCAGCCGCGTACGGACGAGATCGATATGCAATGGGTCCATAGCCTCACCACCAATGAGGAAAAGAGGAAATAAAAGGGCAGCCTCTGGGAACCCGCTCAATGGGACGCGGGTAACAAATTGTAGAGTTGAAGCGACTTCGGTTTGAATCCTGGAGTGCAGCAAACGGTGAAAATCTCGGTGTTGGTCCACAGTGGAGGAATAAGGAAGCAGTCGCATCCCGCGAAGAGTCTGGCGGTAGAGATAAAGTAAACCGGCACCACGATAGGTGTATGCCAACGCTGTTAACGTTAAACTTCCATCTTTGTGACATGTCCAAGTTCGAAGGGCCCGCTCCATCACCTGGAACGACTTTTGTGTGTTTGGGGGGTCTGCCTCGTTCATCAAAACGTAGCTATTGGCTAATCTCAAAACGTCAAGACAGCTTATTTCTGAAACAAGGATCAGAACCTCGGAAGCCAAGCCAAGGTAAGTGTCAACCTCATCGGTTATACCCTTCAAGTAGCAAGCGTTGATCAAAGGAGGATGTCCTAGAGTAACGCTGCCCAGGATGTCGTGATATGCAAAATTGCGTAGTATCCACCGGCCCTCTGGACTCTGCTTCAACGCCTCCGGTCCGTGTAACAAATGGCCCCCAGAGATATTTCGGCGCCGAGCAGACAAGATAATATGTTTAATACCACCCAAATGATTGAGCCATTTCGTATGATCGCCGAGACAGACTTCGGATGTCATTAGCACAAGACTAGCGGCTGCGTTAGACTCACGGAGAGTCTCATCGGGAGATGAAACGGCTTTTGAAAGTTCTAGTAGTGCTTTTGATCGCGCTTCCAGTGCGGTGATATGATAGGAGCTGTCAACAGACGACAGATGTCCACACGACCAAGCGACCAAGGCGTGTGCAAGAGCTGGGGACTCCGTGGTCATTGGGAGAAAGTATTAAGGGATGTCAACATTTTATTGGCTCGATTCAATATTTCCTTCAGATATAACGTACCAGTGAGAAATGAATTGTTTTGTGGGCTAACGGTCAAAAGTTGAGAGAGGACATTAATGTAAAATTTGAGGGCGTATCGTCGTCTAGAGGCATCTGTCGCTGCATATGCATCCAAAGGAAGAGAACTTGATGAAACCTCCGTGCATAGAGCTGAAATATGTATAGCTGTTCCGTTGCGAGGTTTTGACTCCTCCGAGGATGTTGAAGGTGGCACTATCTCGCGCACCGGTTCACGGACACACTTGAGATTGAGACGTCTGCATGCCCCACAAATGGGAAAAGTATTGGGCACACATTTCTTGTGTCTAAGGGGATCGTCAATGACCAAGTGATGAACCTGAGTCTGCGTAGAACCCTACCTGTGGCGACAGGTTAAGCAGCCAGTGTTGTCATGCTTAGAGCCATTTCGGCGTTTTATATCCTTGGTGATTCCAAACATGGCATTTAAATGCTCCGTTTATCGATCGGAGGTTCGTCCTTGTGCCATCTGGGAACTTGGCAATAGCGATAACGTTAACGGCCAATGGAAGGAAGTCAGGTGACTAGCGCTGAATAATCACGGAGTTAAGAAGGCGGTCAGTCTCCCAGTGAATATCCTCTCATTACTATCAACACTGGAGACTGCGCAACAAGGAGGTGAAAAGGGATTAGCCGTATGTTCATGAGGACAGTACGTGAGAAACAGTATACTCGCTCTAAGGGACATAGATATTGGGTGAAATTTGCTCAAATACTTCATTATGGTACTATGTGCACATCCGTAACCCTCTTTGTATATTGACTGAATCTTGAACAGTAGCTGTCCGAGCGGATTCGAATGACATCATGACTATTACTAGAAAGACTCTCTCCATTGAGAAATATGTATTGAGCGGAAAGAAACTAAAAGGACAGATAACGCAGCAAAATTAGATGGTCGCATCTTGCTATCATCAAGCTCAGGGCACACGGATGACAACCTTTCCAGTATGCGTCGAACTCCACAGGTGCTCGTACGCGGCTCTGGCCATGTCGAACCCGAAGATGCGATCAATCACCGGCCTAATAGTCTTGGCATCAAAACATTCCAACATATCTTGCAGCTGCTCCCGCGAACCCACCACCACTCCACGCACAATACAGAGTCGATCCAAGGCCAGAAACGCGGCATCTGGCCCTCGAAGATCTTTCCCTGCGCCCAGAGGATCCGGGTTCGTGATATGCCCGATACAATGGATAATCCCATGCAATGCGATGGCATCAAATGATGCCTGCAAAGTGAGAGTTCCACCAACTTCGATTATGTGGTCAGCTCCGTGGCCGTTCGTGATTCTCTTCACCTCCGCAGCCCAGTCTGGGTTTGTCTTGTAATTGACTGTGTGGGTTGCACCCAATTGTTTCGCTTTGACTAATTTGTCATCTGACGACGATGTCACAATAGTTTTCGCACCAGCTGCAACAGCAATCTGCAACCCAAAGGTTGAGACGCCACCAGTGCCTTGTAAGACAACAGTCTGACCGGGCCGGATAGGGCTCAATCCGTACAATGCATTCCAGGCAGTAAGTGCCGCACAGGGGAGACAGGAGGCTTCTTCAAAAGAGAGATAATCTGGAATGCGAACAACTCCCGTTTTTGGGAAAATAAAAAACTCCCCCAGAAGACCTTGGATCTCCCCTCCGAGTTGGGATAAGAGAGATTGAGGGTTGAGTCGGCCAGCTATGTGGTCTTGGGTGAAGTTGGCAAGAACCCGGTCACCAACCTTCCATTCAGTGACACCTTCGCCGACTTCCTCAACGATACCTGGGAAATTATTAGATTACAGCAACTCGAACCATTACGGGAAATGAGCTTTACCTGCACCGTCACTGCCGGGCACAAGGGCATCGGGGCCAGGAAAGGGGTAAGTTCCCACAGCAATGATGCCATCTCTCCAGTTTAAAGAGACCGCCTTGATTCGTACCAGGATCTGCCCATAATTGGGAGAAGTCTTGGGAACATCACGGAGGGTCAGGCATTGGAATCCCCGCTTCTCGGGGAGAAAATATTGTTTAAAAGTTGATTGAGGCATAATTCAATATGGAATCGAGGAAGAAAGTAGATCGAGAGTACCCTCATTCATGAGGTCTCAAAGTTGTCGGGCGAGGAAATTTATATACTTCAAGTGAGAAGCCAACTCCACTTTGGATGTTGGTGGTCACGCCAAATACGCCAAATACGCCAGATACGCCAGATACGCCGATACGCCCATCACGCCGCGATAACGCTGATAAATTGGCCACTTTCCATGGGCTAATCAGATCTGGGAATTGACATTGGTAAATAAGAAAATAATATCAAAAAGCTCAAAATGACACTTCCTAATGACACTTAGATGTTAGCACAGGTATACGCCTACCTAGGTGAGTATGCACTTATATTGCCAACGCGGTGTGGCTTCAGTTGCAATACGCGCATGCACTCCTATTTCAGACCCGTATACGTATAATCTGCCGAGAACTCATACCCTTGACCCAACCAATCGCGCATAATATCCAGGTCCGTTTAAATGCGCGGCGCTTGAAGGTGCGGGGGATTGTGACCGGCGCGGGCGGTACCGGAGCCGATCAACCAACGGTCCCGCTCGCTGCGGCTGCCAAACGAATTGTCCGTGAGCGGATCCAGGACCGTTGGAAGAAGCAGTGGGAGAGCGAGAGGACCGCTTAGCCCACAAAGCGATTGGTGGAATGGCCGAATAAGAAGGTCTTGCGCTTGTACGAGGGCTTGTCGAAACCACGGTCTTCGATCATGATACAACTACGGTCGATGCGTATTGCGCAATGCCATGGACTCCGACAAATGCCCCTGTGGAGAGGGCTCTCACACGCTGAAGCACGTCCTGCTCCAATGCGAGACCTTTGGCGAATTGAGAAAAAGGCTTTTTGACCAGTTGCATCAGGCGCTGGACCGAAAGAGCTGTCTAATTATGACAACATTGTTTCTAGCCCGCTGGCAACCCGCTACGTTGCCAAGTTCATGCACCAAACAGGCCTGCTGCTCAGTTTTAACATGCTGAGCAAGAAGAGTCTGATGATGAAGCTGAAGACCTTAACCTCGAGGTTATGGAGCAGACGCTGGGCACTACCCAATGCTTGCTACTACTTTTGAGGAAGGAGAGAGCCTCACTCAGCTATTCGAATACACGGTGGCTGACTGGC
>ERZ1673737.1712-NODE-1712-length-20184-cov-4.146952_pt1 | contig 20184 bp, 16 predicted proteins | sample MGYA00580211_ERZ1673737 | MGnify/ENA primary metagenome ERZ1673737 (study PRJEB41218, sample SAMN15661789) | gut metagenome | host: Homo sapiens | place: Canada: London | collected 2015-08-20/2019-03-30 | study: EMG produced TPA metagenomics assembly of... | reverse complement strand
TTTCGAATGGACGTCCGCAACGAAGCGAGGTGGGGGATAGGCGCTGAAATCTTGCTGCGACGAGATCAACAGGAAGCACCGCCTAGTCCTGGTGCCAGCAAGGCCCCCGATGCTACGGTTGCCACACCCTTGACATCTACCACCAAAGGCTTTGCGGAGGCGAAAGAATATTATGAACGACTCATCCTTAATCACCCATACATGAAATCATCACCACATTCCATATCTTCTTTACACTTTTACCCTGCAATGTTCGGGCTCTGGGTGTACGTCAGCCAGGAAGAAAGCAATACCGCAAGAAAAGATATTGCCCTTCGTCAAGAAGACGAATCTGATGGGTTTTCGGACGACGAAGATCCAGAGACTGAACTTGAGCATGGTCAGATGCCCAGGAACAAAACTGCCACTGCTGTTTCAAAAGTGAGGTTGCGAGAATTGGAGCAGGCGCAGCAAATTGCTGCACGGATGGACCAGCTTCTTATTTCTCCCCCGTTCTCTGACTCCCCTGAACTGCTAGAGCTCAGAGGAATGGTATCACTTTGGATCGGTGACTTGTTTTTATCTGCACTAGTGACCCCAGTTGATGAAGAGGATGAAGATCCCGATCGGATGCTTATGGACGAAGCCCCAGGTTCTCTCGAAGCGAGACGCGCACAGAGGCTTGCAACCGAGAAAAAGGAAGCAGAAGTCCAGAAATCGATTGACTTTTTTGAAAAGGCAAAGAAGAGAGGAAGAAGCGTTGCTTACAATTTGGAAAGTCTTCACATCGACGATGGCTTTTCTGTTTAAGTAAATTTATATGTTGAGATGGACGTTGTAACGTTACTCGGAGTTTTTGTGTTGCACCAATATACCCCCAAGATACGGACAGTTTTCAATACAAATGATACCACATTTTATACCTTGAAAGTAAATATCTGGATCAATTTGATACAAGTAAATGCCTTTACCACAGAGGAGGCCGAACCTGACTGAAGTGAGTGGCACGTGACCTCGCGGCAATGTCGCGTTTGCCCATGTGCTCAAAGAAGACACAGTCTCCCTGTCACGTTTTCAACGTCGGTTGGAAAAGGCCTCTCTTGTTCAGTTTCCCTACAACTTTCAATAGTCCTCCGACTAAACATGGGGGTGGGCGACTATGTCCACTCCAGAGAAGCTGGGCAGCCTCGAGCCCCCGACAAAGTTGCGGCCCAGTCGCGCCAGCAACGTGCAGAACAGGCCAGAATCGATGGGCCTCCCGCTCAATTAGTCCATCCAAGCCACCCCGTTACCAATGGCAAGGGCATTCCGCTGGAATTCCCTGGAGCATCTCAGTTTCCAAACCAGCCCCGCACTATTCCCGCGCATACGGTGCAGCGTGATGTCTTTGACACTGATGTCGAGGCGATTGATGATTCAACTGTCGCCGGAACGAGTGTCTGCGGATTTGACGATAACAAATCCCAGGCAGCGTCAAGTACCAATGCTGCTTACACCAACCCCGATCCACAGCCTACGTACCAATCCCGGCCTGTTCGACATACCTACGGGTCTAACTGGTATGATGGCCTGGGTGACCAAGCCATGAAAACGATGGGCTTTGACTCCGATGATCTCGTGGGCTTTGATAGCCCAATGACGTCTGATGGTGGAGATGACGAGAAGACCGATGAAGTAGCCACCGGCTGGCAAGCGTCGCACAAGCCGCGTACCACAGAGCAGCCGTTGAGCAAGCGCTTGGAGAATTTCTGGTCTCAAAGCAAAAAGAGAACTTCTTCACGCCAGCCTGCCAATGTGGATTCTGTCCCCGAGCCGCAGCCGCAGCCTCAGTTCAAACCTCATGCCAAGCCACGAAAGTTGGGCCAAATGCTGCCTCCTACTGGGGCTAGGAAGGTTGTTCTCCCACCCAACGGATCTGTCACGCCCAGAACCCGTTTCAGTCCGCCAAAACCTTCCCTGCTTGAGCAACTCGACCAAAAACTAGATAGATCACCCACTCGCCAGAGCTCTCAACCTCCGCCAGAACTTGGCCGGACACTCAGCATAACGGGCTTCCAAACCGACAGCGACATCGACGGTAGTGGCAGTGATGATGACATGGACCACACCATTCGTGCCAATGGAAAGCGAGAAAGTGACCATTCACACAACGTCTTTGACATGACCAGTCTGACCGACCTGGACGCCGACGAAACCATGCAGGACCCCTTCTATACTAACGAATCTACCACCCACGAGTCTACACACGAGCCTACACACGAGCCAACACGTGCTTCCACACGCCCCCGTCGCGACACAGTCATCCATTCCAAAAAGCGAGAACTCGAAGCAGATTACCCTCCAGACCTGCTGTACCAGAAATCCTTCTCCGAGCTACAGGCCGAGCCCTTTGAAAAAGCCCCAACTCCCCCTCCACCAGTTCAATCACCTCCTTTGCCTCCAGAACCAGCTTATGTCCCCGACACCCAATCCCCCCAAAACGCCGTCTCCCACTTGCTGGGACTTACCCAACAAGAACGCCAGACCTATCTGTCTCACATGTCCATGGATGAATGGGAAGACTGCGGTGACCAGATGATAGACCGGTTTACTCATCTGCTTTCTGAAATGAGGAACCTCCGCCGTGCCCGTCGCCGCACAGCCGCAGTATTCGAAGCAGAAGTCAAACGCCGTCATGACCAAGTCGAGACTCAGAACTTGGAGTTGACGAACAAGTTGACTGAGATGAGAAGTGGTGGTGCAGAGGTCTTGCGTGGACGCAGCCAATGAGTAACGATCTTCGGTTCTCTTTTTCATATGCTTATGGTGTCTGTGAGATGAGTGTGTTCTATTCCCAAATTACCCATCACGAGACTTGACTTGAATCTCTATTCATGTTTAATACCCCCTTTATGCCATTCGAATTTCCATTTCATTTTATTTGATGGGATCCTACGTGGGAGAATATCAAGTTTGTAATCATATGTTATTGGAAAAGGTTGATCTCTGCTAAAATAATGTATGATATCGAAAATGGATAGCTTACTCGCCCGGGCCATGCAATCTAAACCTTTATTCGCCCAGATGACATGGAATATCAGATACCTATGCAACGCCGTTACTAATCCACGATGCAAGAATGTTTCAGACAAGGGCTTTGGCCCGCTGAAATCCGTATGAAAAGCCCAATGAAAGTTGAGCAAAGTCGTAATTAAGTCGCAAGATTTTATCGAGACTCGGCTGGTTTGTATACTGCAGCCGCCAGTCTTTTATAGTCTTCCAGCAAAACAGCCACATCTCCAACTCGAAGATCGCGGGCATCCTGTGTCTCAAGGAAACGCTGGATCGGAGGATCCACTTTCAATGACGAAGTGGGAAGAGGGCTGACTGCAGCGCTGGTGCTGTCAACTGAGGCAGGTGATAGTTTGAATCGGTCAAGTCCAGATGGAGAAACCGATCGGGCACCGGGAGTCTCTGGTGCACGGCCGAAGTTCTTCATCATGCCTGGAATGTGGTTCAGAGGGTTGAGAGTGTTGCCAAAATTCCGCATAGATTCCAGCGGAGTGGGACTATTGGCAGAGTTCGGTGCTAATTCCTCTCGGAGTGATGTGGCGATGGACTTCTTACTTGCTTGCGTTCTGGTGCTGTCTGCACTCCGATCACGAGAGGCAGGACCGCCACTGGAAAGCCCGGTGAGCCTTGAACTACTGCGTGGGGGTGTGCTCTCATCCACGGAAACGGAATTGATCGCTGCGATCTCGTCCTGTGTCAAGTTTTGGTTCTCGGCAGAAACAGGCGGCATGGTGACTAGACGGCGAGCTTCGGCCAATGTTTTGGGTAACACAGGTCCTGTTCCCTGCGGTCCAGATTGCATTTCCTTCAGACGGCCAAACAGGAAATTGAAGCTGCTATCCAGAGTGGCGCCGATATTCTTCAAGCCTTGGTCTGCAGTGGTGCGAACAGCGTCATTCGCAGCTCCTAATACTTTGGATGGAGGTTGGAAAAGGTTGCTGAGCCGTCGTTGCTGCGGCGTCGGAGACGGCCGTGGCTTTGGTAATGTTGAAGGGACAGGTTCCTTAGCTTCTGGCTTTGACAGTTCGGGTGAGGCGGATACAGTCGTTATAGATGAGGTTGTAGTTTCTTTGGTTGGCCGAAAAGGATCGGCATGTTCTGACGATGGTGTCGTTGTGGCACTCGGGCTTTTGACAGGGCCATCCTGGAGCTCATCGGCACGCAGTGTAGAAAGATCAACGTTTTCGAGAAAACTAATTGCTGCCTCGAGGTTGGTCAAGCAGTAGGCGGTTTCTCCGTCAATCTTGCTTGAAGATCTAAACCTCTGGATGAAGACAAGGTTGCTGACAATGTTAATTCCTTCCGGTGGACAAGTGACGAGTGAATAGATCAATGTCGGCAGGATCTCATCTGCAGAAGAGGAAGATGGCAAAAGTTTAGTAAGAGCATCGACAATGGCCTTGTGGGCTGCGGCAAGCTGTTGAAGTTTTCCAAGAGGATATTTGTAATCGTTCATCTTTGCAAGATAATCCCGGGCCTGAGCAAGGAATTCATTTGCCTCGTCCTGCTTCTGCTCATCGATTGCGGCAAGGTCCAAGTCGATTCCGAGATCCTTCAAGTTAATGCCGACCAGCAGCAAAGCCGCAGTCTTAGATCGCAGCTTTTCGTCCCGAACATCATCCAATGTACTCTTGTGCCTCCAGAGTTTGTCGTATACAATCTCGCATACCCTTCGCTCCGCAGCTTCTTCCAATGCGCCTCGTTTGTTTTCCAGAACCTTACGAGCCTTTCGCTTTTCAGCTACTTCCGACGCGGTCAACATTTGGCGACCTGAGGCTGCTGGTCTGACATCATCCTGGGAGCGTTTGTTGCTCAGTTTTGACAGAGCACTTCCCCGTGGGGGGTTTGTGGGGACCTGAGGTGACAGGTCTCGGTTTATGCGAGATATGAGGGCGGAGATATGAGTGGCAATGTGAGACTCCGCACGGCTGTAAAAGACTTGGAAGAGCTCGGAAATCTTATCGATCGTAGGAGGCGAGTTGTGGACTTTGGCACTCAAGGAGTTGACGAACCTAGCAAAAAGCTTGTCAGATACAAGATGGAGCTTGATAACGCAACTGACCAAACTTACCGATCTGCCAAGCTGATTAATTCGATCGGAAGCTCCTCTGAAGGATCCTGCAAGCTCCGTGAAAGCACAAAGCCTTCATCTGCTTGCCTATCGCTGGCAGTGCCAGAGTCCGCTGAGCCCCGTCGATCGAACACGTCAGGACCTTTGTCTTGACCCTCGTTATTGGCCAATAGAGGGGTGTTGGAGTCCTCTTGTTCCGCCAAAGCGGGAGGGGATTTCGCTGAGGTCTCCATTCTGGTGGATTGTGAGAGTGCAGACCCAGAGCCATCATCAGAGGGGCCAGACATTTTGGGTAGGCACTAGTTGCGTGTCTCCGCTCTGTTCAGCTGATAGGCTTGTGTCGATCACCTGAGCTCCCCCCGTTATACATTTACCTGTATGGCTTCTGCCTGAGAGGGGGAAGAATTGACTGATTCAAAACAACATTGAATATATCCAACTCGGAAGTTCTAAACTAACGATATCACGGGGATCGCGTTACGGGTACTTAGTCACGTGTAGACCGTCTCCGCACTGCGTCACTTGATAAGGTGCTGATCGATAACCACGATAGTCCCTTGACTCCAAGTCTCCTTGGTCATCCATCATGTCTCGAAAGCGTTCGTGGCTTGGACTGACTGTCCATAGCCTTCTATTATCAGCGGCAGTACTATCGACCGCCGCCTCCGCCTCGGCTTATCCACCCCTACAAGCTCCTATCATCCCGCCACAAGTACCTTTGGGGTCCGAAGGTACACCCGAGACGCATGAGTTTGTAAGTTACGCCACGCCAATATAACCCCTTCAGTTGGCTTGTACTCACGCCCTTAGTCCCTACGGCACATTTTCCACCGCGGTACCTCTGAACAACCCGACCTCCATGCAAGCCTCGATGTTAAGGCAGACACTCGGCTTCGGGCTGTATCGGAGGATGGTGATGAAACCGACTATGTTGCGTCAGAGTCCCCTCTACTTGCTTCGTCAATTCCCCTCACGATACAACGGTTGGCCGATCGACGACTCCCGGTGATCGAGGGGCATTTGGCCGCGTCGCGGTCTTCTGGATCTGTGGCCGCCTTGTCTGCAGATGAGTGGGTCATGGACACCCTGCAAGGGCCAGATATTACAGACAAGACGACGGTCTTGACATTCGCTCAGATGACCGCAAATGACTATATTGAGGAACCTGGGACGGGACAGTGGCACTCTATACACGGCCAATTTAACTACTCGGGGAGCTTTGGTTGGCAGAAAGATGGACTCAGAGGGCACATCTATGCTGATAAAACCAATAGCACTGTCGTGATTTCGTTAAAGGGTACTTCGCCGGCTCTGTTTGATGGCGCGGGTACCACCACCAATGACAAAGTCAACGACAATCTATTTTTCAGTTGCTGCTGCGGCCAAGGAGGCTCCTACCTGTGGAGGCAAGTCTGCGACTGTCAGAGTGCTACCTACACAGCGAACTTGACTTGCATTGTTGAGTCTATGAATGATGAAAACCGTTACTATCGGGCTGGGATTGAGCTCTACTCAAACGTCACCGAGCTCTATCCGGATGCAAATATCTGGATGACGGGCCATTCATTGGGTGGTGCAATGACTAGTTTAGTCGGGTTGACCTTTGGGTTGCCCGTGGTCACTTTCGAAGCTGTTCCTGAAGCCTTACCGGCAGCTCGACTTGGCCTCCCTAGCCCACCTGGCCATGACCCACGCTTCCCGCAAACACGAATGCACACCGGAGCCTATCACTTTGGGCATACAGCAGATCCGATATACATGGGAACTTGCAACGGGATCAACTCGATCTGCACATGGGGCGGCTATGCGCTTGAGTCGGTTTGCCACACCGGACAGGTATGCACATATGATACTGTCGCAGACAAGGGATGGCGTGTTGGACTGGGTACTCACAAGATCGAAAATGTGATATCCGATGTCATCTTAAAATACGACACTGTCCCGAAATGTGTGGCAGAGGAGGAATGCTTTGATTGTGATCTCTGGAAGTTCTTCCGAAGCAATGGCTCCGAGGTCACAACTACTACCACTACCTCAACAACCACATCATATACCAGAACATCGACGTGCGAGACCCCCGGGTGGTGGGGCTGTCTGGACGAAAGCACCACAACTACTACCACCACCACGACTTCTCCGACGAGTACAGCTACGACCACAACATGCAAAACTCCCGGTTGGTTTGGGTGCAACGATCCTACGACTACCACAACAGCAACTCCGGCGCCTACAGTCACGACAACTCTACCCACGGTGACTGCAACGACTACCACCTGCAAAACTCCTGGTTGGTTTGGCTGCAATGATCCTACCACCACCATGCCAACCCCTACTGAATTTATCTCGACCCCTACTTAGTCGATCTATCGTATTATGAGATTGATCTGAGCTACCGGAATCGCCATCACAACATCCACATTAAACAGCGACTCCTTCGTCCCCACCCTCTCATTCACGTGCATTCTTTTACAGGATGTTCTGGGGGTTCATTTTCTTCGACTAAGCTGCTGGGTTGAAAATCCGCAGGCGCTAGATATACCCTTCCACATTTCGTGATTTATTCGTTTGGCTTTTACTATCAAATTTGCACTTCCCCCATATACAAGACAAGATATACGATCGACATGTGAGCGAGCATTTGGTTCTTTCGTTCTGTTACTCTCGGTGCCCGGTGGGCACAATTCTACTGGCGTTATCAATTTTGGTTCCTCCGTCTGTTTCACCACAGTCGAGGCCGTTCAAGGTTGTTTGCTAGAACATAACTTATTTGGAATTGGCCATGTTATGCTCCAGGAAACTATCTGGATGAACTGGTCTGGGGAAAATTCGGCTACTACGGGACTATCACTGCTAGACTTATAAATACATTCATCGAAATTAAGACCACATACCAGATTGAAGTGACCAGTAGTACGTACTGTCTTGACCATTGGCTAATCCCTTGGAATCAATTGATCTGAATGAGTCTTCCGCCCCTGGGCATTACTGTTAACAATGCGTGAATTTCGAGGCCATCTCCGACCGGCGGAATTCCGCTCGGAACTCGGAGATTTCCGCGAGGGTCGGCCCGTAACTAGCAGTAGGCACCTTCGCTGTAGGAGATTGTCCACACAAAATACAATAGAGAGTTTCATTTATGAGAGGCATACAATCCAAAGTCTGAAACCTTACTCTAGTAAAACACTAACGCGGGGTTGAAGGAGAAATGTGGTATATAGAGGAAGCTAGGCAAGTCATAACTTGCCAATCGGAAGAAATGTATAGCAAATTCTTGGCTCAAACAGTCCGCAGGGGGACTGGGAAATCATTTCTATACTTAAAAGGTAAAATATAGCGCCCTGCAGGTCTCGATAGCGGTTCCTGCTGTCAACTTCCTATACTTTCAGTTCGTGACACAAACCGGAATGACATGCCTGAAACGGATATCAAACGCGCGATAGAGCTCTTTTCCGCTTCGGTCTAGCCTGAGTCCACTTATGACTCCATGTTATTTCCCGTGGTATTTCTTGAGATATGATTTTGCAAAATATTTTCGGGTAGCCGACCGATATACAGCACGGGTCTATAGCAAATCGGGTAGGATTCCGACTGTTAGAACCAACTCATCTGCATTGTAATGGTATTGGGGAGAACAACAGAGGTTGGTTTCAAGGTGCATCCGTTCTGCAGATCTAAGCAGCCAATCAGTAACGGGAGATTCCATATCAAAATAGCTGGTGGGTCCAATTGCTTCATCGGTTTTTTTTCTCTCTCCACCCAGCGTTTGCCCAGGTGTTCGCTGGATACGTATATAAAGCCCCGCAGTATCCTCGGGAATCCCTTTTCTTTTTTTGTTTCTTTTTTTATAGACTGCGAGACGATTTGCCAACATGGGTCAAGACAACGAGCCTAGTAAGTTGGTACCTTCAATCACCAGAAGCTCTAGCTAATCTGGTTATTCTCAAAGAAACCTACCGTTACAATGAGACTCCTGTCTACACAGCCTCCAATGGGTGTCCGGTATGCCTACCTACTGCTCCCCGAACGACTTGATCTAAATATACATATATAGGTCATGGACCCTCAGGCTGCTCAGCGCATCGGGCCCAATGGTCCTCTGCTGTTGCAGGACTTCCACTTGATTGATCTCCTGGCACACTTTGACCGCGAGCGCATTCCTGAGCGTGTGGTCCACGCCAAGGGTGCTGGTGCCTACGGCGAGTTCGAGGTTACCGACGATATCAGCGACATCGTATGTACCGGCTATGATTTTAATGGTGGATATTGAACTAACACATTACACAGACCACAATTGACATGCTGAAGGGTGTCGGCAAGAAGACTAAGATGCTCACCCGTTTCTCGACTGTCGGTGGTGAGAAGGGATCCCCCGATAGTGCTCGTGACCCGCGCGGTTTCGCCATCAAGTTCTACACCGAGGAGGGTAACTGGGACTGGGTGTTCAACAACACCCCAGTTTTCTTCCTGCGCGATCCTGCCAAGTTCCCCATCTTCATCCACACCCAGAAGCGCAACCCCCAGACCAACCTCAAGGATGCCACCATGTTCTGGGACTACCTTTCCACCCACCACGAGGCTGTCCACCAGGTTATGCACCTGTTCAGTGACCGCGGCACCCCATACTCGTACCGCCACATGAACGGTTACTCCGGCCACACCTACAAGTGGATCAAGCCAGATGGCACATTCAACTACGTCCAGATTCACTGCAAGACCGACCAGGGCAACAAGACCTTCACCAACGACGAGGCCACGAAGCTCTCCGCCGAAAACCCCGACTGGCACACCCAGGACCTCTTCGACGCCATCCAACGCGGCGAGCATCCCTCCTGGACCTGCTACGTGCAAGTCCTAAGCCCCGAGCAAGCAGAGAAGTTCCGCTGGAACGTCTTCGACCTGACCAAGGTCTGGCCGCAGAACGAAGTGCCCCTTCGCCGCTTCGGCCGCTTCACCCTGAACAAGAACCCGCAAAACTACTTCGCGGAGATCGAACAGGCCGCCTTCTCCCCCTCGCACATGGTCCCGGGCGCCGAGCCCTCCGCCGACCCAGTCCTACAATCCCGCCTCTTCTCCTACCCCGACACCCACCGCCACCGCCTGGGTGGCAACTACGAGCAGATCCCTGTCAACTGCCCGCTCAAGACCTTCAACCCTACCCACCGCGACGGCCCCATGAACGTCAACGGCAACTACGGCGCCAACCCTAACTACCCCTCCACCTTCCGTCCCATCGCCTACCAGCCCGTCAAGGCCAGTCAGGAGCACGAGAAGTGGACTGGCGCTGTTCTTGCCGAGCAGTACCCCGTTACATCCGAGGACTACGTCCAGGCTAACGGCCTGTGGCAGGTTCTTGGCCGTACCCCCGGCCAGCAGGAGAATTTTGTCGGTAACATCTCGGGCCACCTGTGCGGTGCTCATGAGCGCGTGCGCAAGGCTACCTATGATATGTTCCGTCGTGTCAATGTCGATCTTGGTGCTCGCATTCAAGCTGCTACTGAGGCTAATGTGACTGGTGCCCCTCCTGCGCGTCTTTAGAGGTAGAGTTCTTTCTGCGGTTTCGTTAGACTCTTCTTGTGTGTCCCTCATGTGCATATAGATAGCTTATACCAATATTATGACTTACGAAGCGTTCAACTATGTCCCTTACTAAGGTTACATCCCCGGAAAAGTTTAATTTTTAGAGTTTTCGCAAACAGGGTAGCCCTTCCAAGATTGCTAACGTTGTTGAATTCTATACTTCACTTATAGTTACATGCCATGAATGCATAGCGGCATAGATATAAAATAATAGGCTATCCAATTCTAAAGATCTGACTTCGAGGTTGGCTGCAAGGGGGAGATCGGGAGGAATCCCGCCACGTGGGGTTGGGACCCCGTATAACATACATACTGTATGCAGATCACCGAATCACCTAGGCCTGGAGGGCGTAACCGCTAGCATCATCAACTTAGACGTAGTTACTTTCCAATTTACTCAACTGCAAACAAAAGCAGCAATCCAATTGGAGTGTCATGGAGTGTCATGAAGAAGGACCCATCATTTGCCCCATCCGGCCTCGCCAAGCTTCTCATCCCGCGAAAATTTGCCCTGGACGCTTCCTAACTTTCCCCGCCAATTCGAGACTTTGGCCTCTTATCCTCATTCACTCTGGTCCCTTTCATCCCCAATTACCCTCGGGAAGGCGTCAAAAGGGAAGTTTTCGCGGCCCTGGGTGCTCGTGTGCGATGTTTCCTGTACTGTGGGTACTTTAATTTTTTCTCTCCCCTGACTTCCGAGCGATCCACCACCTGGGCAGACCTTGAAACCCTTTGCTTGACACTCGCCTTCACGTTTACTTCCACCATCGAGCGTCTATTCCTACATTTTTGTCTTCGGTGCTACCCTCCGCCAATTCACCATGGCCGACCCCAAGGCTCAGGACGCCATCACCCCGGTGGAAGCGCCTCCAGACTACAAATACCCTAACTCGTCACCACCCTCCAACGCGTCAATGGAGAAAGTCATTGAGAATGCAAAGGCCGCTACAAATAAAGAACAGTCCATGACTCTGATGCAGGGTATCAAATTGTACCCTAAGGCCGTCATGTGGAGCGTGCTCATCTCAACCTGCATTGCCATGGAGGGTTACGACATCAGTCTGGTCAACAACTTCTACGCCTTCCCACAATTCAATCGCAAGTATGGCCAGATGCTGGCCGATGGTACATATCAAGTTTCCGCATCGGTATGTCGATCAATTCCAGATTACAAGTTTTGTGCGGGGGTGGATGTGCCCCCTTCGAAAAGAACGATGAAAACTGACAATTCCTTGGTTATGTAGTGGCAAGCAGGTCTGAGCAACGGTGCTTACTGCGGTGAAATCATCGGTCTGTTTATCAACGGTTGGGCTTCGGAACGTTTTGGTTATCGGTACACTATCATGGCCTGTCTCATCCTTGTGAGCGCTTGGACGACGATTTTCTTCACGGCTCAGAATGTGCAGTCCCTGCTCGCAGCGGAGATCCTTTGTGGTGTTCCTTGGGGTGTCTTCCAGACTTTGACCATCACATACGCCTCGGAGGTTTGCCCCGTGGCTTTGCGAGGATATTTGACGACATATGTCAATTTCTGCTGGGGTCTTGGCCAGCTTATTGGTATTGGTGTCATCAAGGGCATGTTGAATCGGAACGACGAATGGGCCTACCGGATTCCCTATGGACTTCAATGGATGTGGCCGCTACCGCTTTTCATTGGTATATGGCTTGCGCCAGAGTCTCCGTGGTGGTTGGTACGCAAAGGGCGGACCGAGGATGCGAAGCGTTCGCTTGAGCGATTGACCAGCAAAGGTTCCGATTCAGAATTTGATCCCGAAGAGACTGTTGCCATGATGGTGCACACTACCGCCCTCGAGGCCAAGATCACCAGCGGTGCTAGCTACCTCGACTGTTTCCGGGGTACCGACCTCCGCCGCACAGAAATCGTCTGCATGGTCTGGGCCATCCAAAATCTAAGCGGCAACTCCTTCTCCAACTACTCGACCTACTTCCTGGAACAAGCGGGACTGAGCTCCAGCAACTCCTACGCCTTCGCCATGGGCCAATACAGCATCAACATGGTCGGGGTCTTCGGCGCTTGGTTCCTCATGACCCTCGGCATCGGCCGCCGAACCCTATGCCTCTATGGCCTCTGTGGCCTATGCACAATGCTCTTCATCATGGGCTTCCTCGGCCTCGTCCCAGAAGCCCACAAAGACCAAGCCTCCCTCGCAACAGGAGCCATGATGTTAGTCTGGGCCCTATTCTATCAACTCACCGTCGGAACTGTCTGCTACTCCCTCGTCGCCGAACTCTCCACCCGCCGCCTCCAAATCAAAACAGTCGTGCTCGGCCGCAACTTATACAACATCGTCGCCATCGTCTGCGGCGTCCTAACCCCTTACATGCTCAATCCCAGCGCCTGGGACTGGGGCAACTACGCCGGTTTCTTCTGGGGTGGCATCTGCTTCCTCTGCATTATATACACGTACTTCCGCGTCCCCGAGCCGCGCGGCCGCTCCTTCGCTGAGCTGGATCTGCTCTTCGAGCGTGGTGTCAGTGCTCGCAAGTTCGCCACTACCCAGGTCGATGTCTTTGATGAGACTATCGAGGGTCGCGTCATTGATAATTATCGCGCGGAGAAAAATAATCGCTCTGATCCTAGTTCCTTGGAGAAAAATGGTCCCTCCATATGATGAGATGTGTCTTATGTGATACGAATAATTTTGCTTGTCTCGGGCCACAATTGATGCCTGGGCGTCTTTTGCATGTACATATAGCCTATACTTTTTATAGTAAATAGCATTAATCTATATAATTGACATTTGTGATTGTCCAGAGCCGTATGCCTCTTCGACCTGGTTTGGCCCCCAAAGATTCTGGCCCCGCTATGTCATCGTGGGCCAGATCAGCAGGGGGCTGAAAAGCTCTGTCTGCACCGTCACTTTGGACATCATCATACATGCGGTGCCTTTTAGAGAGACTCGGGTTTGAATATTCGCGTCTGTTCATTTTGGAACTTGCTGTGTTACTTCCCAAGTCTTTCCGCAAATACCGACTTCCATATAGACCCAGCTCTACTAGATACATTTGATATTCTGTCGAGATGTCTCTAGGGTCACTGCCAAGATGGCAATCTGCCCTGTTCGGGGCTATTCAGTTCGCCAACACTGCGTATTTTGAGACGAATATACCGATAGGTGTGGTCATCACAACGCTAATAAGTTCCATTTTGTTCTTCCGAGTAAGTTTTCACGAAACCTGACACAGTTATTCCACTGAAACTGATCCAGTTCTATGTTATCAGTTCGAATACACAGATGGAAGCGTGATATCAGCGCTCGCGGTGCTAGAGACCCCAACCCTTATAAACACCGAACCCTCCCAAAAGATCGAGTTTCCCGAAACTGGGAAACTTGAAAACGGCCATGCAGGCCGAAACGATACCGTACCAAGAGAAGGACCGGAAGATACCAGACAGTTTCTCTGGAATCTGAGACAGAAGTTCATCCGAAATGCAGTGCCTTTTCTCGGTGGTAGTCTCCTCTCCCTCGCCGCTATCTACTTCCTATCCCTCTATGGCTTCATCGACGTGGACATCACATACAACATGCCTGGTCCTGTGTTGTATTGGACCATAGCAGGCACAGCTCTAATTTTCTCTGCCTCACCTGACTCTAATGCAGTCACCAATGATCGAAGCCTTGCTCGTCGGCAATTACAGAGCCAGAAAGGATTTTTGTCTCTCTATCCTGGACTCGATGTTTTCTTGGTATATATGCTGCTGGCATTTGTGGCCATTACCATGACCAGGCCCATTTTTGCAACAGAGGATCCTCGGGTTTCTCTCTTTATCCTATCCAGGTTGTTCTCCGGGCTTCTGCTAACAAATCTGCATACGGCTTGGGTTCATACCGTCATTTCAAAGCCTAACAACAAGTACATTTGGCAGAGGATCCCCGGCTGGCGAGAATGGATCGGAGTATTACCAGCAGCATTTCTGGACTTAACCCTTCCAAGTTGTGTCCACTATTTGACGAAAATTCTCATGCTATTCCTCCGTGAAATTTGCACCGCAGCTATGAATCACTGGCTTGATGAAGAGATACCTTCAGCATTGGAACGCCTTGGAGGAATGATCTTTTATATAACGCCATATGTTTCGGAGTTGTTCGTTTCTACTATGACACGAGCTATATACATACGGGTTGCGGCATCAATGCTACCAGACAATGACGAACCCATTGTGACATTCGACCGCAGCTTTGGAGGCCGAGCGAGAAACGGAAGATATTGTCTTAGCATCTTTGATGCTGTTCGGACTATGCGATTTCTCAATTGGTATCGCTATGCGAAGATTGTTTGGGAGGCGTTTTGGTATGAGGAGATGTGGGCTTTGTTCTTTTGTATTGCTGTCGCTGTGGAGTTTTACTTTTGGGCACCTCACTCTGTGATAGATCTACTTGTTTTGCTCTTGCCAGATGCTTCTTAGGGATAGGATTGAATTTGTGCCCGTTTGTTTGAGAGGGAACCACTGTTGACAAGTGCAATAAGCGGGTCCATACTCACCGATCTCTGCCCAGGTGATAATACCCCGGTGAGAATAATAGAATAGTGTAGATATGAGACATTTATTTCCCATGGACGACGTATACTTGATTTTGGTTGGACCCATGGACCAGGCAAGTCTCCCCGTAGCGGGGAGGCGATAAAGTTTATGCAACTATAACCGACGGGAAAGCGCAGCCGCATAAACGCAGAACATACCTTTCGCATAGTGATAAGGTGTAGTAGTTATAAACAGAGTAAGTCATATATTTCAAGCAAAGAATATCATTCATTTCTCATTCTCCCATTCCTACCACCGCAATACCTTCCATCAAATTCACTCTGTGCTCTGTGCCCCACACAAATTATTTCGCTATGGATGTTTCCGGGTTCGCATTGATCACTGGAGCTGCATCGGGCATTGGCAGAGCCTGTTCACTGGCATTCGCTGCCGAGGGAGCTGCTGGCTTGGCCCTCTTCGACCTTGACCAGGGGTCTTTGTCAGCTGTGAAGGCCGAAATCGAGGAGCAACTATCCAAGCAAAATAAGTCGGACAAATGCCGCATTGAGACCTATGTCGTCAATGTAGCAGATCAGGACCAGGTCAACAAATCTATCACGGCCGTTGCCGAAGCCTTTGGCCGCATCGACTATGTGGTCAACGCTGCAGGCATCGCGATGAAACACAAGGGTGGCGCGGCCTTTTGTGAAACCGCAGACTGGCAAAAGATCGTGGATGTCAATCTTACGGGATCATTCTTTGTTCTCAGAGCCGCGTGCAAGATTATGCTGGAACAAAAACCCATTCTTTCCGCCATTGACGGACGGCCGCTCCAGCGGGGCTCCATTGTCAATTTTGGTTCTATTCAGGCAGTTATTGGACTGCCTATGTCGACAGCATACACAGCCACTAAGCACGGGATCCTGGGGCTGACGCGAACTGCGTCAGAGGATTATGCGAAGGACGGCGTGCGGATCAATGCTATCTGCCCCGGATACACTGAAACACCTTTGACGACTAAGCCGGAGATCCTCGTGGTTATGAATGAGAAGGTTCAAAACATGGTGCCCATGCAGCGAATGGGTTCAGCACGGGAAATTGCGGACGGTGTGCTATATCTGGCTGGTGGCCGCGCTTCTTTCGTGACTGGCACTGCGCTCTTTGTGGATGGCGGATATACTCAGCGATAAATTATGAGAGTGATGTACTCGCTCGATGGCTTAGTGAGCAGGTCAGAGTGCTCGGAAGAGGCTCAGTGAGGCCCCGGGGCCCGGGAGTCAGCAGCATATGTAACTATCAGGTGATTCCCGGTGAGGGACCTCCAGCCCTGCTCACCTGGGCACCTGTCTTCCGGATCGATGGCGCTCTCAGGTTCAACCGCTTTCGCTCAGTGACCAAAAGGTGGCGATGTCTTGTCTGAGCACTAAAACGGAAAGGGAAAGCCAACCATCTCGCGCCGCCTGAATCCGGTGTATATGTAGCAAAATTAAGAACAATACCATTTCCAAGGTTAGAAAAGGATTCTCCGAAACTCAAATAGACACGTTCCACGAGGATAGTCTAAATTTACATTGTAAGGAACTATATTCTCAGTATGAAAATTCCATTGCTTTCTCTCGCTGTCTGATGACCGTTGTAAACGGCGGACCTGTGAATTGCCTGTTTCGGTTAGTTTTGCCTTTTTAGATTTAGCACCCTAATATCCCTTCAATTCCCCCGGCATAAAAGAAACGATCTCGCCCTTTACGCTACTTTGCTCCTTCCTTTTTCCCTTTACGCTCTCTATGCTGCACTCATCGCCGCCCACCCTTTCTTTCTTCCGTCCCCACCAACAACTGCGCACTGGCCTGTCCACCAGTTATATTTAGATGAATCATCGCATCCCACAATCCGGGAAGACTTAATCAATGTCCTGAGTTTCGCCATAGAAGTATGTTTTACAAAGCCATGTCCACGGGTAGCGTATGTGGATTCTATCAAAGTTTTGACTGCATAAGGCTAGTATTAGTTTGAGTTCAAGGCCTCATATCAGCCAACGGACAATACGAACGAAATTTTCCCCTGCATTTTCGATGAGGTGTATTTTACACTATTAATGTACATTCTTCCAAGGTGGATGGAGCTTCTGGTGCATTGACCAAAGCCAGCTTATTGGTTGGGAGAGTCAAGATCACACACTGATAAATACCAGGCCCAAAAGTTCTACTGATAGACCTGACATCTTCAAGTTGAAATAAATGCGTGACGTTGGACAAAAATGTAATTGAATTGAAATTTTCTTCCTTTTCTTGCTCATGCCACCTTCATACCCTTCCAACCTGCAAGTCCGGATTCCTTGCATTTCTTGCGGTACTCCACTGCACTGCCTGTGTATCTCGCCACGATCCTCTCAGTCTTCCCATCCACGTTCGTGTTGACACCTGTGAGCCAGCTGTCCACTTCGTTGATAAGAGAACCCTCACTGCAAGAGACCACGTGATCGGTCCAATCATCGACTGCCTTCTGAGTCGGTTCAATGTATGAATACTCATTGTTATAGCAGAACTGCAACATCTCCGTAACAACCTCAACCGCATGTTCGATGCTTCGCGGAATGTTTCCAAAAGGCTGGTGAGGGCCAAGAACCATGAACATGTTGGGCATCGACTGGGCCATAATGCCAAGATATGTCCGAGGTTTCTGGTCAACCCAGATGGCACGCTTCTTTTCTTCTTCGGGCATGCGGCGAGTAGGAAGAAGTGGCCTGTTGTCTTTGCCGCTCCAATCAATGTCACTGAATGCACCAGTGATGGCATTGAACCCGGTGGCACAAATCAAAACATCCAACTCATATTCCTTGCCGTCGGAGGTGACAAGACCCTTTTCTGTGGCTCTCTCGAAGGGGGTTGCGCGTAGGTTCACCAGGTTAACGTTGGTATTGTTATAAGCCTCGAAGTATCCACTCTCAAGGGGCACACGACGAAGTCCGAAGCCGTGGTCCTTCGGAATGAGAAGTTCGGCCATTTTTGGATCATCCAATCGGGCACGAACCTTTTCCGCCATGAAGTCGGAGTACAACTTATTGGCTTCACGATCGATGTATGTGTCGCAGAACGTACCGAGCCATTTGCCGAATCCAGGCTCAGAGTAAAGCTTTTCCCATAGGGCCAGGCGGTCCTCTGGGGAAGTCTCAGATGATTTGCGGGGATCCGCTTTGTGTAGGAAGCAAGACGGAGTTTCAGCACATTGCTTGAAAATTGAGTCGTAATCCTTTCTGATCTCATCCATTTGCGAAGGAGTGATCTTTGTGTTGCGGAGGGGAGCCGACCAATTGGCAGTGCGCTGGAAGACATGGAGTGACTTGAGACTTGGCTCCTTGGAAAGCTCGGTGATGGTTTGGATCCCCGTAGCGCCGGTTCCAATAACACCAATTCGCTTGTTCGCAAAGTCTCGGCTTATGCTGAAGTCTTTTGCGTTTGGCCAGCGCGATGTGTGGAATAGTTGCCCCTTGAAATTCTCGATGTTGGGAATGGTGGGCAGTGTGGGCGAGGACAAGACACCTAGGCAGCTGATAAAGAATCTTGCTTGATATCCGGTTCCGTTTTCATCCAAGAATCTCCAAGTGCGTTGGCTGTTATTCCAAGTGGCAGACTTGATTCGTGTGTTGAATTGCATGGCATCACGGAGATTGTGCTTATCGCAAACTCGCTCGATATATTGCAAAGTATCGGGTTGCGGCGCGAAGGTTTCTTTCCAATCCCACTCGTCAAGCATTTCTTTGTCCCATGAGAATTGATAGGAGACGGATTCGGAATCAAATCTTGCGCCGGGATACCGATTCCAATACCAAGTTCCGCCGACGTCATCGCCAGCTTCGATGACTTTGACAGTCCACGATGGGAAGCGTTTGCGAATGTGGTAGAGACTGCAAATGCCCGAAAGACCTGCGCCGATGATCAAGACGTCGTAAGTGGGTTCAGCGGGCGCCATGGTAAATAATCTGGCTTGAGCAAATGTACAGACTTCAATGTTCGTCGCTTTTATTTTTACTCTGATACAAAGTCATTATATACTTCAACGCCCTCAGAGTACTCAAGAGGACTATAGGAAGGTATTAGAGAGATACGTAGGTTTCGGCTGTATTTTCCTTAACCTCCCACGATAAACAGTTTCCTTCAATGTTTGCACATGAGTCAACTTTCTTATCCGTTATATATGTGCTTTTTCTAAATTAAATAGTGATAAGGTGAGTTAGAGATGAGAGACCTCCAGGGCTCCTTAGAAGGTTTCTCCCGCTTTATCTCGCGAATACCTTCTCATTTTATCGAATTTGCCCCAATCTGTCCAAGTTGGGCGGGCCCCACGGTCCCCGGGTCCTCCTGCCTTAACTTTCTCTCGACCACCTTCCCTCCTTACATCTCTACTCCTCCCCCGGATTTCGATCGATCTGTCTTACCCCCACGATGGTATCAGCGGTGATTCGCGGGGAATCTGCACCTACTAGTCGCAGCCGTTCTATGACCGGATGCACCACGTGCCGCCGTCGGCACACTAAGTGCGATGAACGGCGCCCTTCCTGTTCCACATGCGAGACGTTGGATATCGCATGTGAGGGGTACCAAATCAATTTGATATTCGACCTATCACAAAGTGTCAGATCAGGATGTCGGCGTCCTCTTTTTACCATGGAACTGCGCGAGGCAATGAGCGAAATGCTCACCGCCAGCGTCAAATCAGGAGATGTTGATCAATGTCTGTCCCAGGTTGACAGAGAAACAGATGAGCTCGAAAGTGGGGAACCGGGGAGCTTCATGACCGAGCATGGGCCATTTGGTGCATTTCGGATATCGAACATGGAGACTGAGCCAGAGACAACGTCCGTCACTCCCGGGTTTCGATCTCCGACCGTCTCTGCAGCTCTATCCCTACCAATGACTGAATCGATTCCAAATATAAATGACATTTTTAGTGAAGATCCTTTGATGGAATGCCTCTTCTGGGATTTTAATCTACCAACCGACCTTCAACATGGTGCTCTGTT
>ERZ1673737.1709-NODE-1709-length-20193-cov-4.329129_pt1 | contig 20193 bp, 26 predicted proteins | sample MGYA00580211_ERZ1673737 | MGnify/ENA primary metagenome ERZ1673737 (study PRJEB41218, sample SAMN15661789) | gut metagenome | host: Homo sapiens | place: Canada: London | collected 2015-08-20/2019-03-30 | study: EMG produced TPA metagenomics assembly of... | reverse complement strand
TAACCGGATATCCTCCTCTTTCTCCCTTAGCACATACAGTAACTTAGTCTATACACAGAGCATCATGTCTGAAACTGCCTTCCAAGTTCACAACGACAAATTCCACTGCATCCTGGGCCACTTCCCAACCCTCCAACTCTTATCCCAAAATGACACATACCCCTTCGCCCACGAAGCAGGCGTCTACATCCCAGCCACAGATCACCTCTTCATAACCAGCAACCGATACACCGACAACAACAACAACCAAAAGATCCAAATCACCCGCATCAACCTATCAACCACCCCAGTAACATGCGAAGAACTCGAACCCCCAATCCCAATGGGAAACGGCGGCGTAAACTACAGCCCCAACGAAATCCTAATCTGCGGCCAGGGAAACCTAACCGAGCCAAGCGGGTTGTACACCATGTCAACAACAGCGCCGTACACGTCCAAGTTACTCGTAGGCGATTTCTTAGGTCGGCCGTTCAACTCAGTCAACGATGTCGTCGTGCATTCCGACGGGTCGATCTGGTTCACGGATCCAATTTACGGATTCGAGCAGGGATATAGGCCTGCCCCCGCGTTGCCATGTCAGGTCTATCGCTTTGATCCGGTTGATCGCAGTATTCGTGCTGTTGCCGATGGGTTTGGGAGGCCGAATGGGATTTGTTTTTCGCCTGATGAGTGCACCGTTTATGTTACTGATACCGATCGACATCATGGTGATGGGACGGATGACCCGCATCGGGTTTCTATGTTTGTGCTTCCTATGAGATCTATTTGGGTGGGTGTGTGCTGATGTTGAATAGTTATGCTTTTGATCTGTCGGTTTATCATGGCCAGCCGTTCCTTACTAATCGTCGGTTGTTTGCTATGGCTGATAATGGCATTCCCGATGGGATTAAGTGTGATCTTGAGGGGAACGTTTATAGTGGGTGCGGGGATGGAATTCATGTTTGGTCGCCTGGTGGTGTTCTCCTTGGGCGTATTCGAATTGACGGTGGGTGTCCCAACTTTTGTTTTGGCAAGGATGGTGAGATCTTTGCTTTGAATGAGCATCGGCTGTGGAGGGTTCAGTTGGGGAGTCATGTTAAAGGTGCGTTACTTGGGATTTAAACTTGGGTTAATAGGGCACAGAACTAGGACTATTCGATGGATTTGTCTTATGGTACACTGCGCTCATTTTCTGTTTGAAATTAGCAAGGCAATGAATCCCTAGCCGTAAATGTAAATATATATTTTCAAGTTTGCTCTTTGTTTATATGCTTTTATCAGCTTCATCCAGCGTTTTTTGATAAGATGCCACAACTTCACAAATCTCATTATGCGGGAATAAGACATTAGTCAACTGGGTTATATCTAAAAGTTTGATACGCAAGGCCTGAATATCCTTCTAGGTATCCGATGTTTCTTCAAGGGGCTAACCAACAAAACAAAGTCTATATACTCACTTCACAGCAAACTTTAAGATCACTGCAAGTTACTAAACATGCCCCCATCGGCCAACAACCCAGAAGCATTTACATAACGACTCATTTCCTCACAAGCCAAAAACACAGCTGGCCCAGCCATATCCTCAGGGCTCCCAATTCGACCAAGCGGAATTCGCGCTTCAAGCGCAGCCTTCTTTGTCGGATTCTTCATATCATGATCGGCAAGCTGCGTATTGATCGTGCCAGGCATCAACGCATTGCATCGGATCTGATCCTTGCCCAGCGAGATAGCCATAGACTGCATCATGGACAAGATCGCCGCTTTGGTAGGTGTGTAATGTGTCTGCAGGCCACCACCTACAAGGGCACTGACGGAGGAAATTCCGATGATTGAGCCGCCGTGGCCTTGCTTTACCATCTGGCGTGCGGCCGCTTGGCAGGAGTAGAAGGCTCCTTTGATATTCACGTCGACACTGTGGTTTAGAAGAGCGGGTTCGATTCTGGTATTTTTAGCGTATGTTTTCGTTAAGAGCTCTGCTGGTTGTAGCTCACTTCAGGAACTCTGCTTGTTTGAAGACTCCCGCGTTCGCAACGAAGATGTCTAGTTTGCCCCATTGGCTAACGGCTTCGGAAATGAGCTTGCTGCTGGTCTCTGGGGATGTGATGTCGCCTGCGAGCTCTATCACTTTGCCTGTATTGATTCCTTGTTTCTCAATGGCTTTCACTTCTTCGAGGAGGCTGTGGGTGTGCGAGTCGTCTAAGCCGAGATGATTCACTGCGACGTTGCACCCCTGACGGACAAATTCCAGGACAATTGCTCGACCAATGCCCGTTGTGCCACCGGTGATGGCGGCGGTCTTGCCTTTGAGTAGGTTCCATGCGGGGAGAGCCATTGTGAACAAGGGAGACAGTTTGTGAAGTAGAAAAGTGATATCGATATGAAAAGAATTTGCACGGGATACAGAAGAGTTCTCTTAGATAATTTGGGTCTCAGGAGCTTTCATATGCAAGAAGACCCCGCGCCTCGATGGAGACCCTCGGTTTGGCCCCGAAATGTGACGATCGTGTCTCTCGTCTCGGGGGTCTCCCCGCCAAAACCGCGCCTCCCCCGAGCCGGGGAATTTGCGCAACAGTACAAGTCTTTTGCGTTGATCTCAATGTAGGAGAATAGCTATAAGTAACGCGGATTCCACCTCATTTTGGGGTAAGTAGCATTCGAAAAGTAATTCTCCTTTTCATATCATAATCCTCATCATGACTTCAGACTCTACCCCCTCCGCGGTTGTCCCGCAGACCCAGGTCACCCTCGGCTCCAAGGTCATCGCAAGTAAGTACCAACGTACTATCCCTCAAGTCCAGTCAAGTACCTAACCTCTAAGCTAAACAGTCACCGGAGCCAACCGAGGCATCGGCCTCGGCATCGCCGAATGCTGCCTCGTCAACGGAGCCGCAAAGGTATACTCAATCGACATTAGCGAAACCGGCGATGACTTCGCCGCCCTGTCAAAGCGATTCCCGGGCCAGCTTTTTGCCGTAAATGCCAACGTCACACAAGAAGAAACAATCACAGCAGCTGTCGACCAGATCATAGCCGAAGCCGGTGCATTGCACGGCATGGTTGTCAACGCCGGCCGAACCCACCACCAAGCTGCTCTCGACTTCACCAAGGAAGAGGTCGAGAACCTATTCAATGTCAACCTCTTCGGGGCTTTCTATACCGCCCGGGCTGCTGCCCGTGCATTTATTAAGTTGGGAATTAAGGGCTCTATTGTTTTCACTGCTTCTATGGCTTCTTACCGGCCTAACAAGGTATACATATACATCCCGGCTTCTTTGAGTAACTCTTCCTTTTTACTGATATCCTTTTTTAGCGTGTCCCCTCTACACCATACGGTGCATCCAAAGCCGGAATTCGTAACATGACGCACACCCTCGCTATGGAGTGGGCTCAGTACGGTATCCGTGTTAACAGTGTCTCCCCCGGTCTGGTTAATACCGCTATGACTTACTGGGTGCCCCAGCAGCCGGACTGGGAGCAGCAGCTTAAGTATTATGGAGGTTTTCCTCGTCTTGCCGAGGTGCAGGAGCTTGGTGGTGCTTATGTTTATCTCCTCAGTGAAGCTGCTAGCTACACTACTTCTATTGATATCCCCGTTAACGGTGTTATTGGCAGTAAGTTATATCTTGGTTTTGAGAGTCTGTGCTAACTATCACAGTCTGTTGAATCCTGTATGAAGTGTATTGAAGTTAGTTTTGTTACTTTATAGATGTTTGGAATTGCAGTGATCTCGTATCCTTACTGTCCAGTAAAAGCTCAACAACCTTTGCACTGCATCATCTATTTCAATGTGTACTTTGACAGACTACAAATTTGCGAGATACTGCGCAGCGCAGCAGATAAAGCCCACGATGCTTTTCAGCATTGTGATTTAACATTTCCCTGAAAGGCTTGTGTATGGCAAGCGAAGTATTTCGCTGTATGCTATTGTGTCATTATATATCAGGAAACCCTAGATCAACTCCGAGAATGCAGTGTACAAACCAAGCAAAACGGACATGAAACCTATTTTTCCTTGAGATAATCCTTACACTTTACTTGTACAATGTTTTGTTTCCCGTCATCCTCAACGACCAACGCTGTCAGCTTGCCTCCCTTCACACACCCAGAGTCTAGACCCTTGGTGAAAGTGCGGACAGAAAGGGAAGAAGAAGCATCATGGCCGTAGACGACAGTCATGGTGCCCGAGAGACGGTCTTCAGTTGAGGACTTGAGATTCGAGTATAACATAGATTGATGCGTATCAAACATCTAGAACATGTCAGATAGACCCCCTAAGGAATAAAGTAGAAGAGAAACATACCTTCGCCCAGTTCATGCCTTTCTTCTTCGGGCTTGGCACATGCGTATCCAAATCAATGGTCCGCATGGTCATCACACTAGATGGATCTTGTTTCTCAAGCTCGACGCCCGGTACCAATCCCGCATGGACGACAACCATCTGTCCAATACCTGGCACGGGGCCAACGTCCAAAATAACTGGACAGCTACTCAGCCATTTGGCTTGCTCGTCACTCAACGAACGTGCAAGTGCACGCTCCCGGACCTCCCGAGATGATAGATATGACTCTTCATCGTCCTCGGGGGTTGCAAGAGTGTTGGTCTTCACCAGCCCCCGTCGAACAAGCAAGATCCGATCCTCGTGGTTTCCGCGCACACAAGAGGCTGAGTACCCGCGAACTAAGTCTACAACTCCTGTACTATCCGGTCCCTTGTTGATGAGGTCACCAGTGAGTATGAGATGATCGCCACTGTTGGGTTTGAAGGAAACTTTTTCGAGGAGTTCTTCCACTATTAAGCTAGTCAGTATTGGGGGAAATACACCAAGACTGATATTATGACCTACACTCCGCTTTGCAGCCATGTACATCGCCAACAAAGATTAACCGTTTCCGACTTGACGAGTCTGCCTCTACTTCAGCTGAGCCCGAAGGCACAAGCTCCGGATCTAATGTGCGAATGTGAACTATGTCGTCGAACTGAGGCATGACATTCGACCCGAACCACCCACCCGCCTCAGTCTTCGTGCTCGGATCAAGCGAATGCAGTAATGAGCTTCGCTCTTGGAGTCGTGGATAAAGCAGCATCCGCCAGCTAACCCAGCCCACCAAGAACAATCCAAGGCATATAAGCACGTAGCGCCGGAACCGTGGCGCAGAAACCACTGAGCGGGTCACTTCTATCCATCGCGGGGGTTTCGTATCGTCCAATGATCTGGAGGCGGCGTTGTAGCTGCCGCCAGGTCGCGATTGCCGTGCGTTTCTAGCAGAGTGTATGAGAGGACGGGATTGGGACCGGTGAGCGGCGTAGGAGGGAGGACTCTCGGATAATTCGAAGTCGTCGTCTGCGTCGGACTGGACGCCCATTGCATCGGGGTCGCTGGGCACCATTTTGTCGGGAATTGGGTCCTGTTGAGTAGAATATGATGTGAGAAGGGTAGTCCGTCTACCTCGGGAGGTAAATGTCCTATCTCATGGTTGTGTGAGAGTGGGAGTGAAGCTGATATTTTAGGCAGAAAGGCATCCCTTTCCGGTCTGACGTCTACCCCAGACCCACTCGGGAGATCATTGCGTACGCATACGCATACACATGCTCATACAGTACACATATTCATTACATTCATTGCCTATTTAATTTGGCTATTTTATCCCCGGTACTGCTCGTACTCTTCCGCTTCCTTTTTTCGGAGGTTCACGCGCTGGAGGACAGTCGCATCGTAGACCTCTTCCACTGGCTTCCCACCCTTGAGCACCTCCTTCTCGTGGTGAGAAGCCTCTTCCTTAGTCATGCAGACCAATTCATTGATGTTGATCGGGATGAGCTTCTGGCCCTCATGTTCCAGGCTCAAATCCATCTTCCATCCATGGGTAGGATTCTGCCAGGGAATGAGAACCAGCCTGTTCGGCAAGCCGCTGACTGCACTCTTTCCCCGATAGACTTCCTCTACAAGGAATGCAATGTCATCCTTGCTGATAGGAGTGCGAAGCCCGATTGTGTCGCCGCCGGTGACATGTTTGATCATTCGCTCGTGCAAGGCTAGCATAGCGGCCAGAATGCCATCGTAGAGCTTCTCACGGCCCTTGGCGCCCATGTTGTAGTCGAGCGGGTATCCAGTAATGCTGCAGATAACGTGGTTGGCTACCGTGTAACCGAAGACAGCAGGCATGGTTCCCAGGACAGGGAGAATGCGAACTCGGAAGTCGGGAAGGACTCCGAGCTCACCCACTTGACCCTTCTTGTATTCCTCCTCGGGAAGAGGAAGTAGGCTTGCTTTACCAGGACCTGGCTTCTCCGTCGAAAACACAGCTGCAACACCTGAGGTGACGCCCAAGGCCTTCAGCTTACGCCGTGTACTGCGAGACAGAGGGTCATCAGTACTGAGCGAGATGTCGCCAACCACAACGCGAGTCGGGTCTGACTTGCATCCGGCGCCCATGGATGAAATCACGGGTAGGGAATTCGAGTGGCAGTAGTGTAGCAAGTCCACCTTGGACGTAATGTTATCAATGCAATCCAACACAAAGTCCGGACGGCGTCCCTCCCCGTCCTTTGTCAGAGTCCAAGGACTGATAAGGTCGTCAGCCGCCGACTTTCCAAACAGTTCGTTCCTGCAATCGAATGTGACCCATGGGGCAATTTGCTCCAATCGTCTCCGAATACAGTGAACCTTGGATGTTCCAACATCGGCCAATGTCGCAAGGGCGTGTCGGTTCAGCGAGGATAGTGTGACTTGGTCGAAATCGATGAGTCGGATCTTAGATACGCCCGATCGAGCGAGCGAGGCAGCGGCATGGGAGCCGACACCACCGCATCCAACCACGACGACAAACGAAGAGCGAAGCTTGGCAAGGCCTTCGTCACCGAGGAACACGCGGTTGCGGGCAAGTTGTTCAAGGATCAAGTCTGGGTAAAGACAGGTCTTGTTAGATAGGTTCGCGAAAGATGGCGAGGACGTAAGGGCGCATACCATCATCATAGTCTCCCTGTTGTGCCCTGCGAGCCAAGGCTGCACTGCGCTCATCTTCCTTGCTCAATGGGATTTCGGATGCAGCGGCACCGAAGTCGGTAAGCTGTGGTTGTGCGAATTAACTTTCATGACCTTGTCGATTTGTAGCTTGCCGGGCATTCGGCAAAGCTTGACGAGAGCAGTTTACCTTTTCAGCGGGATGAAGATCATCAATATTTGGGATCGAAGCTTTCAAGTCATGAACAGCCTCCTTCCGCTTGTATGATTGGTATCCAAAGATAGCACCTGCGACAGCTGCACCGGACAAAACAGCGGTAGTCGCAAGCTGGCCGTGCGACGAACCAGCCTGACGCTGGAGCCAAGAAGACATATTTCCAAGCACTCCCTTCTCGTCTGTTTCCTGGGGTTCTCGTTCTTTCAATTCGGTCTGGTTTCGGGGGTTCGTGTTGGGATCAGGCCCGTATCTATTATCAGGTTCGTCAGAATCGAATCCGTAGTCGAGGTCGGCATCGGTAGGTGTTTCCCACCACGTGGAAGCTAGGGGACCCATGGTGTATAAGGGGAGATGGTACGTACCATCACAAGTAGCCGATCAGTGCCGGCAATGGCCTTATATAACGGAATGTCAATCTGCAGATGCGATCATCACTGGAACCACGATTGCTATCACGTGCGTTCTGCGGACTTTAGCCGAGACTCCGACCTGGAAACTCCAACACATCTCGCGTCGGTTCCCACGCGTCATCCTGCTCATGCATCTTCTCATGCGATAATGTGTCGCTGTTGGTCCACCTGTTGGAGATGCTGGTTCCAATATCGCGCCAAGGTCCAGCCTGCGAGGAAGTTCCAGAACCAGGCTGCGCGACATTGAATTTGTTTACTCTGCGTTTGGTCACACCAACATCTACCCACTATCGCATGTCAAGATGCGTGACCTTCGACCAACCCACATGTCTGATATGCTTGCGCGGCAGCTCATCACATCACAACAGGTACGTTACCCATTGAGGGTTTTGCTTGTACCATCATTTGTGCTTCCAGAGCACCCCATTGCTAGTCGTGATGAAGATACCAAATTCACATATGAGCTTTTCATGACATGGCGGTTGGTGGACTTCATCCCCAGTACATCTGAGTGGAAGAAGACATCGGTCTTATGGGTGATTGAGAATGAACAGAGATCTGAGCGACTGTCATTTGAACCTATATTCTATCCGTGCTCTTCGTGCTGTGGCCATCTTTGAATCAGATATACTGACATTGACTATGGCTTCTAGATTCAAGCAACTTCCACTTACGTTAGGCGAATGTGTTCCCTCTGTCTCGATGCACCAAGCATGACCCGATGAAGACAGATTCGTCATATACTCTGAGGCCATGTATATGTGCTCTGTCTGTATACCTTATAAAGGAAACGACGAGTACGCCAGTGAAGAGTGACAAAAAGGTAGTTTTCAATCTGAGGGTCTGCTAAGCATATGGAACTTGATGCTTGGATATTACTACAAATTCGTCCTTTGTTCATGATCAATGTTGTTCATTTAATGCGTCTCCCTTGATATGACATTCTTGGACAGCTCATGTATTACTATAGTTCATTGATCGAGTTTGATACTCCATCGGATAATACCTGTCTTGATCTCATACTCCCTGTTAAGGGAAGTCGTAGATAGGTAAGGTTGGTGTGTGTTTGTATGGTTTATACACTTAGTGAGAGTAGATAGTAGTGGTTAGGGAAGGCGTATACAGAACAACGTAAATATAATAGCTCTTATTGTTGTTATTTTCTTCCCGTCTTTCGCCTTCTAATATCCTTAAAAGTACGTGAAACCCTTATCCCCAACTCTCCCTATGGCCTAAAGCATTATTCCTAATACTCTACGAGCTTCATAGAGATGATCCTAGACACGCCTGATCTCAAAATGACGATTTTCGGTGTCCTAGAGGTGCTAGTTGCATCTCGAGCCTTTGCCATGTTGTTTTCGCCTTTGCTATTCTGGCTAAGGCCTCGCTTGGGGCTTCTCAACGAGCTCTTAAGCTTTTGTTGACATTGCCTCAGGCCTCGCTGGGGCTCGCCCGGGTTCTGTCCGCGAAAATCTTGACTTGAGAATACCATTGACCATTGGTGATTCGGAGATGATATCTGCTCTGGGCAGAGTCGGGCTCTGGAATCAATTTCGCGAACGTGGTGTCCTGAACGCGGACATTCATTCCACTCAGCTGTCCGATGGCCAAAAGCAAACCTTCTATATTGCGCGTGCCATTCTATCGCCTGGCAGAATCGTTATCATGGATGGACCTACCGGTGGATTTGATGGACACACGGAAAAACTGGCCTCAGAACTTCTTGATGAGCGATTGAAGGGACGTGACTATCATCTCAATTGCTCATCAGGTTGAAACTGTCATGGACCCGGACTCGGATTCGGTCATGGTTATGGATCATGGCACGGCATCTGAGATGGGACCACAAGGAGAACTTTTGAGTAGGAAAGGAATGTTTTCGCAGTTGTACTTGGCGAGAACAACCTAGAAGACTCGAACCCGGCTTAACGGATAACGAACTTCTAGGTTCCACTGACTCATTTACTCTACTGTTGATTGCCATAAGCCGCGGGCATAATCCTCTATCCAAAATAGTCCTTAAGCCCCAGACTTAGGCTAGAATTTCATTGTAGAAAGACCCGATCAAATCTTAAATTTTACTGATTCTATTTATTGATACACGCATAGGCCATAATGCCTTTCACTCTCCACCTTTCTATCATCTACATTATTCTTAAAGAACTACAATTGGAGGCAGTCCAAAATGGGCAAAAAGAGCCAAAAAAAAAGATGTCAAAGTATGACGAAAACAATGCACGAAACGGTATACTCGCTTAGAGGCTTTCATGTAGACTGTCTAATATTTCATCAGTGGCTCTCTATGCACATTTATGACCCCCTGTTGTATGTTTATGCTACTACTAGACTTGTACTAATCTAAGCCAAAGCACTACCAACTGTTCAGCGATTCCACCTAAGCACCTTATACCAAGACTTCTTTCAATATTGTCCATCTAGACAATTCACTCAACGATCGACATAGCAACCGCAAAGCAAGCCCACGCAGCAAAATCAACCGTCCAGGTACGCACACGATGAATAGTCAACCACCCCTCAAGATCCTCCGTCGACCGGCCCTTAGACGAATCCTCAACCACAGCTTGGATCTTAGGCGCAACAGCTGGCACAAAGAGAAGATGACTAGCGGCTAACAGCGTACCTGCCGTATACCAAGGCAAGGACGCCGAGCTCCCAGATACCGACCGTCGGGTCAAGATATTGTATCCGCCTCCTGTCAAGGTCAGGGCGAGAAGGCCAAGTACGCGCACGGTACCAGGGACGAAGAAGACCCCGAAATAGGATGGCAGAGTTTCATTGCTGCGGGTGCGGTGGCTGGGGTGGAGGAAGATGTTTAGGAAGAATTCCTGGTCGAGCGAGTACCATAATGTGCAAGTTGAGGTTATGAGTGGGGCGGTGCGCAGGAGCGCGTGGGGATCAAAGATGAGTCCAGAGGCCATGTTTAGGAGAGGGATGATGAGGGAAATGTCAAAGAAGAAGAGAGAGTAAAGGGATTAGCAAAGTATTATAGGATGTCATACAGTCCGTAGTGCCACTTTTGGGGGCCATTTCACCTGCAAGGATAGATGTATTTGTGCTGTTAAAAAGTGTAGTACGCTGCTGCCTAGGTATGTTTGGCTATTATATAGTTGTCTGTAATACCTCAGAGTAGATGTGTATTACAATTGGAGTCGCATATTACCGCTATGATTATCACCTACATTAGGGTTGAAGTACTGTCCCTTGGCCCCCAAATACGACGAACGCTAGTCCCCATCTCTGTTCGCCAAACCTCCTCGCAACACCCGAGCATCGAGAGATAAATGATGCCCCGAAAACTACGATCGGGCCGCAAGGAGCTCCATGCGTCTAAGGTGGATGGGCTTAGCCTCCAGGATGAGATGCATGAACCGGTCGGTTTCATCGCGTCTGCATCGACCCCTGCCGAGCCGGCCATCGTCCGAAGCCTGTCACGTCTCCCAGGGCTGAACGAGAGCGAACTGCGAATTTTGCGTAAAAAGCAGAATCGACTGCGGCAATCGGCTTTTCTGACCGCAGAAGCTACCTTGGACGTGAGCCGCCATGCAACACGAGCACTGACATCGACGCTGATCTTTGCTCAGCACGAAGCTGGCACCGCCGTATGTATCGACTCGCGCGGCTGGATTTTGACCTGTGCGCACTGTTTTGGCGAGACGCCTGAAGAGTGGAAAGCCGAGCGCCTGAAATGGCTTCTCTATTACAATGGACTCGCCGTTCAGGTCGAATGTCGAGCGTGGGATGAGCGCCGTGATCTGGCTTTGGCTAAAATCGTTCGTATCGAGATCTTCGACGAACGGTGTAGAGGCTCGGTAACCCCTATTTTTGTCTGTGTCCCTATCGCTGAATCAATGTCTACCTCCTCTTCAATATTCTGTATCGGGCAACCGGGGGCAGATGATCTAGAGTCGGTCCCTCCGCGCAAGACTGCCTACGATTTGGTCGAACTCTCTCAGGGTCGACTATGTGGCATGGTAGCCGGTGCAGACCCACAGGACAACTCTGATATCGGCGCTCTGAAACATAACGCCTGGACCTACTGGGGCCATTCAGGCGCACCGCTCCTACGGAGATCGGACGGTGCCTTGCTGGGCCTGCATTCCTCATGGGACGATGCCACGGCGATGCGTCATGGAGTGCCCCTGATTGCTATCGGGGCATTTCTCAGAGAACATCTCCCGCCTGAGCCATCACGGTGCCCGAGGCTCGCGAGGACGTAAGGGGATATCTGGATATCATTGTGATCGATAGTTCAGATTGATATGTTGACAAGTCTTTAGGTGATACTCAGCGTGCCTCCGGGCCAGTTAGTGATTATATAATACTCGGGAATCTTCTCGGTTTCACTCAGCGATCAAAAGGTGGCAAGGGGTGACCACTAAAGCGGAAAGGAAAAGTCATGAAGCGCGGTCTGGAATCCCGTGTATATGCTATTCTTACGAGCTTTAAAGGTCTAAACGCAATTCTCGTAATTGATCCAGCAAATATCAATGTAGTAAGTAAGTCATAGCTTTTTTCCCGCCTAAATTGTCGATGACAGGTGACAGGCATATTCGCCACGCCCCTAGACTACATGCAGACTATTGGGAGCGTCTGGCTCAACCACACGAGTCACGAACACCCGTGATTCTGCATACCATGGTCTAACGGAAGTCCAGAAATTCGAAAGAGATAATGATAGGCATTCTGGGGGCAGTGTTTGTGGTGGTCGTATAGCAGTGACATCATGAGCATCTAAATGGACAGATGAACATTTGACGACACAATATAAAATACGAGTCCTCCCTCAGGAAGAAATCATCCATCCCAAATCAAATTAATATCTGACTATACTGTCTGATCAGTATGTGTGGCTCTACTCTTTCAAGTGGAAGGAGCGATCAAATACACACACACAGACTAACAAATGATATAGACAACCATGAAACTTTCTCTGCTCTCTACTTCTTTCCTTGCTCTCCTTGCGAGCACCACCTCAGCTTGGGAACTCCGAGCAAACAATCAAGTATACACCGGAACTACACCTACTCAAGGTTGCAAACCCATTTTCATTCCCCGAGGCTCTAGAATCAGCTGGACTGGATCCAATGGCGCCCGAACACTCCAATTGTTCAATGTGCAAGGAAAGTGTAACCAAGTCTATCGAACTGTGATGGGCGTTGGAGAGATCAACGCCTCGAATAATATTTATGGGTATATGGTAAAGCGCTGAAAACGGATCTTGTGCTCTTCAGAGGGAGATGCGGTGCACGCGTTTAGTTACTTCGCGGCTTCAATGATTTCTTGTTTCATCGTGTTACGAGGACAAAATAATCAATCGTATTGTTATGTAACCTCAATCTAGCCTTACCTGTAAATATCTTGCACATTCACAGCATGAATGTCGTCCGACTCCGTAACGATTCTCCCTCCCGATGTAACAGAATCGGCACAGGCACAAATGCCAGTGCCAGGGATCCTAACAGGTGTATTAACCCATCCGTAGTTGAGTGTCGAATATATGTGCGACCCGGCAAGCGGCAAGAAGGCCCCGAACATCGAGCGGAGGAGAATATTGGCCCCTAGGGCAGATGCCGCCGCTTGTGACCCGAACAGATCCACCAGGTATAGCTGGGAGGGCATGATCGCGAAGAAGGCCCCAAACCCAACGATGAATGTCCCAAAGGTCGGAGCCAACCTCGCATGGCAATGGTAAACGGTTTGTTACAACTCCGATCCTGTACAGAATGTCACTCATTAGTCCGTAGTTGCCTTTAGATACCAGTCCAACTAGAGTGTAACTAGCGCCCCATCGGGCTGTATTATTTACGAACTAAGGAACTAACCTCCTCAAGGCACAATGGGGCGGCGTTTGGTACATACAGCCTACCGTGGATGGGGAAATGACAAACAGATAGACCACCAAGTTTTTCCACTATAAAGTCTACTATAAAGAATAAGCCCAAAGGGAAATTCACAAGATAAAATTCGATAAAAGAGGTATAAACCATCTCTAAATCACTGTCTCATTCGGAAGTTCATCCTCATCCATCTCATGGTACTTAGTCGAAGCCATTGGCTGCGCATGGCGGAGTCTTCTCCCAAAGTATTGGATTGATCCATCACTTCGCCTTCGTCCTCGGCTGAAACATGACATGTTAATCACCAAGCTACTATCATATATGAGAGTGCTGACGAGAAACAAAGACTCGCTAAGTGTCTCATCAGAATCTGCATATTCAGATTGAATAGGATCGACCTCCTGATCGTCTCCTACTGCACCGTGGGACATTCTAGACAGAGGACTTGGCTTCAACGGCGCGTATGACTACAAAGAATATGAGTAGGTACGGGAAGGAAAGTAGGAATTCTAAGTCCATTCTTAAGTAGAGATAACGTTAATATGCAAAGGATCCGGGCGTATCTTATACCACATGGCTATGTAATTGTGACAGGTTATTAATCCTATAATCCTGTCATGCTTTATCCGCTATGATCGTAGAACTACGCAATTCATGTGCGTATTGGCTACTTGTAGGCCTTTTGTCGAGTGGCTGAGATTTATTGCAGAATATAGCTTTATCATGTTTTCATAAGGTGTCTGCAGCTTTTTGTGCCGTGAAGTGTCGATACTAGTGAGAACCATGGATAACGCAAGACTTTAAGTTTGTATGGTACCTAAGATAATCGCACTAAAAATAATTCGTAGGCATCTCCACTCCCCAGGTAAAAAATATCAAATCACATAGTTATTAATAAGACTGGAATTTGAATATTTCGGTGTTAGGATGTAGAAAACCACTTTTTGCCTCAGGCATCAATATATCGCGCCCCGGAAAAACAGTTCATCCTGAAGCTTTAAAACCACCTTTACAATTCAAGTTCGTTTTATATCCCTGATATAACACCCGTCTCGCTTTTCAGAGCCTCATCAAACTGGCAATTCTTTCATCGAAAAATATGGCTATATAATGAATACCCCGCAACTCAAATGACGAGTTTGAGTGACCCGCCATAAATAAGTGTTTACGAACGCGATGAACATGCCCGCAAAACAATTACCCATCCTCGAAACTAACCAAGCTCAGCTCTTCTGAGATGACAGACCAATGGTGTTGGTGGAGCCTGAACAACTTTCATTATAGGTCTTATGATTGATCTAAGGAATAGGAGGCTTACTTGGCTATTACGATTTTTTATTCTTTTGTATCGCCCTGTGATGAGTTCGTCCAAAGACGAACATAAGCCAATACTGCATGCATCCGCGGTACATGACGTGCCAGCTGCTTCGGTGGACTGGAGGCCACTGTACTGCTGGAAGCCAATGCTGAATACTGAGAGCATATCTGAGGGCTGGCTTTTTTGTACCTTTTCATTAAAAAAACAGAGATAACTATTTACAACAGCTACTCGTAGACATAGACTGCCACGTATCAGTCCCTTGTTAAGATACTCCAATTGAATAGAGAAGAGGTATTTCATTTCAGCACATATGAACGCCTGCTAATGCACAATTTTAAGTCACACGCTTCACGAATATACAGAATCAACCACCTATACACAGCCAACATCATACTCAATCTTCCACGTAGTAAGCCTAGCGCAAGAACTTGCCCAGCGCACCACCAATGTTCTTAAGGTCCAGCAAGAAAGTATCATGACCGAACAGGGAAACATCGTCACCAAGCTCGATATGCTCTACATTCTTGTTTCCGCCAGCGCGAAGAGTCTCCGCAATCTCGCGCTGCTGCCAAGCAGGGAACAGGATGTCACTGGCAACACCCATAACAAGAACGGGGTGGTCCTTCAGAGGCGCCAGACCAGCGACAAGATCGCGCGGTGGGCCTTCGGGTTGATCAGATGAGACGGACTTGTCCAAAGGCGGCACGGAGGAAGTCGAACTGGGCTGTTCTTCATATGGTTTCTCGGGGAGAGTAAGACTGCATGAAGGATCAGAGACACGAGGCGAGATACCACCGTGAGCAATACGATCCTCAGACTCAGCGCGCCGACGCAAGGTCTCAGACTGGTGTGCATGACCCAGATCAAACAGATCCATAGCCTTAGAAACATAAAGCAGACTGTTGGGGTCATATTCTAGACAAAACTTCTCGCCGGCATGGTCGAGGTAGGTCTCGATAAGGAAATCGGGACACAGCGCGGGCTGCTTACTAGGATCAGCGCGGCGCCGACCAAAGCGCATCTCCCACTCTGGACCACTGCGGTACGTGACGGTAGCGATTTCGCGCGCGAGCTTCATACCCGAGTGCGGCGGGATCGCGTCGTAGTAGAATCCGCGCGCCCAGTTCGGGTCCATCATCAGGACCTGGCGCTGTGTGTGCCGCATTGCAATGCTGTATGGGTGGCTGCGTGCGCAGCCACTGATGCTGGCGATCTTGCCGACGCGTTCTGGGAAGAGGACGCCGGCTGCAAGACTCTGCATGCCGCCCATGCTGGAGCCGACGGAGGCGGCCAGCTTTTGGATTCCTAGGCCGTCGAGGAGTCGGAATTGTGCGCGCACCATGTCATCTAGGGTGAGGATTGGGAAGCGGGTTGCGTAGCGCTTTCCGTCAGATGGGTCGACTGATGACGGGCCTGTGCTGCCGTAGCAGCCTCCTAGGACGTTGGTGCAGATTACGAAGTACTTGTCGGTATCCAGGGGGAGACCTGGGCCGATGAACTTCTCCCACCAGCCGGGCTTGGGGTTGGAGGCCGTGCTGTGGGCATGGCTTGAGGCCGACAGGCCGGTGTGTAGGAGGATGGCATTGCTCTTGTCGCTGTTCAGCTGGCCCCATGTTTCATATGCGACATCAAACCCTGGGAGTACACCACCCCAGTCGAGGAGCAGCGGTTGGTCGCAGTGGAAGGATTCGTGTTGGCCGGTGGTGTAAGAGGGTTCGGGGCCGGATTCTAGCGACCGCGCGGAGAGCTGTGCGGACCTGGCTTCTTGGGCGTCGAGGCAGGGGAATGACATAGCCGGGTTAGAGGAGTCCTTCCCTGCTGACTCCGGGGAGGCGGAAGCTGCCTTTCGTGGTGGCACCGTGTGCAATGCTCGAGCAGTTGTCCATTGCGCCGATAAAGTCCGATGCGGCCCCGCGGGATTGAACTTGGGTTGGCCTTGTCGCAATGGTGAGGCTCGGAGTGTGCGCGAAGCGACACGAGCTGCACCCTGAACTGAGCGCATGATGACCTGAATATTAAAAGAAGTAGGAGTTGGGGAGGGGAGCTGTTCAGATATGGAGTCATCTATTGACCGGAGAACTTATGTGAATGCCTCAGGCGCTGATCAGTGGCGTCATCTGTACGAGCGGTGATTGGCGGAGAAGTATACAGAGCTCCGATATCCAAGTACGAAGGCAGTTTACAGTACTACTGATAGAGGGATATAAAAAATAGTATTGATTCAGATCTTTAAATGCTAGGTAATTGCTTGCCCATAACGCCAATCCCATGCCGATTCTGGTGAAAGAACCATCCGGGTATCAAATAGTGACTCCAATAAAATAGAGAAAACGAAGCCAAAACCGTAGTGCTTAAACGCTGGATAAAATGCAAACCATCAAACATCATAGAACAGATATATCATATCGCCTTCTAGAGATTCCTGTGTATCAAATGGGTGGTCATGATCATGCCAATTCAGCTCACCGAGAACTGACTGTGGAGTTCGTCGAGGTCAACGACTCGCTGCCCAGGAGACTTGACATAACAACCGTGTTGTCGGCTTTAATATCGATAGCGCCGGCGTACATACAGCGGTGGGAACCACAGTTGGCATGGAAAACGATCTTCTTCCCGTCAGCGGAAACAGTGGCACCACCAGGCCCCAGGAGATCCCAGTCTGCAGTCTGCAGCAGAGGCCGATCAGCCCTCTTGTACGGGCCCTCGATGGAAGTCGAGTGGGCGTATTTCACATTATAGCCCAGTGAGGTATAGCAGTGAGAAGAGAAGAACAGGTAGTAGACACCATTATCGGTGCGCATGAGGTCTGGAGCCTCAACGAGAGGACCGTCGGTATCGTCGATATCGAGGATCTTCTTTGGCTTTCCAACGGTAGTCACACCGTCGCTCTTGAGTTCTTGCAGGAGGATGGGTACAGACACGATTGGCTTCTTTCCATTGTTGCAATTTCCACCGTGGCCAATGCTGTTTCCGTCGCCTTTGTAGACAACGTAGAGAGTGCCGTCAGCGTCTCTGAATGGCGAAGGGTCAATTGCGCCACCCAGGTCGTGGGGACATGCCAGTGGCTTGTCCTCGGGGATGTATGGCCCCAGTGGATCTGTGCCGTTCGATACTGCAACGCCGACGCAGTGGAAGCTCCCCCAGTTCTTTACCTCTCCTGAGTAGTACATCACAAATTTGCCGTCATCCTGGATTTTGTATGTTAGAAACTCACTCCGTTTCAAAGACAGGAAACACTCCAAGTACACTTACGCGCTGGATCACATCCGGAGCCCAGTGGTTAACCTTCTTCTCCCAACCACCGAGAGTGGGCAGTGCATCATAACCTTCATGGAGTGTCCAATTGACAAAGTTGGTTGATGTAGCGACAGGCACATGGATGGTATCGGCATTCCTCTTTTTAGGGTTTGTTCCATAGGCAAACCACGTCCCATTGTGCTCAATGAGCCCCGGGTCCGGGAAATTCATGAGAGCGAAGACAGGCCGGTTCGCCTCGCTGCGGTAACTCGAATCCTCATTTGGTTGAGGGATTTGCCAGTACCCATCAGTATCCTTTGCAAAGCCGTAGGTTTTGGTAAAGTAAATCGGGAGAGCGATGGTCAAAGCAATCAGGGCGATCCACACGAAGCCAAGTGCACCCACGGCCACTTTCTGACGGGGTCCCCATGGTCGCGCAAAGAAACGCTTTTTAGGTTCTTTTTCGAGTATGATCACCGCTTTTGCTTCCAATGAAGGCTGGCTGGTATGGCCTGAGGTCTCACTCCTTCGCACTGACTGGATAGAGGGAGTGAGGGGCTTCTCAGTCACCACGGGGAGGATTGTGCTCTTGTTCTCCATCGCGAGGGTTTCCCGGGGAGAAGAAGAGTCGTTTAAAGATACTTTCAGCAGATGGAACAGAGTTTGATTCCAAATCCTACTCCTGTGGTTGTGCGGCGGTGAGCTGGGCAGTTGAGTCGAAATGGGTAGGTGCAGATGTTATTCCATAATGAGTTTTGGATGGATGATGCAAATAGTGAAATTAAGAGACGGTAAAAATTCCAAGAAAGTCGAGTCCATGGGCTTCTTTATAGTGGAAGGAGAATCTAGCGCCTAAATGAGGTGACATGGGGATAATAAGCCGAGATGCAGCCGATGTAGACCCTGACAGAACCCTGTCACTAACAGAAAGCAGCCTAACCCCAATTGCAGTGGCAACTCCCATAATACTTTTAAATTACTGGACTACAACCCCTCTTTATCGTAAAAAACAAAGGAAATACCGAATGACAAGCTTTTGCGGGTGTGAACAGGCTCAGGTCCAACCAATCAACATTGTTAGATAGTCAACGACTCGGTTATCACTTGCCATATTAGGGTTAGCTCGGACTTTGTCTCCTGTTGATCCACAATGTCGCCTTTCTTGTCCGTATCAGCCACGTCTAGATCTTCGTGGATGCTGGGTAAACTCTACGACTGTCTTTTACTTCCTTGGCTTTTGTTCCACGTTCAACGGTGTAGGTCTCACAGAAGTGTGGGGTAATCAAGTCTACACAGGTTCAGTATTGCTGATTCGCCCTATTATCGCGTAGCTGACCTTATCGGCATATTCAGGCAGCACAATTCTCTTCAATGTCAAGTATTGAAGTAATGGAAGTTTTTGCCAAGGATGCCTAGAATGAGAAAAAAAAAGTCAATGTAGCCGCCTGACACTTTAATCGCGTGTCTTAGATCCCGGGATTTTTGTCCCCCACGTGCGCATGGATCGCCCGGGAAGTGTGCCGCTTTGATCGGATGTATGAATTTTTATACCGGGGTCCGCGAGTTCCAGCCTAACTGTCGATGCCCGTTCTTGCCACCCAAGATTTCCTACATCGAAAGTGTATCTCGAAATCGCCCTAGTAAAGAAACTTGTCCCTTTTTGAAGAAACCCCGATATACGCCAAGCCGTACGAGTGGCGCAGTCCCGCGTCTTGGCTCTGATAGTCTACCATAGCTTGCTATTTTGCTATGTTTTTGATTTGTATCTACGGAGGTTGGGGTTGATTTCGGCGTGTCCGTAAAGCAGGTATGCTATGAATCTGGTGTTATGTTAAATTTTCTAAATGCGTTCTCCTACTTTGCCAACTATTTTATATTTATTGTGATCGTGGCTTCGGGACAAAGCTGCAGAGATGATTTGAACAAATGCTCAAGTACTGACCATTGCTGCTTTTTGAAAATGGGCATGTTCATGCACGCCTGATGCAGCTGTATTTAAGGTTCTTCTCGTTGGCGTTAATCCCAGGTAAGCCGCTAAGGCTGTTGAAGTACCTCTTGCCAGCTACCATAATTTCAGGCTTCATCGTTATAAGTCAGAAGTTTATTGCACCTTCTTCCTTCAGCTGTGTATTCATGTCTATGTGTAAGGTTCGCTCTCTAGTATTAAGCTTAACACAAATAGGCCCCACCAACCCACCGTGAGTAATAGT
>ERZ1673737.1704-NODE-1704-length-20247-cov-42.904071_pt1 | contig 20247 bp, 22 predicted proteins | sample MGYA00580211_ERZ1673737 | MGnify/ENA primary metagenome ERZ1673737 (study PRJEB41218, sample SAMN15661789) | gut metagenome | host: Homo sapiens | place: Canada: London | collected 2015-08-20/2019-03-30 | study: EMG produced TPA metagenomics assembly of... | reverse complement strand
AAATCTCTTTGGTGTTTCTTGACGTCTATTGGTTCTTTTCTTCGGCTTCTTGCTGAGGCTCCGGAAGTCATTCTTTTGTCTCAGCGCTTGGCGCTCAAGTATAATACCATACCGCCGTCCGTTTGGCAACCCCTTTTTTCAACTTTTTTGCCCTCTTTTTTCGCTTTGTCTCTTTTTGCTAGTTTTTTGTTTCTTTTTAACTCTCTCTTTGACAAGCTTGGATACAAGGTCTGCTCCGGGGCTTTTCCTGCTGTTCTGTCCCTATATAATGTAATAATATAAGAGCTCCGTATAGATGCCAGCGGATATTACGAGCCGGAATGCGGATACTATCCCTGCACTGCTTGTCAAGACCTTTGCGTTCAAATTTTGCCCCGAAAATCTCTCCGTATTTTTGGTCAAACTTCCGAAACACAAAATGTAGTGGTCTATCCATTGACATATCACTAAATAGTGATATGATAGAAGCACATTCAAACGAATTGATTCCACGGCATTTTGCGGGCGGCTCTGGCAAAAAGGGGACGCCCGTTTGAACTGCGGCAAAGAGTGCAACCCGATAAAAAGATGGAGGAAAGCCATGAAGATCATCAAGCGCAACGGCTCGGAGGTTCCTTTCGATATTACCAAGATTATCACCGCTGTTACCAAAGCCAGCGATTCCGTAAGCGGCAAGAGCCGCCTGACCCGCGAGCAAATCACCCAGATTGCTGCGGAGGTCACGGACCAGTGCCAGTCCCTGAACCGCGCGGTCAGCGTGGAAGAGATTCAGGATATGGTGGAGAACAAGTTGATGGACATGAAGGCCCACGACATTGCCCGCCACTACATCACCTATCGGTATGTCCAGAGCCTGAAGCGCCAGACCAACACCACCGACGAGCGCATCCTGAGCCTGATCGAGTGCCAGAACGAAGAGGTCAAGCAGGAGAACGCCAACAAGAACCCCACCGTGAACAGCGTTCAGCGCGACTACATGGCCGGCGAGATCTCCAAGGACCTGACCGCCCGTCTGCTGCTGGACCCGGAGATCGTCAAGGCCCATCAGGAGGGCCTGATCCACTTCCACGATTCCGATTACTTTGCCCAGCACATGCACAACTGCGATCTGGTCAATCTGGAAGATATGCTCCAGAACGGCACCGTCATCTCCGGCACCTATATTGAAAAGCCCCACAGCTTTTCCACCGCCTGCAACATTGCGACCCAGATCATCGCGCAGGTGGCGTCCAATCAGTACGGCGGCCAGAGCATCAGCCTGACTCACCTCGCACCCTTCGTGGATGTCTCCCGCAAGAAGATCGCCGCCGAGGTCGAGACCGAGATGGAGGGCCTGAACGTCTCCGCTGAGCGGAAGAAGGCCATCGTCGAGCGCCGTCTGCGCAACGAGATCAACCGCGGCGTCCAGACCATCCAGTATCAGGTCGTCACCCTGATGACCACCAACGGTCAGGCTCCGTTCATCACCGTCTTCATGTATCTGGGAGAGGCCCGGAACGCACAGGAGAAGGCCGACCTTGCCATCATCATCGAGGAGACCATCCGCCAGCGGTATCAGGGCGTCAAGAATGAGGCGGGCGTCTGGATCACCCCGGCCTTCCCGAAGCTGATCTATGTGCTGGAAGAGGACAACATCCGCCCCGGCACCCCGTATTACTACCTGACCGAACTGGCCGCCAAGTGCACCGCCAAGCGGATGGTGCCCGACTACATCTCCGAGAAGAAAATGCTGGAGATGAAGATCGACAAAAATGGCGAGGGCCATTGCTATACCTGCATGGGCTGCCGCAGCTTCCTGACCCCGTATGTGGACCCGGAGACCGGCAAGCCCAAGTATTACGGCCGCTTCAATCAGGGCGTCGTCACCATCAACTTGGTGGATGTGGCCCTGTCCTCCGGTGGCAACTTTGAGAAGTTCTGGAAGATCTTCGACGAGCGGCTGGCCCTCTGCCATCGTGCCCTTCAGGCACGCCACAAGCGGCTGCTGGGCACCCCCAGCGACGCTGCCCCGATCCTGTGGCAGTACGGCGCGCTGGCCCGTCTGAAGAAGGGCGAGAAGATCGACAAGCTGCTCTTCGGCGGCTACTCCACCATCAGCCTCGGCTATGCCGGCCTGTATGAGTGCGTCAAGTATATGACCGGCCGCAGCCACACCGACGCCGGTGCCAAGCCCTTTGCCCTGAGCGTGATGCAGCACATGAACGACAAGTGCAATGAGTGGAAGAAGGCCGAGAACATCGACTACTCCCTCTACGGCACCCCGCTGGAATCCACGACCTACAAGTTTGCCAAGTGCCTCCAGAAGCGGTTTGGCATCGTGCCCGGCATCACCGACAAGAACTATATCACCAACAGCTACCATGTCCATGTGTCCGAGCCCATCGATGCCTTCACCAAGCTGAAGTTCGAGAGCGAGTTCCAGAGGCTGTCGCCGGGCGGCGCCATCAGCTATGTGGAAGTGCCCAACATGCAGGACAATCTGGAAGCCGTCATAAGCGTGCTGCAGTTCATCTACGACAACATCATGTACGCCGAGTTGAACACGAAGTCCGACTACTGCCAGTGCTGCGGCTACGACGGCGAGATCAAGATCGTTGAGGACGACGGAAAGCTGGTGTGGGAGTGCCCCAAGTGCGGCAACCGCGACCAGAATAAGCTGAACGTCGCCCGCCGCACCTGCGGTTACATCGGCACTCAGTTCTGGAATCAGGGCCGCACGCAGGAGATCAAGGACCGCGTTTTACACCTGTGACCCTCTCAGGCGCATCGCGCAAGTGATGACGGAAGGAGTCAATTTTCTGATATTTACCATGAATTACGCTACCATTAAATACTATGACATCGCCAACGGCCCCGGCGTGCGGACGAGTGTATTCGTCTCCGGGTGCCGCCACCACTGCCCCGGCTGCTTCAACGAGGTGGCATGGGATTTCGGCTACGGCAAGCCCTTCGACAAGGCCATCCGCAACGAGGTCTTCGCCTCCTGCCAGCCCGCCTACATCACCGGGCTGAGCCTTCTGGGCGGCGAGCCCATGGAGCCGGAAAACCAGCGGGAGCTTCTCCCCTTCGTCCGGAATTTCAAAGCCCTCTACCCGAACAAGACCGTTTGGTGCTACTCCGGCTATACGTGGGAGCAGCTCACCGGCAAGGAACCTTGTCCCGCCCGGTGCGAAGTCACCGATGAGCTGCTGGCCCTGCTGGACGTCCTCGTAGACGGCCGCTTCGTCGAGGCAAAGCACGATATCTCCCTGCGCTTCCGCGGCAGCTCCAATCAGCGTCTGCTGGATGTGCCCAAGTCCCTTGCCGCCGGGCAGCCGGTCTGGTGGGAGGATGAGAAGGTCTTCGCCACGCATACGATGTAACAACAAAGCGTTCTGTTTTCCACCGCCCGGCGAGGCAATGTGGAAAACAGAACGCTTTTCGTTTATCGTGACTCCACCGCGTCCTCGATGATGCGGAGGAAGTCCCGGCCATAGTGGGCGGCTTTCTTTTCGCCCACGCCGGTGATGTTCAGCAGCTCGTCGAGGCTGAGGGGCTTCTTCTGTGTCATCTCGCGGAGGGTGGCGTCGTTGAAGATCATATAGGCGGGCACCTTCTGCTTCGCAGCCAGCCGCTTGCGCAGGGCATACAGCCCGGCCAGCAGCTTTTCGTCGGCTTCGCTCAGCGGTTCGGCATCGGCTGCGCGGCGGCGGGCACCGGCCAGACGCTTGGCGCTGGCGGCGGCGCGCTCCTTGGCCTGTGCGGCTTGCTGCTGCATCTCCTCGGCGGCCTGTTCCGACATCCGGCAGTTGGAGCAGTTGCCGCATCTGGGGGCCGCAGCCTCGCCGAAGTAGTTGAGCAGAAAGCTCCGCAGACAGCGCGGCGTCGTGGAATAGAAGGTCATGTACTTGAGCCGTTCCTCGGCTTTGCGGGCCGCTTCGGCTTTGACGTCCGCCGGGAGACCGTTGTCCGCTTCCATCTCCTTGTCGATGAAGAAGCGGATGGTCCGCACGTCGGTGCCGGAGTAGAGCAGGGTACAGCGAGCCGGTTCCCCGTCGCGGCCCGCGCGGCCCGCCTCCTGATAGTAACTTTCCAGATCCTTGGGCATATTGTAATGAATGACGAACCGGACGTTGGGTTTGTCGATGCCCATGCCAAAGGCGTTGGTGGCCACCATGATCTGCACCCGGTCGTAAAGGAAGTCGTCCTGATTTTTCCGCCGGGTCTCCGGGTCGAGCTTGGCGTGATACGCCGCCGCCCGGATGCCCCGGCTCTGGAGCAGACGGGTCGTCTCGTCCACCTGCTTGGTGGTGCTGCAATAGATGATGCCCGCGTTGTCCCGCTCTTTGAGCACCAGATCCAGCAGGACCCGCGGCTTTTCGCTGGGCAGGGCCCGGCGGGTGCCGAAGTAGAGATTCGGGCGGTCGAAGCTGGTGATGACCTCATAGGGGTCGTGGAGATCCAGATGGCTGCGGATGTCGTCCCGGACATGGGCAGTGGCCGTGGCCGTGAAGGCTCCGATGACCGGGCGCTTGGGCAGGGTCTCCACGAACTCTTTGATGCGGAGGTAGCTGGGGCGGAAGTCCTGCCCCCACTGGCTGATGCAGTGGGCCTCGTCCACCGTCACCATACTGATCTCCCGCTCCTGCGCAAACCGCTGGAAGCCCGGCATCTCCAACCGCTCCGGGGCCACATAGATGATCTTATACCAGCCCTCCCGCGCACGGCGGAGCATCAGGGCCTTCTGGTTGTCGGTCAGGCTGTTGTTCAGGAACGCCGCCGCCACGCCGGCCTGTACCAGCGCCCCCACCTGATCTTTCATCAGGCTGACCAGCGGCGACACCACGATGGTGATGCCCGGCAGCAGCAGCGCAGGCACCTGATAGCAGATGGATTTGCCCGCACCGGTGGGCATCACGGCCAGAACGTCCTGCCCGGCCAGCAGCCGGGAGACGATCTGCTCCTGTCCGGGGCGGAAGCCGTCATAGCCGAATACTTTTTTTAAGATCGAATGCGGGTTTTCCATGAGTTCCTCCGTTATAATAGATGAGCACTGCCTTTGGAGCCTTACCAGTATACCACAAAAAACGCCGGTTTGCGCGCCGGAGGGCCTCCTTTTTGGCAAAACGAACGAAATGTCACAAGGATTTTTTTACAATCGATAGCTTTTCAGGCGCGAAAATGATATAATGAGACTACATATCTCCATCCCGGCTGTTTTTGTGCCGGACCCAACGAAAAAGGAGCATTTTAAACCATGCAGAAATTGATCACATTTGCAGTCCCCTGCTATAATTCTGCCGCTTATATGCGTCACTGCATCGAGACCCTGCTCTCCGCCGGAGAACAGGCCGAGATCATCCTCGTGGACGACGGTTCCGTCAAGGACGAGACCCCCGCCATCTGCGACGAATATGCCGAGAAGTACCCCACCATCGTCAAGGCCATCCATCAGGAGAACGGCGGCCACGGCGAGGGCGTCAATCAGGGCATCCGGAACGCCACCGGCCTGTACTACAAGGTCGTGGACAGCGACGACTGGCTGGACACCGCCGCCCTCAAGACCGTGCTGGCCAAGCTGCAGACCCTCGCGGCCCGCGGCACCGCCCCCGACCTGATGATCTGCAACTACGTGTACGAGCATGTGGAGGACAACACCAGCCACACCGTCCGCTACACCAACGTCTTCCCGGAGAACCGGCTCTTCACTTGGATGCACGTGGGCCATTTCCGCCCGGACCAGAACCTGCTGATGCACTCGGTCATCTACCGCACGCAGGTGCTGCGGGACTGCGGCATGGTGCTGCCCAAGCACACCTTCTATGTGGACAACATCTTCGTCTACCAGCCGCTGCCCTACGTCAAGAGCATGTACTACATGAACCTTGACCTCTACCGCTACTTCATCGGCCGCTCCGACCAGAGCGTGAACGAGAGCGTCATGGTCAAGCGTGTAGACCAGCAGCTCCGCGTCACCAAGCACATGATCGATTGTCAGGACCTCGACGCCCTCAAGAACGAGAAGCGTCTGCGCAGCTACATGCTGCACTACCTGTCCATGATGATGGCCGTCAGCGATATCTTCCTGCTGCTGGACGGCAGCGCCGAGGCCAAGGCCAAGAAGGCCGACCTGTGGAGCTACCTCAAGGCCCACACCAGCCCCACCGTCTTCCACTCCATCCGCTACGGCTTCGGCGGCGTGACCAACCTCAACTTCCCCAAGGGGGATACCATCGTCATCGGCTGCTACCGCATCGCGCAGAAGCTCTTCAAATTCAACTAAAATAAAACTTGTTGTTTCTTTTGGAATAATGTTGCCGAACCGGGCAGCTGGAGTCACATCCAGCAGCCCGGTTTTTGTTTGGATACAAGCTCGTTAAGAAAACTTCAGAGTTGAGTTTTGTGAAATGTTGTTGCCATCGACGACGCCGTGGGTCTGGTGCTCTTCTCGGCTTCCTTCGGCGTGGCGAACGCGCTGGAGCAGGGCCGCATCGACCCCATCAGCGTCATCGTCGAGCCGCTGGTGGAGATCGTCATCTCACTGGGGCTGGGCGCGCTGGCCGGGTTCGTGCTCAACCAGCTGGAAGTCTATTTCCACTCCCGCTCCAAGCGCATGAGCCTCTCCGTCGCCTTTGTCCTGCTGACGGTGGGCCTCTCGATGCTCTCCTTCCAGATCGGGCCGGTGCACTGCAGCTTCTCGCTGCTGCTGGTCTGCATGATGACGGGCACCGTCTTCTGCAACATTTGCCCCACTTCCGATGAGCTGATGGACCGCCTCGACCGCTGGGTGTCGCCGGTGAACATCCTTTTCTTCGTCCTCAGCGGCGCAGAGCTGGACCTGAACATCCTGTCGAACCCGCTGGTGCTCCTCATCGGCGTGGTGTACATCACCTCCCGCTCGCTGGGCAAGATCAGCGGCTCCTACGTGAGCTGCCGCGCCACCCACTGCAGTGAAAAGATCCAGAAGTACCTTGGCATCACGCTGCTGCCGCAGGCCGGTGTGGCGCTGGGCATGGCAGCCGAAGCCGCCGAGCTTTCCGACGGCCACATGGTGCGGAACGTCGTGCTTTTCTCGGTGCTTGTGTATGAGCTGGTCGGCCCGACCCTGACCAAGTTCAGCCTGACCGCCGCCGGTGAGATCGAACCGGAAGGCCGTACCAGTGCCCGTACCGCCAACAAACCGGAAGTACTCGTCACCTTGGACTGATCTCAAAAAACAAAAAGGGGCTGCTGCACATCGTTTAGCCGAATGTGCAGCAGCTCCTTTTGTTCTCAGTAGGTATCCGAGCAGCCCAGTAATAATTTTATGTAGGCGAAGGTCCGCTCCTGCCCAAGGTCGCGCACCATTTTCAGCAGCTTTTCCAGCAGGGCGCGGGTCTCCGGGTGGAGCATGTAATGATCTTTGCTGTGCTCGTAGTATTCCCACGGGGAGGCATCGGTGTATTTTTCGCCCAGATAGATCTGGCTGGCCGCCACCCGGTCGCAGATCATCTCGCAGACATACCGCAGCGGCATCTTCATGCCGGTCATGCCGGATTTATTGGTGCTGTAGTCGATCCAGTATTCGAGGTGGTGCTTGTTCCGGCCCTTGTGGTGGAGCCACGCCGAGGAGTAGCCCTTGGCATCCCGCTCGGCCTCGTTGGGGCTGTGGTCGCCCTGATAGTAGATGCAGCCGGGGATGAACTCCGTGGGGCTGTATTTGCTCAGGTCGTGGGCCAAGCCCTGCTCGTACAGGCCGCATTCAAAGCAGTATTTCATCACCAGCAGCTTGTGGCGGGTGATGGTCTCAAAATGGCCTAGGATGTTCATGCTTCGCCTCCGCGAAAACGCACTGTCACCTTCCCCGCTTTCAGCCCGCGCAGATCGTCGCTCTCCGAAAAATCCTCCCGGTCGCGGGTCAGGTTGGGGTTGTAGTAGGGGTCGTCGAGGATGTTTTCCTTCCCGTGGATGGTATAGAGCCGCTGCTGCTCGGCGGCAAAGCGGGCCGCCTTGGCGGGATCCTTTTCGTCGCCGCCGCGGCTCTTGCTCTCGTAGTGGGTCAGCTCGGCGTAGGGAGTCCATGCGATGCGGTAGCCCGCATCCCGCACCCGCAGACAGAAGTCCACATCGTTGAACGCCACGGCGAACTGTTCATCCAGCCCGCCCACTTCGTCGTAGACGCTGGCCTTGACCAGCAGACAGGCCCCCGTCACCGCCGAGAAGTCCTGCACGGTGGCGATGCGGAACAGATAGCCGCTGCCGCCCTTCTGCTTGTACTTATGGCTGTGGCCCGCGTAGCCGCCAAGGCCCGTGATGACGCCCGCATGCTGGAGCGTCTCGTCCGGGTAGTAGAGCATGGCCCCGCAGATGGCCGCACCGCCCTTGTGGGCGCACTGCCGCAGCAGCTCGGTCAGCCAGTCCCCGTTGCGGACTTCCACATCGTTGTTCAGGAGCAGCAGGTAATCCCCCGCTGCCGCTTTCCGGCCAAAGTTGTTGATGCCGGAGAAGTTGAAGCCCTTTTCCGGGTAGGTGACCACCTTCAGGCCGTCGTATCGCTGTTTCGCCTTCTCGTAGTAGGCGAAGGTGGCCGGGTCAGTGGAGTTGTTCTCGATGACGATGATCTCATAGTTGTCCCATGTCGTCTTTTTCCAGATGCTTTGCAGACACTTTTCGAGGTCATCGGTGTGGTCCTTGTTGGGGATGAGGATGCTCACCTTCGGGTCGCCCTCGATGTCCCACTTCACCCGGTAAGTGCTGGGGAAGAGGCCGTCCTCCACCGTACCGGTGCGGCCGGTGCGGGCCAAGTGGTCGGCCAGCGCCTTTTTGGCTGCTGCTGCCACATAGGGCTTGGCCTCGGTGCCGCCGGAAGTGGACCCCGCATGGACCCGCCAATAATAGAGCACCTGCGGCACATGGGCCGCGCCGCCCACCTGCTCGATGAGCCGGAGGAAGAGGTCGTGGTCCTGACTGCCATCGCACTCCGGCCGCTCGCCGCCCACAGCATCCCACAGGGCCTTTTGGAACACGGCCAAATGGCAGATGTAGTTGCAGCAGAGCAGGTAATCCGGCGCATAGTCCGGCTTGAAGTGTGCTACGATGGGCCGCTGGATGCTCTTGGAGAAGAGCGCTTCATCGCTGTAAAGGAAACCATCCGGCTCCCCCCGCTCCCGCAATTGCAGGATGGCCTTGCCCATCGTGTACATCGCGTGGGGCGCCAGAATGTCGTCGTGGTCGGCAAGGGCCAGATAGTCCCCGGTAGCAAGGGAAGCGGCGGCATTGGTGTTCGCCGCAATGCCCTTATTTTCGATCTTTCTGTATACGATGCGTTGATTCTTCGCCTGATATTCCTCCACGATCCGTTTTACGGCATCGTGTTCCGCGTCAGACGCATCGGCAAGGCAGAGTTGGCCGTTGGGAGCCGTCTGATCCACAAAAGAATCCAGAAATTCCCGCAGGTATGGTTCCGGCGTATTGTACAGCGGGGTCAGGATCGAGATGGTAGGCAGCCCGCAGGAGTCCGCCGTCTGCCCGGCCAGTTCGGCCCTTTGGGCTTCCAGCACCTTTTTCGTGGGCAGATACCGGGCCTTTTTGCCGAAGCACCGGCGCTTGACGAAGCCGGCCCCCCGCGCCAGCATGGTGCCGAGGCCCTCATCTTTCGTCAGCTGGACAGCATAGCCCGCCAGCTCCTTGGCGCGTTTCAGTCGTACATTCATCTCATGCCTCGCCGCGCTGGGTCGCCTTGTAAGCGTCACAGACCGTCTTGGTGTCGCCGTTCATCTTCAGGTGGCCGTGGCTCAGCCATGCCACCTTGCTGCACATCCGCTCGATCTGCTCGATGGAGTGGGACACCAGAATGACCGTAGTGCCGCCCGCCATCAGCTCCTGCATCCGCTTTTCGCACTTCTGCTGGAAGAGGAAGTCGCCCACCGACAGCACCTCGTCCGCGATCAGGATGTCGGGCTTGGTGATGGTGGCAATGGCAAAGCCAATGCGGGCCACCATGCCGGAGGAGTAGTTCTTGAGCGGGACGTCGAGGAAGTTCTGCAGTTCGCTGAACTCTACGATCTCGTCAAATTTTTCGTCGAGGTACTTGGGCGAGAAGCCCAACACCGTGCCGTTCAGGTAGATGTTCTCGCGGGCAGTCAGGTCCATATCGAAGCCCGCGCCCAGCTCGATGAGCGGGGCGATGGTGCCGTTGACGGTCACCTTGCCCTTGGAGGGCTTGTACACGCCCGCAATGGTCTTGAGCAGGGTAGACTTGCCCGAACCGTTCAGGCCCACAAGGCCGTAAAAATCGCCGGGCATGATGTCAAGGCTGACATCTTTCAGGGCGTAGAACTCGTCGTATTGCAGACGGCCCTGCACCATGGCCAGCAGGTATTCTTTCAAGCTCTCGTGCTTTTCGGTGGAGAGGTTGAAGCACATGGAAACATTGTCCACTTTGATGATCGGTTCCATTTTGTCCCCTCCTTAAATGTGCAGCACGAAGCGATCCTGCGTTTTGCGGAACATCCAGACGCCCACCACCATGGACAGCACCGCGCAGATGCCGCAGACCGCGAACATGTTGAAGTCCAGCGGGATGCCCCACATCAGGGTGCGGCGGAACCCGGTGATATACCAATACATCGGGTTCAGCTTGATGATCTGCTGCATGTTGAAGCCGCCGATGGAGAAGGTCATCTGGGTGGGGTCGTAGAAGATGGCGGAGAAGTAGAGCAGCGCCGTGGTAAAGACGCTCCAGATGTGCATGATATCCCGGAAGAAGACCGTTGCCGCCGCGAGGAAAAGCCCGACGCCGAGGCTGAAGAAGAAGAGGGTCACCAGCGGGTAGAGCGCCTCAAGGAGCGTTAGGTGGAACGGTGCCCCGGTGAAGATCATCACCAACAGCAGGGCCACAAAGCTGAACACGCAGTTCACCATGGCGAAGCAGCACTTTTCCAGCGGGAAGATATACTTGGGGATATACACTTTTTTCAGCAGGGGCGCGGCGCTGAGCACGCTGGACATGCTGGCTGAGGTGGCCTCGTTGAAGAAGTTGAACAGCAGCTGGCCGCACATCAGGAAGACCGGGAAGTTGTCGATGCCGCTGCCCCGCATATCCATCAGGCTGCTGAACACGGCCCAGTACACAAGGCACATCAGCAGCGGGTTCAGCACGCTCCACACCACGCCCAGCACGCTGCGGCGGTATTTGAGCTTGAAGTCACGGCTGACGAGGTTCCACAGCAGATAGCGGTACCGCCAAAAGCCGTTGAGCATTCCTTTCAGTTTTGCCACAGGCGATCACCACTTTTCAAAGAATTCGAACTTCTGGGCTGCAAAGGACTCATGCAGCTTGTCCTTGGCGCTGGTCTTGTGCTCGCAGCCGCAGTCCGGCCACTGAACGTTGACGGTGGGGTCATCGTAGGGGATGCCGCCCTCGCTGGTGGGGTCGTAGACGTCGGTGCACTTGTAGCAGAATTCCGCCACATCGCTCAGCACGAGGAAGCCGTGGGCAAAGCCTTCGGGGATATAGAACATCTTCTTGTTCTCCTCGGACAGGGTCACGCCCACCCACTTGCCGAAGGTAGCGCTGTGGGGGCGGCAGTCCACGGCGACGTCATACACTTCGCCCTTGGTCACGCGGACCAGCTTGCCCTGCGTGTGGTTCTTCTGGAAGTGCAGCCCGCGCAGCACGCCGCGGGTGGAGCGGCTCTGGTTGTCCTGCACGAACTCTTTGTCGATGCCGGCTTCTGCGAACTGATCCTTCTGATACGTCTCCATGAAATAGCCGCGGTCATCGCCAAACACCTGCGGCTCAATGACCACAACACCGGGGATCTCAGTCTGCGTAAAAGTAAATTTGCCCATATTTCGTTTCCTCTCTGTTTTCTTTTAAGAATTATTTTTTTGTTGTATATGAAAAGTCCCGAAGGGCTTTTGCGCAGGGTAGATAGCTCGCCCTCTCAGTCACGCTTCGCGTGCCAGCTCCCCCAAAGTGGGAGCCCTTGGCATATCGGGCAAGTCTGAGCGCATACCGGCAGCAGCCGGGCCTTGCGCTCTATCGTCAGTGCCTACTTCTCGGCTTACGTTTTCTCTTCGCTCGGATGCGTATGATTGCAAACACCACCACCGCCGCCAGCACCGTGGCACCGAGGGAGATGGCGAGCAAGCCGCCCGCGGTTTTCTTGATATTGCGGGAGGCGGGGAGCTGAACGTTCGCGTTGGCCGCGACGACCTCTTCCAGCCCCTCGATGTTCGCCTTGACCCGGACGGAGGTAGATTCCTGCACATCGCCGCCCTGAATGGTATACACCGCGTAAGCCTCCGGGTCAACCCCCAAAATATAGCGTTCGGGCAGTTCAAGGCTCACCGACACATTGTCGGCGGTCAGGCCGTCGGCCAACAGCAGCCGCACACCGGGGTCGCTGACGGTCACAGTACCCATGGCGTTGCCGCCGCCCACGACCTCCATCTGGGCCGTCACCCCCTGCGCGGGGATGTCGGTGTAGCCGGTAAAGGTCGCAAAGGCGTGATCCAGCAGGGTGCGGACGTCGTTGTACTTGTCGGTCTTCAGGTTGCTCTGCATGGTCACGCAGATGAGCCGGACGCCGTTCTGCTCCGCCAGACAGACGTAGCTGTAGCGGGCAATGTTGGTGTAGCCGATCTTCGAGCCCAAAATGGCCGGGATATAGTACCGGCTGGACCCCACCCGCATTTTATCCTGCTGGTGGAAGTACCGGGTCACGGGTTGGATGTTGGTGGGGGCCATCGTGTACATCTCGTTCCGGGTGAAAAGGGTCTCAAAGCCCGGCTGGGTCAGCGCCCAGCGCAGGATCTGCGCCATATCGTAGCAGCTGGTGTAGTGGTCCTCGTCGCTGATGCCGTGGGGGTTCGCGAAGTGGGTGTGCTGCAAGCCCAGCTCCGCTACCTGTGCGTTCATCGCGGCCACACCGTCGGCGATGGTGCCGCCGCCGAAATATTCCGCCAGCAGGTTCGCGCCGTCGTTGGCGCTGGCCATCATGGTGGCGTACAGCGCATCCGTCAGGGGGACTTCCTCCCCTTCCTGCAATGCGATGTGGCTGGAATCAGTACCCGCCAGCGAGTAAACGTCCTCGTGGCTGACGGCCAGCTTCACGCCGTCCCACTGGCCCTGCGCCTTTTCACAGGCAAGGCCCAGCGTCATCACCTTGGTGATCGACGCCGGGTGCAGTTCCTCGTCCATATTCTGCTGCGCCAGCACCAGCCCGGTGTCCGCGTCAATGATGCAGTAAGCTTCGGTGGTCGTCAGGGCCGGGGCCGCCGCCGCGCCGGGCGCAAAGGCCGCCAACAGGCACAGCAGGGCCGCGCACAGCACGGTGATCTGTTTTTTCATCTGGTATACTCCGTTGTTCCTTTAATCTGTTTTAGTATACCACACTTTGCCCCGCCTGAAAAGAGAAATGCGTCCCCTTCACGCCCCGATCCTCTCCCGCAGCAGGGGCTGGATCTGCCGCCCGGCCAGCGCCGCTTCCAGCGCAGCGGGCAGCAGGGCGAAATCCGCCTTCAGGCTCTGCGGCTTCGCGGCCGGGTCATCCTGCCCGTAGGGCACAAAATAGTAATGTTTGCGCTGGCGCAGCCGGGCGATGTTCTCCCCCGATGCCCCCAGCCCGTCGTTGGTGGAGACGGCGATCAAAACCGGGCACCCCACCCGCAGCAGACTTTTCGCCGCCAGCGTCACCGGCGTGTCGGAAAGGCCCACCGCCAGCCGAGCCAATGTCGTTCCGGTGCAGGGCGCAATGACCAGCGCCTCAGCCAGCCGCTTCGGCCCCAGCGGCTCCACGGCTTGCAGGGTATCCAGCACCGGGTTCCCGGTCAGCTCCTCCAGCCGCGCCTTCCATTCCGCCGCCGTGCCGAACCGGGTGTCCAGCCGGGACGCTGCAAAGCTCATCACCGGCAGCAGCTCCCAGCCCTGCCGCACCAGCCGCCCGGCCTGTGCCGTGGCCGTGCCCAGCGTACAAAAGCTCCCGCAGACCGCAAACGCGATCCGCCCTCGCGGTGTGTTCATGCTCTCCCCTCCCGCTCCTGTATCATCGCGCAGACCGTCTGCGCCACAAACCCACCCGCCGTTTCCGGCGCACAGGCGGCGGGCAGACTCAGCGCATGGACCGCCGTATGGCCCAGCCGCTGCGCCGCCGCAAAGTCTGTTCCACCGGGCCGCGATGCCAGATCAACGATCAGGCTCTCCGGCCGCAGGGCTGCCAGCACCGGCTCGGTCAGCACCGGGGCGGGGACGGTGTTCACCACCGTATCAAATGCCGGGGCCGCCCCGGCCACCGCCGCCAGCGGAATGCTGCGCAGCCCCAGACTTTCGGCCAGCGCCCGCGGCCCGGCCCGCCGCGCGGCCACCGTCACCCGTGCGCCCAGCGCGGCCAGCCGCACCCCCAGTGCTTGCCCTACCGGCCCGAACCCGGCCAGCAGCACGCCGCTGCCCCAGAGCGTCTGCGACCGCCGCGCCAGCAAAATGCCGATGCACCCCTCCGCCGTGGGGATGGCATTCCGCACGGTCAGTTCCTCCCGCGTGAAGTAATCCACCAGCTCTACCCCGGCCTCCCGCGCGATCTGCTGCGCCTCCGCCGACAGCTTCCCGCCCAGCGCCAGTGCCCCCGGCTTCGCCGCCCGCAGCAGCGCGGCAAGCGGCGTCCGCGCCTCGTCCAGCGGGAGCGGCAGCAGGATGTAATCCGCTCGTGCCACCTCTTCCGCGCCGCACACTTCGTACCCCGCCCGCGCCAGTGCCCGGCCCGCCGCCGCTTGCCGCGCGTCCCCGCCGATCACCGCAAACCGTTTCCGTTCCTCCATGCCCGCTCCCCCTCCCAAGGTTTACGACAGGCTATGCAGGGCGCCGCCAAGATGTGAAACCGCACTTGACTTTTAGGCCCAAGTGCATATAATAGAATTAACGAATGTAAATAAGTCTCCATGGAGACACATAAGCAAACAAGAAGCCCCCCGGTATTGCTACTACCGAGGGGCTTCCTGTTTTTAGTGCTTACCGCCCTTGAACTGGTCGTCAAGCCACTTGCAAATATAGTAAGCCACTATACCTGCTGCGACGGACAGAACGAATGTAAACACCATCTCCATGGGGATCACCTCCTTCCCATGAAAATGAGAGGAGTGGAGCGGCATTTACAGAATATCACATTACCAGCTAAATTTCAACAAAAAAGCCCCGGAGTGAGGCCGCAAGGCTCATTCCGGGGCAAAGGGTGGTGTTCAGTTTTTGATGCCTGTTTTTCGTGGGGCAGTTAATTACTTAGCGGCCCGAACCAGAACGATGACAAGGAAGGTCGCCTCGCCGATCTTCTGAGTTGCGATGCTTGCAGTAGCAGTAGTGCCCAGCTTTTCCTCGTCAACTTCATTCAGCTTACAACGATTCTCTATTGCCATCTTCATTACATTCATAGCGCTCTCATTGTTCTTGAAAGCCTTGCTCTCGTAGTCATTCAGTTGAGTCCACATCAGCGTATACTGATCTTTTGCACCATCCGGAACAATGGCCTTAATATCGGCATAATCATGACCATCTCTGTCGGTAAGGGTCTGCAGCACATCATATGCCACTGCGGTCTTTGTTCTCATCTCACCTCTGTTATGATTTTCCGCATAGACTTCGACCTTAGCCAGAACTTCTTTTGCCAGCTTATCGCTGCCCTGCTCGACGGTATAATCCTCGCCTGACACTTTGAGCAGGTCATTCATGACATTGACATATTCTTTCTTATTGATGGTGCCCGCGCAGCCAGTCAAAACAGTCAGAGCCATCACACCGGCGAGGGCAACAGCCATCAGCTTCTTAAACATTTTCATAATGTTATCCTCCAAATCGTACTGTTTCCACAGTCACCGCATTCAATCAAGCAATAATCTTTGCCACAACGACCAGATACTCTGTATCGCCCAGTGTAACGGTGTCAAAGCTAACGGTTCCCTTATTGCCAGAACCGTCGCCCCTCACCAGCATCTCCAGATCCGCCATCGCCTTCTGTGCAAGCTGAGACGTTGCATACTTCTTATTATACTCACTCGTATTCTTGTCCACAGTAACGACATTGAACAGATAAGTATCCTTGGTATCTTTGGTGAGACCAAGAGCCTTCTCAACAGACTCATAGTACGGATTCAACTTGGAGAGTCCCGAAACTTTCGGTTCGTTCTTAAGTGCCTCCATCGGGTCGAAGTCAGCCTTCTTATCATCAGCCGTCTTATTATAAGCTTCCTGAACCAGTGCGATCACCTTATCAGCCTGTTCCTTGCCAGCATCGGAAAGCTCAATCACGCCAGAACCCAACAAAAATTTGGAGTTGTCATTCAGGTAACGCACAAACTCTTTGCGGTCAACAGAAGAGCCGCAACCAGTGAGAACCGTCAAAGCCAGCACACCAGCAAGGGCGACTGCCATGAGCTTTTTAAACATTTTCATAATCGTATCCTCCGCATAAAATACTGCGTTTTTGTTTGAATGGGCATGGTGCAGTTTTAGCCTAATCGCATCGTAACAAGATTACTTCTTTGCAACGCGAACCACTGCAATCACATAAGTGTCGTCGCCAATGGTATCGACCTTCATGCTGATTTTGCCGGTATCCTTTGTTTCGCCACGCACTACATCAATAGGCATACCATTTTCTTCCAACTGGTGAGCCATCAGCTTATACTGGTACTCGGTAAAGGTTGCGCTCTTATAGTCGTTGACCTTAGCATAAGAAACCATAACATCTTCGCTGCCAGCGGTTGCAACCAGCTTTGCGAAAAGTGCCTCAGCAACAGCCTGATCCTTCACTTTGCCGGCATCGTCACAGCCAATCATGTCCTCAACGGTCTTATCCTTATAAGCTTCCTTCGCCTTAAGTGCCTTCAGGACTTCGATTGCCTTAGCAGCATCTGCTTCGCCAGCATCTTCCAGCGTGAACTCATCCTGATACATATCATTCAGGTTTGCCAGAATCTCTTTGGTCTTCACCGCATTGCTTGCGCAGCCGGTCAAAACCACCAGTGCCATCACGCCCGCCAGCGCAACAGCCATGAGCTTTTTAAACATTTTCATAATCGTATCCTCCAAAATAGTTTCACACTGCACCCATACGGACGGTAGACCTTCTACACGCCCGATTTGTTAAACTCATATTACCATTTTGCCGCTATTTATTCAATACCCATTTTCTTTTTTGTTTTATTTGACAATTTCAGGTGGATTCTACTGGGCATTTTGCTGGAAGTCAAAGGAAAAATGGGCGGACAGAACAAGCCCCTTGGCGGGGGTACAGCCAAGGGGCGAATGCTTTTTTCAATGCCTTTTTCAATGCCTTTTTCAATGCCTTTTTCAATGCCTTTTTCAATGCCTCTGCTTTCCACTTTATCAAGCACATCACACATATTGCGTGGGCCTCCGGTCTTATCGAATGCCAAATTCTTTTATCAACTGATCGCGGTACACTTCATCTTCAGAAACCCGCTTGACATCATCAATACGGCCTTGATCGAGGAGTTTCTTGACAAGGAGAGCCATTTGATTTTTGCCTTCAATTTCACCCTCAGCCTTACCTTTCGCAACGCCTTTTGCAATGCCTTTTTCAATGCCTCTGCTTTCCACTTTATCAAGCACATCACACATATTGCGTGGGCCTCCTTTCCTGTCATCGGTGCTGGTATTATATGCGTCTTCAAATCGGTGGTCATTCGTCATGATGCTCAACAACTGAAGCGTTTCCTGCACGTGCGTCAGATCCTGTGAACTTGGCACATAATCGCCATTCTCTCTTTTCTGCACAAAGTAGTCTGCAACCACCTTGAAATCGCTTTGGAACAGCTCTACCTGCTCACGGTTCAGATACGCGATCTGGAATCTGCACCTAAAACTTGCTTTCCGTTGAATAACAGCACGTTTACGATATCAGAGAATACATCAAAGTAGATGTTCAGCATGGTATCACCTCGCAGATGTGAGTCACTTGCTATTGTTGTACCTTCTTTCCACTCACAAAACAAGACGCAAAAAGCCCTCCGGCTTCCTATCACAGAAACCGGAGGGCTTTGTTCGCTTTATTGGTGCTTTCTCAAGCCCTCACGCAAAACCTTGCGGGGGTCTTGATCGCCGTCTGGGCGGGTGCCAAAATTACAGAGCGTTTGGAATAACGATGATATGTCATTTGTGAATTTCCAGCGTGTTTTACCCCATCTCCGCAATGATCTTCTCCAAATTTTCTTCCTGCAAATAGAATTCCGGCAGTTTTGCCTTGTCATATAGGACGAATGGGCGGCGTTTGCAAGGAGCAATCATACACAAAACGCCCCCGGCTTCCTGTCATGGAAACCGGGGGCGCTGCGGTTTTATGGAAAACGCCTCAGGCGCTGCAAAGCCTCAGTGCAGCAGAGAGCTGACCCATGCCCGGGCGGCCGTCTTGGCCTGGAGCTTATTGTACATTTTCAGGGTGGTGTTGTACACCTTCTGGCTCATGGCATTGCTGGCGTTGGTGGCGGCAGCCTGCTTGGCCTCAAGCGTGTCGGCGGCGGCAACGGCGGCCTTCATATCGGCGTAGTCGGTCATGATCTCCTGCTGGAGCGCGGCGTAGCTGGCCTTGGCTGCAGCCTGATCCTTTGCGGTGACCTGATTGCCATTGCTGCCGTAGGTCAGCAGGTTGGAGAGGGCGTCACGCACGCCGTAGAAGGAGTCGGTCCAGTCGTCCGGGTAGGTATAGTAGCGGCCCTTGGCATCCTGATACCAGACGCCCTCGGTGGGCTGCTCGTCGGAACGGGTGACCTTATGGACCGAGACCTTGTAGACATCTGCGGTGTCGGTGGTCAGCATCGGATAGTAAGGGACGAAGGCGTTGTACACGTCGTCGTCAAAAGCGGTCCACTCGGTAATGGCGGTGTTCAGATCGCCGGTGGCGCTCACCTGGAACAGATGAGTCTCCACATTGCCCGTCTTGCCGATGGGCTCGGTCTGAAAGAAGTGGATGGAATCCTCCACCGAGAACTTCTTGGTCAGCTGGATATTGGAGTAGACCGGGACGATGGCACCGTTCTCGCCGACGTTGCTGATAGCAAAGTCGGTCTCGCTGTAGTTGTCCTTCGTAAAGGTGTCGGTGCCGTACAGGTAGTTCAGGCCGGCTGCCATGCGGTCCGATGCGATGTCGCCGTTGTAGGAGGCATCCAGATCGATGACATTGGCAGCGGCGTCGCCCACAAAGGTACCGGCCTTCTGGGCCACGGAGATCAGGTTAGCAGAGGCCACCACATGGTCGGTGTCATCCAGATCGATCTTACCCATAGCGGCGATGTTGGGCTGCATAAAGACCACGCTGGAGGAGAGCTTCAGGGCAAGGTAGGTGTGGCCCGTCAGGTTCTCCACGAACCATGTCTCGTTCTGGTCGGCAATGAACACGCCGGAGCCGCCGGCTGCACCGGCGTTGTCGTAGATGGAGGTCAGCAGGGCAACACCCTCGCGGGCCGTGGAAGCTTCGCTCAGCAGCACCGTGGTGATCTCGGCTTCCTCAATGCCGTTGTCCACATAGGGGTCTACGCTCAGCACGGCGTCGGTGCCGTAGAGAGACTCGGTGGCAGAGACCATGACGCCCTTCTCGTTGGTGCCAGCCTCCTCATAGGGGGTGTGCTCGTGGGTGCTGTCGCAGTCCGGGCAGACCCCCAGACCGTTGTCGTCCCGGCGGGCGGTGTAGCGGTAGCTGTCGTGGGTGAAAGTGTAGGTAAAGCCGTAGCAGCCCTCGTACACCTCGCCCGCGGTGTGCTTCCCGGCGGGGCTGATGTTGAACAGCTTGTTGGAATCGTTGGTGCCCAGATCCTCGATCCGGCCAAACATGGTGGTGCCATCCTCGGTGAGGTCACTGCCGACATAGAGTGCCGTGCAGGCGAAGGCGGAAGGAACCACGGCAAGCGTCATCGCACAGGCGATGAAAGCCGCAGCAATTTTCTTCTTCAAAGACATAATAGTATCGATCCCTCTCTTGTTGATTGTCGGCATTTCGTCGGCGGGTGTTATAATACACCCATTTTAATGAAAATGCAAGTATTTTCCCGAAATTTTAGCATATATTCATTTTTATATGGTATATATTCATACCGCGTTTTTCATCTGCCCCTCCGTGAGCGCAAAAAACCGCCCCGGCTTCCTCTTTCGGAAACCGAGGCGGTTCATTATGCTTTATTCGTGCTTTCTCAAGCCCTCACGCGATTACTTGCGGGGGTTCTTGATAGCAGCCTGAGCGGGTGCCAAAATTACAGAGTGTTCAGAATAACGATGATACGTTA
>ERZ1673737.1700-NODE-1700-length-20274-cov-4.044661_pt1 | contig 20274 bp, 18 predicted proteins | sample MGYA00580211_ERZ1673737 | MGnify/ENA primary metagenome ERZ1673737 (study PRJEB41218, sample SAMN15661789) | gut metagenome | host: Homo sapiens | place: Canada: London | collected 2015-08-20/2019-03-30 | study: EMG produced TPA metagenomics assembly of... | reverse complement strand
AACATCAATTGAGAAATATTATCCAGCTATACATCCCTAGTTACAGTAGCAGTTACAGTCTCAACAATCCTCTCTGTTACAATCTTCGTAACAGTCTCAGTAACATGAATAAACCCAGCCGGTGTCACCGGAATAACACTGAGCAAGCCCCGTCCTGCTTCCAATGTTGTCATGTTCGTAGGTATAGGTGCAGCGGAGTGAGTTGTCACCGCAGCGGCAGGTTCAGTGGGTTTAGTAGTTGCCACTGCCGCTGCTGCCCCAGCTGTATTTGCTGTTGACACTACTGCCGGTGGGATGGCGCTCTTCTCACTTGAAGTTCTTGAAGTGGATGATGTCGAGGGCAGAGATGTTGCCGCTGGGTATATTGTTACGACAAATGTTTCTGTTGCTGTTGCGAGGACGTGGAAGATGTGTCGTTCACTCGAAGAAAAAGATGATACGGAGGCCTCGGCGGAGGCAGTGGTCGTTGGCCAGACTGTTATGCGGACGGTTTCTGTCTTGGTTGCGAGAACCGTGACAGGATCAAGCTCGAGCGATGTTGTCGGCGGGATAGATGCGGCGACTTGATTGATAGAACTAATAGAACTAGCTGCTGGGATAGGTAGGATAGTTGTCGTTGGTGGGAGGGATGCGACGGCTGGTTGTATAGATATGGCTGCTGGTGGAAGAGAAGTGGTTGTTGGCGGGATCGTTGGGATAGACGTCGTTGTCCCCGTGGGAGATATCGCAACTGGCTCAATAGAGGTAGCTGCTGGGATTGGCGGGATAGAGGTAGTTGTTGGTGGGACTGGTGGTATAGATGTCGTTGTTGGTTGGATAGATTTAGTCGTCGGCTTGGCAGATGTACTTGGTACATGAGTAGATATAGTTGTGGGCTTGGTGGATGTAGTCGTGTGTTTAACAGATGTGGTTGTCGAGCGAATAGAAGCCTTTGTGGTAGTTGAGTAGGGTACTGAATGTGATCCACTAACGTAGATAACGACCTGGCTTGTTTGTGTCACCATTGGCATTGTCGAAGTGGAAGACTTCGCCGTTGAAGAGGTTGTGGTGGTTGAAGACCTCGTGGTAGTTGAAGAGGATATGGTCAAATGTACATAGGTTATGACATCAACTTCATCTGGATTAACACTACTACTGCTGATCGATTTTGGCACGCTGCTTGGTAGTATATCAATGATTCTGGCAGCAGATGAAGGAATGGGTGCCGTGGTGCTGGCCTTGGTCAACAACGAAGTTGATGCAGTTGAAGTGTGAGATGTTGAAGTGTGAGACGTTGAAGTGTGAGATGTTGAAGTGTGAGATGTTGAAGTGTGAGATGTTGAAGTGTGAGATGTTGTAGTGGGAGCATGTGTCGTAATAAGTGCATGTGTGGTAGTAGGTGCCACCGTGCTCGACTTCTTTGAACTTGAAGTACTTGTGGAGGATACAGGAGCAGACTCAGTATAGTTCGGATCATCAATCGTAAAAGGTTTCTGCCAGCTGTAGCTAGTGAGCTCTGACCTGACCGATAAAAGAGAGGTAGAGGCTGTGGCCGGAGAAGAAGTGGCTGGATCAGGTAGCAGCGATGAAAGGGGAGTGAACCCGAATGTTGGTGCATCTGCTGAGCTCTCGACCTTATGCGTCGGACTAGGAACAGGAATGACCGTCAAGCCACCATGCTTGTCATTGACATCACGCCGGGAGAGATCCTTGGGCGAGTAAGAAGTCGATAAAGGTTCCAACTCGGTAAGAACAGGAACAGGCGGGCCAGTAATTAACCAGCGAGAGATCGGACCAGCCGAGACAGTCCACGCCAAAAGAGCGAATAGCAAAAAGAGCTGAGCGCGGAACATCCTGGCAAGAAACAGCGAGTGATAGGAAGACTTCAGAGAGCGTAGACAGCAGAGAAAGAAGGAATATCAGGCAGAGATATAAGAAAGAGATTCAATATAGGAGCAATCACACGCATAGAAAAGCATGGCCAAAGAGGAAAGATAATCTTGTTCAGGGCGTTCTGATGGCCGCAGATGAAAGAATGGCTTGATCAGGATGATCAGAAGGAAAAAGAAACAAAAGAATGAGGCGACAGCGAGGCACTCCGATACCAGGAAGGAGGGAATTTTTTTTCTTTGAGAGATTCGCTGTTGAGGACCCTAACATGTATATCTGCAGACTTAGGGCCCGGTTGGGTTAGGCCTAGAGCTCCTGTCAGCCGCCCATTGTTGCAGATATAAGGGCATTAGTATCGTCAGAGGCCGCCATTGCAAGGGGCTCTTTGTGGGATGTTTCACTTGAAATAGATCTGCGAACAAAGAGACGTTGCAGTAGGCGCCGGGGTTGATGGGGCGTGGTGATTGGCCCGCTGTAGGCGCAGCACCACCTTTTGATTTTAATTTCAACCTAAATAGAGGACGTGGAGTTCGTTTATACACTGAGAATAGTTCAATTTTTTCAATTGTTGAGTAGTACGGGCGCTTAGATGGTAGAGTTTGATTTTGTTCCGGTATACTTCAAAAATTAAGGATATAGTGTCATTGCATGATTCAGCCACCATATCAACCCGATATCTGCAGACAAATGAGTCAGGCTAAGTCTGGACTGTAAATGTTCCGCCGATTCCTTCAAACGATGAAATCTGGCCAAGGGCATTCTTTGAGTCTCCATAGTAGTGCATCCGATAGGTTCCATCCTGCAGGGGGGTCGGGTCGCCGACGCTGTAATAATCATCCTCAATTTGCCATTGAAGAGTCACTTCACTGTAGCCAAGCAAGCTATTTGTCCGTGTCCAAAGAAACTCCAAGTTCCAGTCGCGGTCGTTGCGCACCACCTCCCAGTCACCGGATTCTTTCTTTCTTTCAACTGCCGCGTAGGTCGATTCCTGACGAAGGTTGTTCCTCGGATTGGCGCCCACGAAGGTCGTATTGACAACTTTACCGGAGCTGAAAGGTCCACTCCCCGGGTTTGAAAGCACATCCCCGAAGGATTTGCCGAATGGTGCACCGTCGTACACAACCCCTGCGATGAAGCTCAATGAGTGATTGGTGTTGACTGGTGGACTGGGCCCAGGCGGGATGTCCGGGAGGGTCAAAGCAATTGATGGCTTGTCCAAGTATGGCAGGTATGTGAGAGTCAGGTTGATATAAGCTGCCAGGGTATTTGGTCCGAAGAGCGTGGACGCGCCCTCGTAGCGCTGGGCACTGTACTCTTCCTCGGTTGCCACATAGTGTGCATAACTATTCGACGGGGCGCCTAGCACTACTTGAGGGTCAGAAACGGAGAGTTTTTCCCTGGCTCCTTTGGCTATTGCTTCCTTCCAGCGTCGCCCAGACATGGTGGTAGCTTCGCTGGTGGAAATAATGATAAACAGCTGGCCCACTCTCAACAGCTGAATGTCAACAATATCTGCCGCCCAAGCATACGGCTCTGTAAGAGTGCCGACATCCAAAAGCACATCCTTGGCGCCTTGACACTTCTGCTGTTCTTCGGTCGGCTGGTGGATGAATGCCCGCGCGACTTGCCACAAAGGATTGCTTGCAGCTGGACCGGTGGCATTTTGAGTGAAATCAAAGGCCCCTGGCCCATCTGTAGTTCCCGCAGCAAACGAGTATCCCAACGCCGCAGGACATGTCGTAAGCATACTCGAGTTGAATGGCGACTGGAAAGTGTAACCATTCATATCCTGATAGACGTGAAAAGATCTGACAGCAGAGCTCCCAGTGAGTTTGATAGGACTAGTATTCATCTGCTCCCAAAGCTTTTTTGCTGCTGAATATTGGCGGCGTCCAATTTCAAAGCAGCTCTTTGCGCCATTATCCTTTTCCCGGAAGAAAGGCCCTCGACCGTGGCATGGCTCGTTTTCCCCACCGCAGGTGCTATCAGTATACCGACACATTTCGTTCGACCCATCTTCACACCAAGCACCCAGAACATTAGGGCTTGTATCTCCGACATTGGCCTGGGAGAATCCAATGACAGCATCATCGGCAAATCTTGCATCGCCGGTTATGCTCCGCTCAAATAGATAGGCGGCTACACCCTTGTTGTCCCCAGTAACTAGGGTGTTGTTGTTATACATGGAAGTGCCATGGACAGGGAACCAAGTCAAAACCGCCGCCGTTTTGTTGTCAGATTCCCGGTCAAACCGAAGGAGTGTCAAAGATTTATCCACATTTGCTGAATACCGTGCCTTTTCCTCTTCGGGGTTGTGGTCGTACGAATAAGGGCTGCGGTTGGTATTGGCGTCTTCCAGGTCAATCGACCCAAAAGACAGCCGTCCCGGTGTCAAACTTTCATGAGCATGCTTGATAGAGAGAATAGTACCATCGACAATGGCTTGATAGCTCTGCTTGTCAAAGCCTCGCGTCGGAATCTGAGGGAGGAGGTAATTCATCCACGCCCCGGGGCCGGAATGCGAATGTGTCCCTGTCAATGCGACGTTGTGTTCGCCGTACCGTGCATAATCAGCACCGAGTGCAGCGAGACCCTGTAGGACTCCATGTCGCACGGCAGTGTCACCGGCAAGTGTGTCGAGGACGAGGTACACAAAAGTATCCTCTGGTTTGTTCGGGTCTGCAAAAATGAAGGCGCGAGAATATAGTCTTTGCTTCAGACCGGTACCAAGCTGGTCGAGACTAGCATAGCCATTGAAGTCGACTTCAACCACGGGGCTAATTGTTCTATTAGCAATTTTCGGGTTGTAGATATCGGGTTAACAGCACAAGCATACCCTGTTACATCGGCCTTGCCAGCTCCCACCAGAAATGTCCCGTCGTCAGTAGCTTTATTCGCTCTACTTCTCCACTGATTCAAGTTCCTGCTGAAACTAGGCAAGAGCAATTTCTCGTCATGTTTGAACACCGCGAGTAGCTGCAAACACAGCAGCGCTGCGAGCGTCATCGCTGCGAAGATAACGCCCAACCGAACGTTGGCCATTTTTGAGGGTTTGCCGATATACTAGATAATAATATAAGGCTATGACTTCAGCATATAGAGCTCTCCGAGTTACTTTGCCCCTGTGGAGAGATAGGCCGTCCCAGGGCGACACACGAGCCTTATACAAGCCCGTCACGGAGGGTTCGCCCGCAAGTCAAGCTAGGATCGACATGCAAGCTTGGAAAAAGAGGTAAGCACCGCGCTAGTAGTCCCTGCAAGAGGTGACATCGCTTAGACGATGTGTGATAGCGACCTCCTAGATCGTCATTCTTCTGCATTCCGCATCCCAAACGGGATTAGACTTTGGACCTCCCCCCCCGCACGGAGGATGAGATATTTCGTCATATCTGCATATTAAGAAGGCCAGTCGGGAAGCTGGGAACTGATATTAGATAAAATGCGGTAGGCGTCAGGTTTGCCTGGAGGGCACCTGGCAATCGGAAGTGATTAATGTAGCCTGCGGCCGGGACCTTCTTGAGGGCTTCTGGCAGCGTTCTAACTACTTTATATCCGGACCCTGGTTTTCCCCACTGGCGCCATGGTCCATATGCAGATAGGAGCATTCCAAATCAGACATATCATTAAGCTAACATAAGTTGTACACAATACGACCCTATTTATGCCCCTCATTTCTCGTATACTTCTCGGTCACATGACCCGCTGAGTAAGATGTCACTGACCGCCCTGGAGCATCCAAAGATTAATCGACCGCGACATTCTCGATCTGAACCAGCAGATCACTCAAAATGCCTCTCATCAACGAATCCCACGACTCACTTCCCTGTAAGTAAAACCCAATGCTCACTTCCCAATGAACCCAATTGTCCTAACGTACCGACCAGACGTCGACGCGGCACCCTCAGCCTCCGCGCAAGCACGAGCCCAGCAGCTCATCAACGCAGAGCTATCCCCGGAGCACTCTACAACGCTGCACCCATGGATCCCAGAAGCCCCAGAACCCAAGTTCACTGATTTCATGCAACAAGAGCTCGCGCGCAAAGCACAAGGCACACCACTCACAGGCGGAATCGACCTCTCCCGCTACGAAGCTCCCGAAGCCCCAATCCGCGCCTCAGACAACGACGCGCCCAACCTAGAAGAATGGCGTCAGACTCTGCAAAAAGCATACGCATCAAGCTTGCATCTCGCCAAGCGCCATGAGAACCTGGCTCTGCTCGAAGAGCACGGCAAGAATGCGTGGTTGATTGGTAATTCGCAGCTGGAGGAAATCCTTGGCGGGTTGGAGAAGGAGCTGGCTGAGACAAAGGAGGCTGCTGAGGAAACCAATAAGCAGAGGAAGATTGCGCAGGAGGCTAGACACGGCGAATTGGTTAGTTTGGAGGAGACGTGGAAACGTGGTGTTGGTGCTATTCTTGATGTGGAGGTTGCGTCGGAGGGTCTGCGGATGCAGATTCTTGAGCATCGGAGGCAGGTTGCTCAGCAGCAGGCGCGTTAATGGTCCAGATCCTTACACTGTCTGTGTACTATATTTGAGGGCGAAAGCTTGTCTTGGGCTGGACTGGCGGCTTCATGTTGGGTATGGTCACTTCTTGGTTGCACGGTTTGCATGCTGGTGGAACGCTTGCATGTTCAAGTATGATGCGTGCGACTCAGTTTCCGCTGTGGTTGGACCCTCTCTATGAACGCAGGCTTTCGTTGGTCAATGGTCTCGCAATTTGCGCGTTTGCTTTTGTGCCGAGACCTCCTCAATTGTCCAACGCTGTGAACCAGAGGGGTTTGGTGATTTCTGGCTGAAGCCATTGCCCCCAGCAAGCAGCAACCTCGAACTACGCCCAATTTATGGTTTCATCAAACCAACACCACAACCGCTCCAACAAAAGCCCTTACATCCGGGTCAGAATCGGAGGAGGAAAACCCCCAATCTAGCCAGGTACTGCAGGTCAGCACCAGCTACAGCATAAGATACAATGAACAACACAGCTCTGGCTGGTCTTCGCTCATAATACCAAATCTTCTCTTTCAATCCTATCTTCTGTAGTCAAGTCCCGAGATATCAACCCAATTCCTTAACCACGCATTCCCTATTCGAGATTCCATTTCATATCACTCGCTCAAAGATACGATAAAAACCACAATATAACTAAATCTTCATCGGCGCAACAACATTAACATCAACCCCCTCTCTCTCAACCTCAATCCCCAACCGCTGCACAACCCCCTTAATACGCACCCCCTCACTCTCAGCCAACATATTCCAATCAATAAGCCGACGACACATCCCATCAAGCGTCGAAATAACAGGCGCATACCCCAACCCTCCAGCTTCAGGACTCAGCCTAGCCCTCCGATCATCCCCAAAAACATGAATATTCAAAATCCCAAAAAGCGCCGGCTGGATCTGCTCCAGATCTTTAGGGATCGCTGGTATCAGCCAGTGCAGGTAATTGTAGCGCAGGAATGCATATGCCTCGACGATATAGGAGAGCAGGAGGAATGGTGCTGGTTGCAGGGCAGGGAATGAGACGGGGGTTTTGGATAGGGTTGACAACAGCTTGTACAGATCCCCGAAGGCGATTGCTGGGTTCGGGTCTGTCACTACGTATGCTTGGCCGCTTGTTTTGGGATTTGGGTTTGATGGATTGCTTTGTTCGATTAGGCGTTGTTCGTAAAGGAGATGGGCTAGAGAGACGTTTTCGGCGTGGATGAAGCTTTGGAGGATGGGGGAGGCCCAGCTTTTTGGTTTTCGATTATGTTAGTTTTGGGGTTTCTGGGGATTGGGGTGAGTTTGTTGACTTACGTTGGACTGCCACCGTTGCGGAGGTAGATGTCTGTGATGGCCATGTTGTTCTCGCTGCCTGTCCCGTAGATGCCATTTACTGGGCGGATACATCCAGTGCGGAAGTTGTTCTCTGGATCATCGGCTGTTCGGACGATACGCTCTGCTTCGGCTTTGGATACGGCGTAATTTGCGAAGAATTCTTCGTGTGTCTGTGGTAGCTTGGCCTCGTCGTTGAGAACTTGGACCACGCGTTTGGGTTCGGTGGCCCATGGCATGATCCAGAACTTTGGTCTATGGATGCCGATTGACCCAGAGGATGTCCAGATGAAGCACGAGGCACCTGCTTTCTTTGCTACGCTTAGGACGTTGCGTGTGCCGTCAATATTGACTTTGCTGCATAGTGAGAGCATGCTCTGCAAGCGATCTGAAGGCCGAATCACGGCTGCCGTGTGGTACACTGTCAGAGGGAGATTGGCAGCTGTGGCTGGCCATGGTTCTTCAAATGCCGTTTCTACTGCGAGCTCGTCGGTGATGTTGACCTTTGTGTAGCCTACACCATGGTCGAGGAGCTCTTGGGCTGGGGGGGCTAGGTCTAGCACACGCAGGGCTTTAGGGTCTTCGCCGCGGGCTAGGAGATGTTTGGCAATCCATGCTCCTACGAGGCCTACAATTTGTTAGTCTCTCTCTTATGTCGTGGTTGAAACGGGGAGATTTGTAAATGATCCGGGACATACCTGTCCCGCCCACAATCACATATCGACGAGACTGTTTTGGTGGCAGGTGTTTGGTCATATTGATAGGGGTTTCCATGTTCTTCTTGTATGCTGCTTTGATTTCCTCGACGGTCCAGCGATTTGGTGATAGTTGTCGTGCTTCGTCTGGTACTGCCTTCATGGCGCAGTTGATCCGCCACAAGTACAGGACGCCGAGCGTCAAGATGCCTACCAGTAACCACATGGTCGATTATTCTGTAGACTCTTGAGGGAGGGAGGTTTTGAAGGGTTGCAAGAGCGGAGGGTTGCGGCGTACAGGGCTAAAAAGAAGCTCCGAGCATTGAAGACCGGCCCCATGAGAATGTTGCAATGGAAAAGTCCTGAACTGTTCAATTTCTTCATTTATTTAACATCAGGTCGGATCGAAAACGGCAGGTCGTTAGATCTCGGTTATTTTAAACGAGCGACCTGAGACCCTCCCGTTGCTCCAAGCGAACATCTTGACATCGTCACACAGGTTCGTTTGTTCAAAGAGATATTTCAGGGAATCCAGGTTATCTCTACCCGAGACATGAGTATTTGATTACCAACATTATTGACAGAAAGTGAAAATCACCAAGATCCAACGTACATGAAACGGGGACGTTGGCTCTTATAGATAGATGCATAGATCGGAACTAACGCTAACACGCATGGCGGAACATTCCGCTAAATTTCGCCCCTTTTCAAGTTTGATCGCAATTCCCGTTTCACATTGCAAACTCGGCTTGGTTCCACTCTCAACTAGCGGTCGGGATGTATTCTCTTCCGTCGTTTTGCCATCTGCATGAACATGTACATATATGCAACTAAGTCATGCAGACATGGATATAGACATGGAACATGTGTCAACCCCAAATGCCTACAATTTATATTACCCCGCTACAGTCTCGGCATAGACCCATAGGTCAAATGTAATAGAGACATTCAGTGTATTCGGCAAACCGGCACGCTAAAGCTGCCCGAGGGAATCCACTTCCGGCCTGATAGAACCAGTGTGTTGAACCAATTCTCTACACTATGGGGAGTCTTTGTCCCATGGGGAAGTATCCATATTACAGTGTATTCATCTCTATCGGATGGGAAACCTGCGCAGGAAGATTGCGCCATCTAATACATTTTGATACACCCAAACATACGCCAATATAGCAGTTCTTGGCCCTCGGTTTTTCATTCCGAGGTCCTCAGTCACTCGGCATCTATTTCATAAAAGAAGATGCTTATCACTATATTGGCCCCACTGCTTGAAAAATTTCCAGCTTTACATTTGATATTCCTTTTTCTTGCTACATATGTAGATTGGACTCTTACTCTTTCTCTTCCGCTCTCAGGTCTTAGCAATTTTTTATCTTTGCCATTAAGATCTCTGTAAAGAAGGCTTCGTCCCGAACCTTCTATTGCCCGTCAAAGCTTCTCGGGATGTCTCAACATCCCAATTCGGAAGCCGAGAAACGGCCCCAGAACACCGATACCGATTCCATCGGCGAGTCTATCTCCTCGGTAGAAACGCACGATGATCACGATGCCCTGGGAAAGACATTGACAGCTCGCGCTTCACGAACCTCGCATATGTCCTTGTCGGAACGAGTGACTACTATCGTGACCAATGCCACTGCCGACCCTAACTACGAGGTGGACTGGGAGGGTGAAGATGACCCTGAGAACCCCAAGAACTGGACTCTAGGGTATAAGGCCATGGGAATCTTTTTCCTGGCATGGAACACTCTCATCGTGTGAGTTTCCTGTCTGATTACTGATCTGATGGGAATATCGAACTAACTCTCCCGGCAGCGTGTTATATTCAACCTCTTATACTTCGGGCACCACCCTGATTGCCGAGGAATTCGGCGAGTCCGAAACCATCGTTACTCTCGGATTGACATTTTATCTCATCGGTCTCGCCATCGGATCTATGTTCATGGCGCCGCTCAGTGAAGTGTACGGACGTAAACCCGTCTGTGTGATCTGCCTATCGATTTTCACAGTCCTGATCATCCCCTGCGCGCTTGCAAAATCCGTTACGACTTTGATCGTCGTTCGCTTCATTGGTGCTTTCTTCGGCAGTGTCATGATCTCCACTGCTCCTGGAATGGTCGCCGACCTTGTAGATGACGAGCACCGCGCGCTGGCCATCTCTATCTGGAGTATTGGCCCATTGAATGGACCAGGTTCGTAGTCCCTGCTCCCCGTGCACCAAGTCGAGCAATTCCTAACCCAAAGCAGTTCTTGGTCCTGTAATTGGAGGATTCGTGACTCAATATCTAGGCTGGCGCTGGATGGACTGGATCGCGCTCATCTTGTCCGCCATCGCATTGGTCTTCGCTATCCTCCTTAAAGAAACATATGCACCAACCCTACTCCAAAAGAAAGCAGCCCGACTCCGCAAAGAAAGCGGCGAATCTCGCTGGTGGTGCCGCTACGACCAAAAGGCAGGCTTGTACGAGATCCTCAAGCTGAACCTCAGCCGCCCATTCGTGATGGCCGTCACCGAGCCAATTTGGTAAGCCCTAACTACCCTCCTCTCGCAAACCACACACCCAACAGCACAAAAAACTAACCAAAACCAGTATCTTCTGGAACATCTACATCGCAATCATCTACGGAATCCTCTACCTCTGCTTCGTAGCCTACCCAATCGTCTTCCAAGAAATCCGCGGCTGGGACCTGGGACTATCAGGCCTCGCCTTCCTAGGAATAGGAATCGGCGTAGTCCTCACAATCGCCTGCGAACCTCTAATCCGCCGCCTAATCAACAACCACGCCGTCGACCCAGAAACAGGCAAACCACCACCCGAAGCAATGGTCTCCTTCATCTGCCTCTGCGCAGTGCTCATCCCAATCGGCGAGCTCTGGTTTGCCTGGACCTGTTCCCCAGCTTCGATTCACTGGATCGCTCCCCTGCTTGCGGGTATCCCTTTCGGCGCGGGAAACACAGGTGTCTTCATCTATGCATCTAATTACCTCACGGGTAGTTATGGCATGTATGCTGCGTCTGCGTTGGCTGGAAACTCCGTTATTCGGAGTATCCTTGGTGGTGTGCTCCCGCTGGCGGGCTCGTATATGTATGCAAGTCTTGGGCCGAATTGGTCGGGGACGTTGCTGGGTTTGTTGGAGGTTGTTATTGTGCCGATTCCGTTTGTGTTTTACAAGTATGGGCACAAGATTCGGCAGCGCAGTGCGCTTATTGTGCGCATGCAGGAGGAAAAAAAGAAGTTGGAGGGGAAGAGGGCTAAGAGGTTGGCTCAGTTGGCTCCGCAGAATGATGAGGAGAAGCAGGCTGGGGTTGTTTAGTCTGGGTCTTTGGTCTTTTTCGGTCTTTGATTTGTATCTGATACCCCGAGCCTTGCATCTGAGGTGTTGTAAAAGTGCTTTTTTATCTTAGAAATGTTTAATATATCAGTGGCCTGTGAAGCCGTGTCCAGGTGAATAATATTATGGCTTTTGTTTTTATATTGGCTCCACCGCTTGGTATCTCAATTGGTAACTTGTATCATACGCTCCACATCCTGCGAATTGCGAAGAATCCTCTCATACTCTCCGAGCGCAATGGCGCCAGCTGGGAACACCACAACAGCCTCGACATGCACCGGGCGAGAGGGAACCGTGACAGGTCCGGTAGTTGTATCACCGGACTGCTTCGACTCGGGCGTTGAAGAAAAAGAAGACGATGGCGGCAGTGACTCTCTCACATAGCCCAGCACATTCAACCACGTCCCCACACGCAGTTCTTCAGCAGTCAGGTCCTCAAGGACTGCATTGATATCGACAGATACAGAGCCGAACTCTGCTTTGTTGCGTGGATAGTTGTGTTCCAGAACCAGATGGCCACTGGCGATGATATAATGCCTCACACTATGTGAGCACAAGCCAGATATCACTGTTAGTATTTAATTGCAATTCCATGCATAACATCCATAGTTGCTAGGCCGGACGCACCAGCCAAGGAAGCGGACCTTCGAGTCCGCCTGTAGAGAAGAGAGATCAGAGAGGAACACGCGATTCGAGGGGCGCGGCCCATTCATTCCAGCATTAAAGGCCCAAGGCCGTCGACATCGTAACAGTGACAAAAGTGAAGTGAAAGAAGATCACAACATCTACGGTCTGATAGCGCACGTGACCGATCTTACCGTGTATGTCATAGGCCCGAGGGGAAAGACGGATCTCTCCCCTCCTCAGCAGATTATCCTGACATTCTGCGACCAGCGTGCCGATCAACTTCTTGGTCATTCGGGGTCCTTACAGTCTATATCCCATTACCATCACCTGTGTCGGCTCACACTGAGTTTGCCTGGAGCCTATCGCACCTCCACCTGACTTGCAGCAACCCACTAGCGCGACACAAGTCAACGCCTCTGTTGATTTATTCGGCGCTGCCTGGCTTCTTTGAACATAATACGGAAAGCTCGCCCAGCTGTTATTCTATTTCCCCGACTTTCAGTGCCAGTTAGGCCGATCCAATATGTGGTCTTGGTTTGGCGGCGCCGCCGCTCAGAAGCGCAAGGAAGCGCCTAAGAATGCTATCCTCGCGCTGCGGGGACAGCTGGATATGCTCCAGAAGCGGGAGAGACATCTGGAGAACCTGATTTCGGAGCAGGATACGATCGCGCGGAAGAACATCAACTCTGATAAAAATGGTGGGTCTACTGGGCTTGTTTAGGACAGCGAGCGGGAGAGTTGTGGAACCGGGGCTAACGTCTCGAAACTATAGCTGCTAAGAATGCCCTTCGACGGAAAAAGGTGCACGAGAAGAACCTTGAGCAGACAACAGCGCAGACCATGCAACTCGAGCAGCAGATATACTCGATCGAAGCGGCAAATATCAACCACGAGACTCTACAGGCGATGAAGCAGGCCGGTGCGGCGATGAAGCAGATCCATGGTGGAATGAAGCTCGAGGATGTCGACAAGACAATGTATGTGTTTATCGGGTTTATACAGCGAACCGCTTGGGTACTTGCGGCTCTTGCGAGCGGGTTTGATACTAATGTCTATGCAGGGAGGATCTCCAGGACCAGCATGCGCTCCACACGGAAATCGGAAATGCAATTACCAGTGTCCCGCTCGGCGAACAGCCCGACGAGGAAGATCTCGAGGCCGAATTGGAGGGTCTCGAGCAGGAGGCTATGGATGCGAAGATGCTCAACACTGGCTCTGTACCTGTTGGCGCTCAACTGGATCGGTTACCAGCTGCGGGGAATACAGAACGTATGTTGGACTTGTCTATCTATTGCATATATCATTCGCTGACCACGTATATAGTCAAACAACCCGCCCAGGCACAAGAGGAAGACGACGAAGAAGCCGAGCTGGCAAAGCTGCGCGCGGAAATGGCCATGTGACAGTCCCTCTCGTTCCAGTCACGCGACCCATGCAGCCCCAGCATTGTTTTCTTCTATTTCTCCATCCTTGATCCTTGTCTCACCTTCGCATGCATGACCGGCCATTTTCTCAAGCAAGTCCCTTGGCCGGCTGTCCAGTTCTTTCTTCTTTCTGCCTTTTGTCCCGGCGCTGACCAGGCTTACTTTTCTGTTTCTCCTTTCTTGTTTTCCTCTCTATTCTCTCCATTACATTCCCCAAGACAATTCTGGCTGGGGTATCTTCCGATATTGCACCCTGGTCTGTCTGTCTTCTGTCTCTCTGCTTTATCACTTTTCTATCTGGCTGTTCCACTCCTCAACACCCTTTCAATACAAACCTAATCGATCTTTTCGATTCCCGTCCCATTTTGGCTTGTTCTTTTAATGGAGTTCGTTTAGATTAACGTTATCTTGATTCTTTGTTTTATGTAAGCTAAGATCTTAATCACAGCTCCGGATTGCATTTATAACGTCGTTAAGTTGTAGCTCCGTCGTGAACACTATAGGCACTACTGCACCTAATATAAGTTAACTTAAGTGATACCTCTACAGCATATGAAAAAGAAGTTTTTTTGAATGTTTCATTATTATCCTACTCATATCTCAGATCCAATCGAATGCAAGCACAAAGGCAACATCGAAGAAAGAGATAAGTCAGATACATCATTGAGATAGAAATACATCCCGTAGGGAGATCGCAAGAGCGCACTTCTCAGAGAAAAAGAGAAAAGAAAAAGAAAACTCCCATGACGAGTAATTCGCCAGCCATGTCCATCCAGTCCAAACCCAGAAATTCGCCGATGCGCAAGGAATCAAAATCAAAAGCAGAAGAAAATCCCAGAGAATGCCGATACCATGCCAGACAGAGCACGAGAATCGAAGACGTAGGTCCGAAGTTGAAGATCAGAAATTAGGGGAACCAGGCGTAGCTCTTAGTAGGCTTCGCACGCTGACCATTCTCCGACTCCGTGCCCCACTTGGACTTCCACTCGACCTCCGCGGCAGCAGCGTCGAGAAGAGCCTCCTTGCAATCTGGCGGGAGGAGGGCGATGATCTCGGGGGTCATAAACTCCGGGTTTGTGGGGTTGGCGATGCTGACCATGCCGTTGTAGCCGATATCGTGGAGGTCGCCGTCTGGGCCGGGGATTCCCATGTTTGAATACTGGGGCGATTCATAGACGATATCTTGGACTACGTAGCGGTCTGTGACGGAGCGGGGGACTGGGGGGAAGATTGTTGCGGGTTTGGTGGTAGTTTCGGGCTCTGTGGTGGGATTGTCGTTGTTTAGTTCGTTGGTGCTTTCGGGGCTGTCTGCGTTGGTGATGTTGAGTTCGGACATGTTGGTTGCTAGTCCGGTTTGGGCGTCGGATTCCAAGGGGACGGCTTCCCAGCGTACGTGGGTTGGCTGCATGATCTTGGGATATTGCATCGTGTTGGTGTGGACTTCATAGACACCTTTCAGGTTGGTGCGGCGCATATCGGTAAGTTTATGGTTGTAGTTGCTGGAGAGTGGGTTAGTTGAAAGTTTATAGTTTGCATGGGTTGTTAAACTTACCTTGCAGCACGGGCATGCTCCAACATCCAGTTGTCATCAGTCACGGGGACACGGCGCTTCTTGGTATCAACGGGCTTGCCACCGGCGAGAGGCACAGTGGGCGCATTGGTGTGGTAAACACTGCTGGCGCCGTGCCAGGCGACGTATTGGTTGCGGTTGTACTCTTCACCAGGGCCAGGGATTCTGTCCTCAGGGACAGCCAACTCGCCTTCGACATCACCGCGCTCGCGGGCAGCTTGCTCGTCGTAGTCGTCGATAATCTTCTTGCCTCCAACGATAATCTTGGCACCGAACTCACGGAACACAGAACGGGCAGTGACAACACCAATTGCACGACCCTTGTAGGAGTGGGGAATCAGATCGCGTTCAATTAGGTCACGCTTAGCGTCGTCGTCAATGATAATCTTGTAGAGCATCTTGTGCTTCTGGAAAAACAGATAGGAGTCACGGAAACCAATGCAACGAGCCGGTTCAGTCGACAACATGTAGAGACGGTTACCGCGACCAAGAATCGAAAAAGTCCGGACACGATACTCACGACCTCCCTGAAGGTGACCGTCCTGGTCGACCTTGGTGGCACCAATAGGGTCGGGGGGAATCGAGACTTCGTCGTTGATGACATCCATCATGTTTCCTTCCTTGTCGACAGGTACTTGGGTGAGATGTGAAGGACCACGGTTGCGAGCCCAGCGACCTCCACTTGCAGCAGGACGACCTCGGCGTCTCCTCACTGGAGTAGTGACACGGATGTGGCCGTCGGCATCCAGGGTGTCCTCAGGGCGGGGGTTCTTGGGTGGACGACCAATGCGACGCTTTTTAGGAACAACGGATGGGCGACCAGGACCGTAGTTGGGAGTATCACCTGCCTCAAGTTGGGGTACGTTGTCTCCGGGGGTTGCGACGCTAGTCCCTTCATCTGCCTTGGGTTCGGCAGGAGTCTGAGCCTCAGCACCCACACCTTCGCCTTCGGCTTGGGATTCGGCTTGAGGTTCAACTGGAGCTTCAGATTCAGGTTCGCCTTCAACTTTGGATTCAACCTCAGGTTCGGCGTCTTGATCCTCTTCGGGGGATTCCGCGGGTGGTTCCTCGGTTTCGGCTACGGGGGAGGATGCTTGCGACGAAGGAACATCTACCATTTCCTCATCAGAGCCCTCAGGAAGTACAGGTACATTTTCTAGTAGATTGTTAATCGCGAACGCGTCCTAAAGGGATATGTGAAGTGGAGGGAGGAATTGCATTGAGGCGTTGAGGGGTGTGGGGTTGCGACCAACTTACTGATTGACTCCGCTGCCGCTTGGGCAGCTGCCCTCAGCTTGCGTGGCATTTTGGCGATGGTGGTTCAACACGCTTCAGCGCAAATGGTTCCATAGGCGTAGCTGTTTTGCCGGTTGAATGTTGTTCCGTATCACGTGCATGGGAAGGCGGTGAGAGGCTAATTACTAATAAGTGAGTCATTCCCGGGCCATCACTTTGATTGCGTAATAAAGATGTCGAGTTAGCACGTGATCTCACTGCAACCTCTAACTGCATGACATCATAGGCTCCGTTCTTCACTGCGGAGCATTTCGGGCTGTCCAACCTGAATTCAATTCTAGGCCTTGAACCGCCGTTGCCGTCTCAAATTCCCCTTGATATCATAGACTTGGTGCGACTGGACAATGTGGAACCATTATAGTTCATATAGATCTACATTGTCAAATACATCTACTCACCGGGTATACCGTTCTCTCCCGAATACGTACAATACTACGAAGGAGTTATACAGCTTCTACAGAACGTAGATGACGCGGAGAATGAGTTGTGTAACCTATGACTTCTGTGAATTGACTGGAAACTGGATATCTTCAGCTTCACATGTGAAGAGGCTTGAGTTCCCAGATTAGCAACATGTTCTCCCCGCTTGGGCCTCCATTTCTAGGCATCTTGGATTGGCGCAACTGGCGGTCCCAAGTAAGCGTCAAGGCTTCCTTTCGGCTCACCAACCGAGGAAAGCCGAATGGCAATCATAGAAGTCTTGACAACGTGGATGAAAGACATTGCTGACAGGGCCGCAGATCATGACACAGCGCAGATGACCCTCTGCGCCTCGGGCTCGGTCTGGTGCATGACGGACAATGCCTTGCGAATCCTGCAAGCTTCTATTCTGCAGCAAAGCCCGAAACCGAAGCATCCAAATGTATACAGTTTTGACCCTCCCAGACAAGGATGCGAATAATCAGATCCCTTAACCCGGTCGAGCATCGCCAGGATATCCTTTTCCATGCCTTCCCATTCGTTTTACATGTACAATCGAGAGGGGAGGCGAGCGCCGATCCTCCCCACCAAATTCGGAGGTGTGGAAAAAAGAAGGCGATCTACTACTCCGTACAGTAGCGCTTCAAGCTCACATCTGTAGCACAATTGACGCACTGGTTGTGAGCTCCACCGGACTATGTCGGTGCTAGTGTTGCAGTGAGGGACCGATGACGCATGTGGAGGGTAGCCTGGTAGCCTTGGAGCATTTGTGACCACAGCATATTTGCAGATGCAAGGGGAGCTTACAGGGCCGGGCCATATTCCAAGCTCAAAGCTGAAAGGCTGCACCACGATCGCGATCGGCTTGTGTAGATCGGCCTCGATCTATGGTTTCACAGTATGAACGGCGATGAAATATTTGTCTGTCCTGTGGGCTATAAGTGCAGTGTGCAGTATACAGTGTATTGTACAGTGTGTACAGCAGGAAGGAGGAAGTATACGGAAAACACTACTCCGGATATAAAGAAGCGGTCTCTGTCACCAGATGATGAAATCGCACAGTACCCCGCCCTCGGGGAATGCATTCGAGCGCGATAAGAGACCAAATTCGAATATACCAGCATTATTGAGGTCCAAATTCCCATGTATCAGCCTCTAGATTCCAACCCTGGTACTTATGTGGGCCATGTGCCTTGGGCAAATGAATCTAATCTGCCATGTTAATGCTGAAATTAAATCCATAAAGTGTACGGAAATGGTAGAGACTCCTAATTAGGAAATCGAGTACAAGATCCCGAGTCATTCTCTTGATATTACTCTGGTCTCCACCATTCCTTCCCTTTTGGCTTCCCCCCATGATTTGCCTCTTCGAAATAGGAAATAGACTGCATAGAAAATACAAAAGCGTTCAAACCTCCGGTTGTTCAGGCTTTTTTCTTTCTTATAATCTCACGGCTTATGGTCAGCTTCTTTCAGCTGGTCATTCGGTCAAGGGACATTTAGCGCGGAGACATGTGTGAATGAACATCTCAGGGTGGATTATCGAAGCAAGAATTCCTCCATATTCCAACGATTCCAACAAATCCAACATTTCCAGCATTTCCAACCTTTTCCCCAACACTACTTCTCGAATACTCGATACTCGACCGAATCTAGTTGGGGCTCGGGTTCAACCCGCAAACTTCCTTAGTCAACCTCCATTTTTTGCCTTCCTCAATTTTCAACCCAACCCCGCCCCCTCCGATATTTTTGAATGGAATCACAATGGCGAGCGGAACAGAATTGCACGATGCAATGAAGCCAATCCCGTAAGTTCTTTTTCTCTTCTTTCCTGCGGAGAGGACAGAGGGACCATCCCCTCACACCGCATGGCATTGCAGTCGCTCTGGGTTTTACCTGCATGAAACACGTTTCGAGGCCTTTCTGCCGTGTCTCTCCTACATCTCGATTCTCGTCGGACTTTGCCTACGAGTTTTGGGGAGAACTTCTTGCTCGGACCACAAAAGCCAAGCAGATGGCTAATTTTTAATCTCATTAGTTCTACATCGGAGGACGAGAATCAGGACCAGATCGGTTCAAATGGGTCAACCCCTACGCCGACTGGGATCGCTACACCGGAACCCGATCCTGCGGACAAGCGTCTGCCTTCCATAATGCACAACTACTTCCAGGTTGGTTCTATCTCTGGTGATAAAGCGAGTTTGCCGCGGTTTTGGTCATGCCTGTCGAAATCCTCTGAGGACCCTCAATCAAATGCGCTCCCACCCTCCGATCCCTCCGAGTCCTTTGTCATGATGGAGCAGGAAGATGGGTCTGATAAGATGACGGAAACTGTTCCTGCTGGCCTGCCCACTCCTCCTCATTCGCTGTTGCAACACGACTCAGATGAGATGGAACTCGGGACGAGTCCAGGCACCTCATCTATCTTTAATACCCTGAAGAGTTACCTCATTCCACCCGCAACCCCCGATGATTCTTCCCGCCGTCAAACTTCCCTTCCAGTCTCCAGCGTTTCTGACGACCCCGTCCTTGCCACACACTTCTCCAATCCTTCTCTCCCCTCAGATGCCTTTTCCCTGACCGAATCTCCCCTCCTCGACCATGAGAAACCGCGTGTTTCAGTATCTTCCGAGAACCTGGCCAAGCTAACTGGAAACGCGCCCGATGGGTCGCGTCTTAAGAACACCCCGCCCCTTACCCCCAGGGCCATGTCCAACGAGGTCCAAACCTCCCAGCCAAAGGATGTCACGCCAGTCACGCCAGCTGAGCCAGCTCCGCAAGAGCCCGAACCAGAGTCCACCGCGGACGACATGGAAAGCTCCACTGATGAGATCACTATGAAGCTCGACGAGGCATTCCCCTCCCAGTCTGCAACATCTACATCTCCTGCCAACGGTGCACCCACGCGTCCAATCAACGGTAAATTGTTTGTGAAGATTACCGACGGTCGAGGATTGCGGCCGAGTTTCGATCCCTATGTGGTGTGCGTTTTTGAATGGAATGAATACATCTCCAAAGGTGCTCGTGATGGTGAGGAAGAAACAAAGAGACGCCAGCTTGAGTCGGATGCCGAAGAGGCTGCTGCTGGCCGACCGATGGCCATTCCCATGAAGAGCCGACAGAGCAGTCACAACAGTGCCGTGGATGGTGATCACAAGGGACGGACGCCTGTCACGGACCCCCACTGGGATCACGAGGCAACTTTGTAAGTTCTCTATTAAAATG
>ERZ1673737.1696-NODE-1696-length-20290-cov-4.598962_pt1 | contig 20290 bp, 16 predicted proteins | sample MGYA00580211_ERZ1673737 | MGnify/ENA primary metagenome ERZ1673737 (study PRJEB41218, sample SAMN15661789) | gut metagenome | host: Homo sapiens | place: Canada: London | collected 2015-08-20/2019-03-30 | study: EMG produced TPA metagenomics assembly of... | reverse complement strand
CAACAAAGCTCCTCTTCCCATTTGATGATTTGAAAAGATACCCCACAACCAATAAGGAACCTGCAGCACAGACCATGGACTGGCCTCTATGGGCACGCGCTCAGAAACATTACGACCATGATCCGCGATTTGTCAACAAGATTGGAAAAGGAACCGCCCTCCAGGTCACAGACAAAGATGTGATGGACATGACTTCCACCCAATTGGACAACTACATGGATTGGTACGAAAGCAGCTGGCTGGATACCTCCAGAGCCCCGGATCGCCTCGCTGAGCTGTTCCCTATCAGTCGAGCAGAACCGGATATTCAGCCAGCTCCAACCGCCGCTTCGGAATCATCTTCAGCCCCTGAACCTGGTTCAATAAACTCAAAGCTCGACATTTTACTACAAACCGTCATGCAAGATATGAGAGCCAGACGGGTCATCCCTGAGGAAGATGAAGGAGCCAAGCGTCCCGGCCAGTGGTATCGTCGATATCGATGGGAATCCCAGCTCAGTGATTCTGCACGGGCTTTCTATGAACTTGCTGCCAAGCTTGCTGCAGTCCCGTTGAAAACTCTTGTCCGTAGTGTGTCACTTGTTGAACACAGGATCGCAAAACTACAAGAGGACCAGGAGCGCCGGGAGTACTATAAAAGAGAGGGGATTGAGTTTGATGAAAGTGTTGATGAGGATGAGGCGCCACAGTATGAATCGGATGAGAGCGCTGATCCAATCAATAAATTGGACGAGCAGCTATATGCGATGGATGTTGATGAAGAATTCTGATGTATCACAGGCATGGCGTTGGGGATGGATATTGTATTGGGCGTTTACCATGGGTTATTTTAAGTTCATATCATGTTATTCCAGCAAGCATACTTCCAATGCTCAAAGAATCAGCTCAACAATCATCCATCCGTAACAAAATCAGGTGTACTACAGAATTGTAAACCTGGAAGTACAACAATTATGACCTGATTGGAGCTGATCGACCCGAAGACCGGGGTTCACGTGACCGATGACGAAATAGGAAGCAGTTAGGGCTTAGGGTAACCCCAATCGGTCCACCTTTGCTAAGCGAGCGAAATCCTCAAATTGACAATCGACTGCTCCGCCTGGAACACAGCGACCGACAGCCGACACCAACGAGAAATCGCAACCAGTACGTGCCTTGAACCCCGTTGGACAGCATCTATGCATTGCTATGATTCACCATGCTAACATCGTCTTTTTCCGCGCCTTTCCAGTGCAGATGTAGGTCATCCTGAATCCATATGTCATCATGAACCCGCGAACCACTTCCGACCGACGCGATCCCACGAGAAGGAAATTTGGACATGGACTAATACGCCTGGATATAGTTTCGTCAAGACCCTGACGGGTAAGACCATTACCCTCGACGTCGAGTCGAGCGACACCATCGACAACGTCAAGACCAAGATCCAGGACAAGGAGGGCATTCCCCCTGACCAGCAGCGCCTGATCTTCGCCGGCAAGCAGCTCGAGGATGGCCGCACCCTGAGCGACTACAACATCCAGAAGGTATGCGGACGCCTTTTCCAATCTTTGTGATTACGACCAGAAATGGGGACTTTGGGTATTCTCGGGTTGGATCGGGTTTCTTTGTCACAAGTCGACAGACAAAACACTATTATGCCCGCCGAATACGCAAGAGGAGGAAACCAAGTCGCTTCACGTTGTGGTCTTCAAATGCGTTTGAATGGTGGCTGACTTGCGATTTTTCTCGTTCTATAGGAGTCCACCCTTCACCTGGTCCTCCGTCTCCGTGGTGGTATCATCGAGCCTTCCCTCAAGGCCCTCGCCTCCAAGTACAACTGCGAGAAGTCCATCTGCCGCAAGTGCTACGTACGTTACTACCCCGCGTCATACGCGCGCGCTCGAATATCCTGGAACTACCCCTCCAAGGCGCGCTCCGTCAACATATACTAACGTTGACTAGGCTCGTCTCCCTCCCCGTGCCACCAACTGCCGTAAGAAGAAGTGCGGCCACACCAACCAGCTCCGCCCCAAGAAGAAGCTCAAATAAGCGACTCGCTCCTCGGTGTTGTGCTCGGTGTGCTGTGGTGCAGAATCCAGTGCAGGGGAATGGCTGGGCTGCTACATGGAGAGGTTTACAAATGGCGTTAGATATGATGAAACAATCAATGCAGCCTCAGTCATACTGTTCTTAGTTGGCTCCTCTCGACGACCAAAAGTGCACTCCATGAAATGAAATGTGTAAAATTTCAAAATAACGAATTGTTACTTCCATTGCAATCGATAAATACACGGGTACAATACATTGCATGCTTTGAACATAAAACATGCCTAGAATTCTCGAAGAGTTGCTAACCCTGCTGCCTGAGCAAGACTGATGGAATGACCAGTATTCCAGACCCGAATATTCCTCCACTTATGCCCTGAACATCATCCCCCGCTTGGCGTCAGTCTTGTCATCAGCGGCTGGCTCCTTGTTCTTGGAAACAGGGCTTCCGTGCCTAGTAGATCGGTCAATTAGCTGTCCTTCCGACTCAGTAAATAAAAGGGACATAGGAATGAACTCACGCAAAGAAAAGCACCTTGATAGCGATAGCCAAACCAGCATGCAAAACAACAACCAAGATCAAAAGAATCTTGCTAGCCTTAGCATCCGTAGCATTCAGCACGGGGTAAAGATTCCTCAGCAAGAAAAACACCGTCCAAGCAAACCCAACCCCAACAAGCGCCCAGTTAAGTGCCGTCAACGGACTCCAGCTAACCAGCGCAACGCCAATCCAAACCAGATTGGAATACCCATACAGAGCCCAGCACTCAATAAGATCAGCCGTCGAGCTTCCAAACCAGCGCAGCGCTCCCCACAGCGCAATAGGCAGAATGCCAGTGTATCCATAGATCAACCCGGCAGCACCAGACAACAAGGTAAAGTCATACTCGAAATGCTTGTCGTCATTGTTCGACAGCCATTGCGAGATCGTGCCGGTCAAGAATAGAATCACAACCACCGTAGTCGCGATCCAGATCGGCCCGTACAGGTCTGCGTTGCCTTCCAGAACATCCAGGAAATTGGTGCGCGGGTACAGGGCTGCCACGCAGCGCCGGAAGACTTCGTTCGTGTCGACATCGAAGAATTGCTCGTAGTAGTGCATCGACCACCAGCTGTGCTTGGTTGGCGTGCCGCCAGGGGACCGGTCCCGGCCGCGGGATGAGCTGCCGCCGCCCAGGAACGGGGCGTGGTCGCCTTGGGCTTTGGCGGTTCTTGGGTCATTTTCGAAGTCTGGTTGGGAGGGGGTGGACTGGTTAGAGAAATGTGCTGTTGTGAGCTTCCGGGGGTGTAGTTCTGGACTCACTGGAGGGGTGGAATTCGAGGTCCTCTTGCAGGTCGGTGTGTCCGAGGTCGCCCTGTTGGCGCGTTAGATGGATTATTTGGGATATTGGGTTATTTCGCGCTTACCTCTGCGTCCACGTCGACTACGACGTCGTATCCTCGGTTCGCCATTGTGGTTGGGTTTGAGGGGAGCTGTTGGAAGGGGAGTTGTTAAGTGTACACATCAGCTTCCGCTGATAAAGCCACCGCTCAGCCACAGCTGCGGGTACTTTGCCGTGTCTTTACCAACATTAGTGACCTCTACTGTATATTTGAAGATGATTAATTGGCTGATTCGTTTTGTGGAAAGTGTTCATTAGAAGAATTAGATTGTATTATTACTTTTTAGACGACTTCTTCATAATCGTACACGCGGTGAACACCAAGGTGATACTTGTGTTCACTGAAGAGAAGAAACCCACCTCCGAATCACTTTTTGAACTCGAGCAGCATAGGACAAGATAGCATTGTCCAATCCCTTCTTTCGGAGGTAGATGGATGCCACTCCAACCAAAATAGCCAATGCCACAGAGCCAACAGAGCGACGATGGCTCCACATAAAGTCGAGAGCCTGTTTCTTGCGCTCCTCATAGCGAAGCTGTCGGGTCTGTTGATCAAACAGATACACTGCATCTTCTACTGCATATTCTTGATATGGGTCTCGTGAAGTTTTGAGCACGCTGCACCAAGGAATACGTTTCCAAGCACCGAGCGGCAAGGATTCTGGTGGGTGGTCCTTGAAGAGCTTTGTCGCATTCTGGATGTGGCCATCCAAATCAAGCGGGTTTGGGAGCTTGGAAAGTGTGAAGTGGAGCATTTCAGGTTCGTCTTCGGGGATGTCTAACAGCTCTTTCTTCCTCGATAGGATCATTGCTGCAAAAAGGTAGATTGCAACGACAGGTTCCCGGGCTAGAAGGAAGTCAAAAAGTCGAGCAATGTTGCTGTATTCTTGAATGTCATGTGCATAAAGAGTAAGAGTGGCTGCGAGAGCGAAGAAGGGTTGAATATTGCCAAGGTGTCGCCGTAGTTCGGAGTCTGTTGTTTCGATGATGGCAGGAATCAAGTGCAAATGTTTCACGGCGGGTGATAGTGATGGAAGCATGTAGTCTCTGATGCGGAAGAGAGAGATTTGTGCCACAGCTGGCACGGCCTTCTTCTCACCCAATACCAGAAGAAGAACTTGGACTATGTCGTGATATCCTTGGAAATAGCATAACATTGGATAGTTCCTAAGGACTTGGGTGATCAGTTTTGATAGTTGATTTTTCTTGTTTAGAAGTTCTGCTTCCGGCGCTATAGATCGAGTCAGTCATAACGTTCATAGTGTTTATAGATCGATACGAACATTTTGGGTAGTAAACGAATGACCTGTTGACGTCGAGTTCTACCTGATCTTCATCAACATGCCGTGGAAGCTTATCACTTGGAACAGGTTCGTCATGTCGTGATTTTTCATCGCATCGTAAAAGAATGGGCCCTGTTTGTTGGTCAACGTCCGCACTGCTTCCTTCATTCGGCCGACTTACATGCTACCTGCCGCAATTCATCCTCCATCAACCCGCCTTCGGACGTTGCTAATAACGCTAATGCTTCTAGATCACGCGAACTGCAAGCTTGACGAATAGCTTTCGCCTTCTCTGCTTTGGCACTCGCTATTTGTTGTGATCTAGAGGATGGCGTTGACTCATCCGTCTCATTAGAGTTATCAGAGTCCATGCCTTCCAATGAAGCAGTGGAACTCGCATCTTTCAGTTCCATTTCAGAATATTCCATCCTGGTTGGTTTTAAGGGGGCTGCTTCCCAAAGGCTTTGTTCGACCGGGATCATCAACAGCCAGCATGCATGCACAGCAAGTAACAAATGTTGAGCCTGATTTGCTTTTTCAGACGAAACTTCTGCGACAATGACGTTGCTTTTCCGGCGACACTGCTCAAGTTATCGACAACTGTTCGATATAGATCGAGCTTGATCTCTTCACCTTCTGACACAATCATGCAATGGCGTGTTGAAATGGCTTTAAGCCAAGAGAACACAACAGAGGGCTTCGCTTTCAGCTCGATGCGCATACATCCAGATGTGGAGTGAGAATGCAGAAGGCGGCAGCGCAGACCCTCCCGCCAAGTGGCCTGAGGCACCACTCGGCAACGTGACATGATTTCGACAACATCACCTGTGCTGCGCTGGGGGTCTGCATACGATCGCTTTGCGAGTTTGATCGCATTCCTTGGGCACAGCTGTGCTTAGTGCTGCAGACTCAGTGTGCCTGAATTGGTCGATTTCTCCTCGGTGGTGACAGCCCAGGCATTGCGGAGCTTGTGGGCTTCGGCGTTAAGCAGTTCCTAGGGACAACGTGAATCTGGCTAACAGAGCCTTCACATCTGCCTGGAGCTTAGGAACCAATGCAATAGGTTACAGCCAATGCCCATAGGTCCCTTTGGTTCTTTTGGTACCTAGGAAGAGGTCCGGCCAAGCTGTACGTCAAGCATCGGATTGCCTTGGGAGGTACATGTTAACACAGAGACCAACAGGGCTTTTCTGGAATACCAATATTTGCTGCTGGGACTAGGCTGTATTGAGGGTCGCATTTGCGTTCTTCCAATCTCTGCGCAATTGCACCAATATCGAATGTCCCAGTTTCATGGATTGCATTTGATATACCCTAGGCGGTATCAATTGAAAAAATATCTGGAGTGCGCTTTCCTCAAGCCTACTAGGGTTTGCGGCTGATAACCGGTCACAGGGCCTGTTGATTTTGCATCCTTGGGTAGCGCAGCGCGTCTTCGATATCGCGTATTTCTCGCACTCGCGTCTTCGTTCCTTTTCTCCCCGCACTCTGTTTACCTTCATCTTCTGGTTCCCTGAACCTTTGTGCTCTGGTACTCTGCTCTCATACTCTACTCACATACCCTGCTCTCATACCCTGCTCTCATACCCTGCTCTCATACCCTGCTCTCATATCCGTTCCCTGTGTGTTCTCATATCGTTCCCCAGCCGTTTTGCCCCATTTGACTTTTCATACAAGTCACCATGTCCGACGTGGCTGATGCTGGGGCTGACCCAGAGCCGATGGAGATGACAGGGCTTCTAACCCAGCCCATCCTCCCCAGCCCTATCATCAACTGGATACTCCCCGCGCGTGTTCGAAGCAAAGAGCACAACGACGTTGTCTTTGTCGGCGAGAGGCGTATCCAGGTCAAGGAGGCACTCCCCAGTGGAAATCTCGCAGATGTCTTCGAGAAGAATGACCTTACTGGCTCACCTCTTGGGGCCAAGGTTATTAACGTCGGCACTCAGCTGCCTTGGGAAACCCAGGGAGCCCGCTCAGCCCGGTCAATTGGACGCATGGAAGCAGAGACTCTAGCCCCTCAGATCCTATTTCTCGCTTTGGATTCGAACGAGCTGCTCTTTATGTACTGCGCTGCAGGAAGAGAAGATCCATTCGTCACTCACTACCGACCACTACCCCGCGATGTCAATACCTCTGAAAAATATGGCCGACACATCGCGGTTGACCCGAAGTACGTATCATCTTCGAGTTCTGCTATTATTGAAAACTAACAGGATTAGGTCACGCGCGGTCGCAGTCAGTGCATCGCGTAATTTCTTCGGAATTATGTGGTTGAATTCTTCCGATGAACTCCAGCTGCAGATGATCCAGGGAAGGCTGAATCCAATTCAATCGGTACGCTGCATTTGCCCTTCAAAGAGACTGGACTCTAATAATCTTCAAACAGGAAAATTTTCTTAAAGTGAACGGCGATATCTTGTTCATGGAATTCCTGTATCCCAAAGCCATCGATGACAAAAGAATAATCCTACTTCTTATCATTCACAAAGAAAACACAACTCAGGCTCTGTTCTATGAATGGGATGAGCTTCGCATGGACGAGCGCCTTTCTCCCAACATCACAACCATTTCTCTGCCTGCACAAGACTCCCTACCTACTATGATTGTTCCCTTGGCCAAGGAATCATCATTCCTGCTCATCACCACAACATCCATGGCAATGTACACACCTCATAGCATGAATCGCCCTATGAGATACCCACCCATCATCCCCGATACCGATCCTTCTCAGATCGGGCTATGGACCCGCTGGGCAAGACCTTCCCGAAATTGGCTCTACAGCCAGCGATACGATGGTATCTTTTTGTGTCGAGAGGATGGGTGGATCTATTATCTTGAGTTTGGCAATGAGGGCGAACTTGAAACCCAGACCTCTCTGGGTCAGCTCCACTGTGATGTTGACACTGCATTCGATGTTTTGGATATGGGCCACGAAGGTGGCGACTTCATACTCGCTGCTGGAAGCCACGGCGACGGTGGTCTGTTTGTCCAAGAGGCACGAGACCACCCGAGATGTGTCCAGCGTTTCCTCAACTGGGCACCGGTCACCGATGCCGTTGTTGTGCCTTCATACTCGCGAGACCCCTCCAAAGCTGATCAAGCTCATGATCGGCTATTCGTCTGTTCTTCCTCTTCTACGGGAAATGGCGCGATTACTGAACTGCGATATGGAGTCGAGGCTCAGATTGGCGTTGCCGTGGCAATGGGTGAATTTTCGAACATTCGTGATATGTGGGCGATGGCAAAGGAGATGACTGGCGAAATTTACCTCATGATTACCGATCCAATTTCCTCATTGCTACTTCACACTACTTTCGACTTGAAAGACGGAATCTCTGCCCTCCAGGATGGTATTGGCTTTGACACTGAACAGACCTTGGCAACAGGCTCTACACTTAGTGGTTTTGTCGTTCAGGTCACAGAAAGAGCCACATACATTTCTAAGCCTGATGATACTTCCTCCAGTCAATGTGTTCCGCATGATCCTTCTCATGTTATTACTGCAGTTACAGTTGATAAGGCAGACTCTCTGATTATCATGACTGTCACCAGCCCAAGTGGGATGTTCCTTCGTCTCGTCAAGATCCTTGAAAACGCTTCTTTGTGTCATCCTGTGGATCCAATTCCTCTCCAGAAAGCGCCCATCTCTATCTTATACCAGAATTGGGGCACGACTGGGCTTATCTTCCAGGGCACCAGTGATGGCACAGTGCTAGTCTTCCACGTCAGCAACGACGGTTTTTGTGTTAACCAACTCGCCAAAGTTAGTATCTCAGTCGATGTTGAAGACGACATATCAAGAGCAATCGACAGCCTTGCTGTTATTCGCATGTCTACTGGCCTTGAATCCAGTGCATTCCTTTTCTGCGGTCTTCGAAGTGGCATACTTGTGCCATTTGAGATAAAAGTGAACGGCTTTGGTCTTCATAGTGGGTCGTTCTCTTTCGCCATCTTTCATGTTTCTAACAGATTTTCGTCTCTAGGGCTGGATCAACAAGCACCAAGACATATTGGGAAGACCTCAATAATGCTCAAGGCTCTAGAAACTTTTGCCTTGTTCACCTGTGGCGGTGAGCTCTGGCGTATTTCATACGCCTCCGACAGCAATCCCTCTGATTATTTCCTGTCTCGTGTCTGGATCACCGATCAAAGCTGGGTAGGTCTAACCCATCCATTCCGTCCTTGATCGTGACTGACACTCATGTCAGCCTGCATATTTCCCTACCGCCATTTCCAGCTTTGACCTTGTTGCGGTAAAGGATCCGGAGACTGGCTTCACAAGTGTAGTCTTGTTCTGCTTTGCCGACGACAACCTTCTAGTCTGTTCTCTGGATCACGAGACCAAAACTGTTCCACGACGCATTGATGTCCCAGGAAATCCCAACAAGCTGACTTATTCAAAACACATTCGACATCTCGTTATTTCCTACTCCATCACTGAGCCCCAACTTGAATCAAATCCTCTTGGACGTGTCACAAAGTCATATATTGAATTTGTGGACCCGGATTCCCAGAACCCTGTTACTCGTAGTGACAGGTTGGCGACGTCGGAGGGCCTGATCCCATGGAGACCAAGCGGATCATCCGGGGAGAAGATCACCTGCATCTTTGACTGGACTGCCCAAAAGAATGGCAATGAATATCATCTTATTGCAATTGGGACTTCGCTGCCCATACCTGATGACCCCAATGACCTCCAAGGTCGGGTCTTGCTCCTGCAGGCTTCTCGGGATCCCAACACTCCAGAGCAGATCAATTGTGTTGACAAATACATGCAAATGTTAGACAGACCAGTTTATGCGATGGCGGCATACCGTGACAGCCTGATTGTTGCCTCTGGAAAAAGACTTTTCCCGGTAGCTGCGAGGAACTCCGAGGTGAAATGGTCTCGAGATATCACCGCTGTTCTTCCATCTCCAGCCGTCGCAATGACGGTGCAGGGGAACTTGATTTATGTTACAACATCTCGCAGTTCTATCTTGGTCTACGAGATTGTCAAGGGGGATATCGTGCACGTCGCGTCTGATGCTATCGCTCGCGATGGCTTGTCGCACACTTTTATCAATGGACATGGCGAGCAGTCAGATATGATTTTCGTGAGCACTCGAGGTGGTGCTGTCCAGGTTTTTAATGATCTGGATGCGAACAATTACAAGGATTTCCCTACTCTTACAGCTCGTCCGTCGGCTGATCTCCCTGTCTCAATGTTGAGACTCGTCCAAGGCAGCAAGTCCCCGCCGCTGTTGTCCACTACTACCACCTTGTATGGCTTTGCCCTCAATGGATCAGTCTACCGCATGCTGGTTCTTAAAGAAAACGAAAGGCGTCTTCTCGGGTGTCTCCTCAAATTGTGCCTCAGGGACCGTGCTATCTGTCCATCTTTGTCGGCCAGGAAACGCCACATCGCCGCAGCTAAAGATTTTGCAACCACCATGCATATTGATGGGAACATTCTGGCTCGTCTCGCCGAGCGCGATGAACAATATCTGAAGGAAATGCTTGCCCAGTACTCTGTGAAACGGGCAGGAACTCCACTGGCTGCCCTGGCCGACGAGTTCTATGAGGCGGCTCGAGGCGTCTTTGGAGAATCTGAGAACCATACCCTGGCTGTGTTCAACTGGCTTCGGGCTGTTCTGCACATCGAATTTTGAATTTCAATCGTAACTTTGTCCAACTGTGAAGAAGCGTAAGCACATATGTCGGAGTTCGTTCAGATTTCGGAGTAGGTGGTATGTACCGAGTGGCCAACAAAATGTCAAAATTCTGTATGATTACATATTCTGCTTCTGCGTAGTCAATTTCTCTAGTAAATGAGTAGATTGAGACTAAAACCTGCCTACAACGGCTGTAACTCAAGCTTGTGGAGGAAGTGAAGTCAGACAGACTGCTTTGTCCCCACCGTCAATGATTCTTCCCGAAATTCTTTTCTCTCCCACACCCCTCCCTTGGCCCACCTTAGAGCTCTCTGCCTTTCTTTCCGGGGATTGTCTATTTGATTCATTTAGTTTGTGGCCTTTGAGTTTTTTTATTACCCACGCAAATAAACGGTTAGCTCCGTTTGTGCGCCCACTACACTCCCTCCGGTCGCCACTCGAATCGGACCTTACAGACACGAAAGAACGTCGAATCTTGACAACATGGCGCCTAAGAAGAAGGGAAATAAGAGACAGGAGGAGGACTGGGAGGCCGACCTCGGCGAGTCTGCCCCCGCCGCTGATGCTCCGGCCGAGGAGCCCCAGGAAGGTGCCGGAGATGAGGAGGCTGCTCCCGTCGGTGGCCTCATGGCTGCTCTCCGGAAGAACAAGGCCAAGAAGGCTAAGAAGGGAAAGCAGAATGACTTCGTCGAGGGCGAGGATGCCCCCGCTGCCGGTGACGACCTGGCCAGCAAGCAGCCTGAGGAGGGCAACTTCGATGACGACGATGTTTTCGCTGGAAAGAAGACCAAGCCCATTAAGGATATTCCTCAGCCCGCAGCTGAAGAGCCCGAGAGCGGCGAGTTCCGCGTGAAGAGTAAGAAGGAGAAGGAGCGCGAGAAGAAGGAGAAGGAGAAGCAGCGTAAGAAGGAGCAGGTATGATATCAATTTTCCATGCTGATATAGCTGTGTAAATTTGCTGACCTGTTACTTTTCTATTTACATAGGCCGCCACAAAGAAGAAGGTTGCTCCTCCACCCAAGGCTGAGACTGCCAAGCCTGCCGCTGAGGTCAAGAAAGACGAGCCCGCCCCTGCACCGGCTGCCGAGACTGGTGGCAAGAAGAAGAAGCTTCCTCCTCACCTGGCAGCTCTCCAGAAGCAACAGGAGCTTCTCCGACAGCAGCGTGAGGAAGAGGAGCGGATTCTAGCCGAGGAGCAAGCCGCCGCAGCCAGGCAGAAACTCCTCGATGACGAGGAAGAGCGTAAGCGGGAAGAGGCTCGTCAAAAGAAGAAGGAGAAGGAGAGAGAGAAGAAGGAGCAACTCCGCAAAGAAGGCAAGCTTCTTACCAAGGCTCAGCGCGAGGCCAAGGAGCGCAACGATATGCGCATGAAGCAGATGCTGGCGTCTGGTGTCAAGGTGGCTGGTCTTGAGGATGCCGGCGAGAAGAAGCGCCCCGTCTACGAGAACAAGAAGAAGAAGGCCGGTAAGAAGCAGGAGGAGGATCTCGAGGCTGCCGCTGCTCGTGCTCAGGCTAAACGTGAGGCTGAAGATGCCCGCCGGAAGGAGGCTGAGGAGAAGGCCAAGGCCGAGGCTGCTGCTGCTGCTGCTGCTACTGCCGCCGCTGCTGGTCCTGAGGATGACGACGCCGTTGACGACTGGGAGGCGGCTGCCGACGAGGAAGTCAAGGACAGCTGGGATGCTCCCTCCGACGAAGAGGAGGAGAAGCCCGCTGAGAAGGCTCCTGAGGCCGACAAGAAGGCTGATGAGGAAGAATCCGAGTCGGACTCTGACGAATCATCTGACGAAGACTCATCCGAAGATGAAGAGCAGTCTGCTAACCAGCGGGCTGTTGCTGCACGAAAGGCCGAGGCCGCAGAGCGCAGAAAGAAGCAGCACGAGGAGGCCCTAGCAGCTCGTTCCAAGGACGATCTCCGCTCTCCTATTTGCTGTATTCTTGGTCACGTCGATACTGGTAAGACCAAGCTTCTTGACAAGATTCGTCAGACCAATGTGCAGGAGGGTGAAGCCGGTGGTATTACCCAGCAGATCGGTGCCACTTACTTCCCTGTCGATGCTCTGAAGACGAAAACTGCTGTTGTGAACAAGGACGGCAAGTTCGAGTTCAAGGTCCCCGGTCTGTTGATCATCGATACCCCTGGTCACGAGTCTTTCTCCAACTTGCGTTCAAGAGGTTCTTCGCTTTGCAACATTGCTATCCTGGTTGTTGATATTATGCACGGTCTCGAGCCTCAAACTCTCGAGTCTATGCGTTTGCTGCGTGACCGCAAGACTCCTTTCATTGTCGCACTGAACAAGATCGATCGTCTGTACGGCTGGAAGAAGATTGACAACAACGGCTTCGAGGACAGCCTGAACATGCAGAACAAGGGCGTCCAGAACGAGTTCCGCACTCGTCTCGAGGCTACCAAGCTTGCTTTCGCTGAGCAAGGTTTCAACTCTGAGCTTTTCTTCGAGAACAAGTCCTTGTCTCGCAACGTCTCCCTGGTTCCCACCTCCGCCCACACTGGTGAGGGTATTCCCGATATGCTGAAGCTCCTGACCAGCCTGACCCAGGAGCGTATGACCAACGCTTTGATGTACCTGTCCGAGGTTGAGTGTACCGTTCTGGAAGTCAAGGTCATCGAGGGTCTCGGTACCACCATTGACGTTGTCCTGTCTAACGGTGTTCTCCGCGAGGGTGATCGTATTGTAATGTGTGGTCTCAATGGACCTATAACAACCAATATTCGAGCACTTCTGACACCGGCGCCGCTCAAGGAACTGCGTCTGAAGTCTCAATACGTTCACAACAAGGAGGTTAAGGCCGCCCTTGGTGTGAAGATTGCTGCCAATGACCTGGAGAACGCCATTGCCGGTTCTCGTATGCTTGTCGTCGGTCCCGATGACGATGAGGAGGACCTCGAGGAGGAGGTCATGTCCGACCTCGAGAACCTGCTGAGCCGTGTCTCCACTGACCAGCGTGGTGTCACTGTCCAGGCCTCCACTCTTGGTTCGCTTGAGGCTCTTCTGGAGTTCCTCAAGGTGTCTAAGATCCCCGTTGCCAACATTTCCATTGGTCCCGTCTACAAGCGTGATGTTATGATGGCAGGAACCATGCTTGAGAAGGCCAAGGAGTACGCTGTCATGCTTTGCTTCGATGTCAAGGTCGACAAGGATGCCCAGGCTTACGCCAACGACATCGGTGTCAAGATCTTTACCGCAGATATCATTTACCATCTGTTCGATGACTTCACTGCCCACATGGCCCAGCTCACCGAGCGGCGCAAGGAGGAGGCTAAGCTTCTTGCTATCTTCCCCTGTGTCATCAAGCCCGTTGCCGTCTTCAACAAGACAGACCCCATTGTCATTGGTGTTGATGTTCTTGAGGGAAGTCTGCGACTCCACACTCCGTTGGCTGCGATCCGCACCAACGCCGCTGGTGTCAAGGAAATTGTCGATATCGGCAGAGTGTAAGTTTGCTACCATTGCCCATTTTACCATTTGATTTATTTCTAACGCTGTTACAGGACATCCATTGAGCGTGACCACAAGCCCGTCCCCGTCTGCAAGCGCGGTCAACCCTCCGTCGCCGTCAAGGTCGAAGCCCCCAACCAGCCCATGTACGGCCGCCACCTCGAAGAGAAGGACCAGCTCGTCTCGCACATCTCCCGTGCCAGTATCGACACCCTCAAGGAGTTCTACCGTGCGGAGGTGTCGATGGAAGAGTGGGCTCTTGTCAAGAAGCTCAAGCCCGTCTTCGACATTCCTTGATTTCGTCCCTATGGCATTTATCCGGGTGTTCGGGATTTCTTCTCAGAGCTAAAGAAGGCCTTCGAACTTCGGACCCATTTTAGCCTTGCGGGATCACTCTTTTCCCTCGCGAATTTAATGATGACATCCTAGTGAGTGGCGAACTTGTTCTCCGTTGGCCTCCTCTGTTCTCTGTTATGGCACTGGCCAGGAGGAAGCGGATCTAAGACCTTTGAGCTATGACAATTGCCATCAAAAGCGGAAAAGTTATTTTGTCTTGATTGCGATTTGAACATACAATGAATTACCACGACTTGACGGATGAACAGGGAGAGAAGTCGCCTGTACATGATATAGGAAAAGCAGGGCCTGGTTAATACCAGATCTTTTATTCTGTTAGTGAATTGAATTGATATTGCTAGACTATGTTCCAGTCTTCATCGGTACATCGTAAGGTCAGTTGAAGGCAAGTCTTGGATAGTTACTTTCAGAATCGAGGTAGACCAAAGTCCTCTTGTTCCATTCTTGATGTAATAGTTATGTATGTACAAACCCTAGTAACTTTACTTTGTTACTCCTCACACAGGGCAACCAGCCCAATACAAATTCATATCACAACATGAATACCTAACATCAATATATTATCATCCCCTCAAAATTAATCAATAATCCTCCCCATCCCACTTCTCAACCTTCCCTCCATTCCTTTCCCAATCTAGCCAAGACCCCCAATAAACCCCAACAGACTTAGGATCATACCCAGCCTGCACAGCCAACTGCGCCGCAGCCTTAGCACGCACACCAGCTTTACAATAGAAAACCATCGTCTCGCCCTCTTCAGCAACAGGCTTCGCAAACCCAAACCGAGTCTCGAACTCGTCGGGCGTTAGGTACATCGCGTCCGGTTGCGAGGCGAGCGGGATAGAAATTGCCGAGGGGATTATGCCCGTTCCTGTTAGTTCGGCTGGTTCGCGGACATCGATTAGGTGGATTTTTGGTTTGTGGGTTGGGCTGTCTGCGGAGGCGGGGAGGGAGGCGTTTATCTTTTTTTATTATTAGCTTTTTGGTGTATGGTTTATAGTTCGTTTGGAGATTGCATACCTCTTCGAATCCCCAGTACCGGAGGCTGTCTGCACTGGCATCATCGCTGTTTGATCGCGTCTGAACCTGCGGTTTCTTGCCATTCAACAAAATCTTCCTGGGAAGATTGCATGATGTCACCGAGGAATTGAGTGAAACTCGTGTCTTTGTGGTGGTGGACAGTCCTCTTGTTGATGCGGAGATGTATAACCGCTGGAAAGCGGTGGCCGGTGCCGCATTGCGAGCCAAAATCCTGGCTGTAGCGGATGAGAGCGTGATGGCGGAACGCCGGATGTTTGATGATAATGCTGAGGCCATTGTTTCGGGCTGAGATCTTGAAGTTCTGGGATGTTGCTTCCAGTCGCGAGTTCCGAGGTTGCGGGTCAGTTGGGTGATGTCAGTATTTGCCGGTGGTTACCGCCTACTTGGATTGGATATACCGTGTGCTACGATGGAGAGATCTGGGAAGTAAGTTACACCATTTAAGTTTCCACTATTTAACATTCCACCGTGTAAGATCTTTTAAGATCCCATGCTTTAAAATTTAAGTGTTCATGATTCCAAAACTATAATTCTACCGCTTCTTTCTAAGACCGACTAAGATAGCAACGTGGTTCGTACTATTCGGAACCCTAGTCCATTATTTATAGTATGGGATGAATAATCTAACATACCCTCTACAATAGCGAGAGATACACGAGGAGAAGTGACCTCATACAAAGTCTATTAATATATACTATGTCGTTTCCAATAGCTTGTTTAGCTGAACAAACAACCAATACATACAAGGATATCATTAAACGGCCTGCCATATTAATATAGCCACGCCTATAGCCAATGGATTAGTGAGCGAGAGGCCGGTAGGCGCAGAATTCTTGCTGCTAGTAGTTGAGCCCGTAGTATTGCCTGCGGTTTCAGTTCCATTAGAGCTCATAGCAGCGCTAGTAGTTGAGCCCGGAGTAGTGCCTGCAGTTTCAGTGCCACTAGATGATGAAATGGAGGACGATGAAGGTGATGGCTTGGGACACAAGTTGTTATACACAAACTGCTCAGGGGAGCCACTACAAGCGGTCACTGACCCAGCATTAAATGTGCCGTTCGGATACATCCAGCAACTGCCCGAGGCATACGGCGAGTTGCCAGGATTCCTCGGATTAAAGACGACATAGCTGCAGGAATCGGCCTTTGCACATTGACTCAAGCAGTTCGATGCACCCGTACTAGCAGTACAGTCGTTAAAGCAGTCACCAGGCGTCGGGTACCCGCAGACCGAGGCAATAGCAGAGGGAGTCGCGGTGGCGGCGCAGGCGCCAGCAGTGGTGGTTGCGCTCCCGCCAGCACACACGGGCTGGCTGTAGACGGACAGGCTGGGATTGGCGCAAGTCGAACTACCTTTGCTCGCATCGAAGGTTTCACCCGGGTACAGCCAGCACGTGCCGGTGCCGGTGTTAGGGTTGCCGGCAGAGAAGATAACAAAGTCGCAGGGAGGGTGAGCGTTACAATAGTCCCAGCAGGAGGCCCTGCTGTCTATGGCGACGGCAAAGTTTGGGCCAGGTCCCGGGTAGCTGCAGAGACTGGCGATGGGGGAAGCTGTACAGCTTGGTGCCGCGGCAGTAGAGGTAGTGAACGTAGCAGAATTCGCTATGGACTCAGTAAGGACTGCTAGAGCCCGTGGAACTAATAGGGCGATAGAGACCCAGAAAGGAGCGATCTTCATGGTAGCGAGCGTAGGTAAGGAAATAAACGTGTCCGAAACTAGGAGAAGTATTAATATTTAATCAGGAGCCGTCACCACGAATGGTCCTGCCTATTTATACATAGGCAGAAAGGGGTAATAAGCCTTGTCGAAATTTAATATCACGTGGTAGTACTGGAGGTTATGTTAGAGGCCTCAGACATGATAGGCGGATATACTGTATTCCGTAGTAAGTAACGGCCTCCATGGCCTGAGCGAGGGCACCCAGCCAGCTGGAACCCGCTCATGTTCGCTCCGTGAGCTGCTCATTGCCCGAGGCGGCAGTTTTACCGTCACCTAGATTACTAAAGAGTACTATTTGGAAGAGTTTTATATAGTGATTCCCAGTGTTCGTTAGACGGGCAAGTAGGATGGGAATATACTTACAAAGGGCTTGAAGTGTTTTTCAAGATATATATCGCGGATGATGTGGAACTAGTGTAGATATATAGTGGTTCATATACTGATTGACAACGAGAACACAGAACTCATAAATCCAATAGTCTAATACAAATTATGACAGTTGAAATGCAAGACAGGCTAATAGAAGAGAAGGGTCACTGAAAAATGATGAATTAATATTATTCTAAAGTGCATGGCTCTAAAAGTAGTCCCCTGGGCAGAAAAGAAACAAGGACCCCCCAGCGACCTCCAAAGGCCAGACAATCATAAACACACTGGGGGTATCTTTGCACAATGGTATACAAGCTTTCCCAGAAAAAGGGAAAGACAATACTCTAGAGCGTCCGTCATACATGAAAAGAAGATATCAAGAAAGAAAAGAAAAAGAAGAACTCATCAACGGGCCACCCCATCTCCAGGACAGGAAGGCAATGTAAAAAAAGGCAACCAAGCCCTTCTCTACCTGGAGAACGGGGCTGGGCTCCAGCTTCGCTTTTTGTCTTGTGCAAGCCAAGAATGGGGAATTTAGGCGCGGGGGCGGAATGTGAGTAGGCAGTCATCCTGAGTAAGTCAGTATGGGTTATAAAATAGAAATGGGAGTGGGAGTAGAACATACCTGAGGGAAGATAGTGGCAAACACCTTGATATCCTCCGACTCGGGAGTGGGGGTGTGCTCCCAGTCCATCTCCATACTGGCCTTTCCGATCATGGCCATCAGAGACAGCTGAGCATAGGTCTGACCCAGACAGTAGTGGGGACCTGTGCCGAAGACGAGCCAGTTCTTGGTCTGCTGCTCAGCAGTACCGGTGATCCAGCGGTCGGGGTCAAAAGAGTCGGCGTTGGGGTATGCCTCCTCGTCGTGGCATGCGGGCCACACGGAGGGAATTATCATAGAGCCCTTGGACACAGTGACAGTCTCGCTGATCGGGAAGTCCTTCTTGACCAGGTAAGGAACCATGATGACAGGGGGACGGTAGCGCAGAGTCTCCTTGACGACAGCCCGGGTGTAGGGCATGTTGTCGAGCAGGTCCATGGTGGCGGGGATGGTGCGGTCATCGTTGCGGACTTTCAGGTTCTCCTCGCGGACCTTGTCCAGGACCTCGGGACGGTCTGCCATCAACTGGAACAGCCAGGTGGAGGCGGCGCTGGTGGCGTCCTGAGAGGCGAACAGGAAGGTGAAGATAGTCTGGGCAATTTCGAAATCGGTGAAGTCACGGAGGACCTGGGAAGGCTTCTCGGAAGAGTCGACTTGAATACCCTTGGCGATCTTCTCACGATACACAGCGGAATCCAGCTGGGCCTTCACCCAGGCATCCATGATACAAGAGATCTCGCCACCGGCAGCCATGCGAGCCTTGGACTTGGCAGCACACTTGGTGAACTCAGCGAGCACCATATCGGCGGCCTTCTTTCCGTACCATGTCTTGGTGTAGGGAAGGATGATAGGGAAGTTGACCAGCTCAAGAGCAGCCGTGATCAGATAGTAGTCGTCCGCAATCTTCTGGACGGCCTCATCAGTCATGTAGTAACCAACGAAGGTGCGACAAGAAAGAGCACACATAAGCTCGCGGAACTCGGGCATCCAGGGAGTGGGCGTAAAGTTGGTGGCGGCGGACTTCTCGAGGAAGCGCTTGTTGTAGGAGTTGAAAACCTCCTCGGCGCGGGGGAGGTACATAGCCAGAGCCTGACGGGTGAAAAGACCGTTGAGGCCCTTACGGTAGTCAACGTGGGCCTTGCCGTCCAAGAAGACCCAGTTGGTCTTTCCGAGAAGCTTGTGTGCGGCATCCACAACACAGGGCTTGACGTAGGAGGGCGAGTTGAAGATCTTGCGAGACATATCACGGGTTGAGGCAATCACGACGAACCTGTCGAAGCTGTTAGCGGACCTATTTCCAAAGTTGCAGTGCATCGGGATGTTCCGTCCAGATGTCACGGGCTCCTCACTTGTGGAAGACAGAGACACAGCTCAGGTCGCCACTGTCCCACTTGGCCTTGTATTCGGTGAATTTGGGATTGACGGATTGAAGAAAAGGGCCCATGAAGGGAATCTTGTACATAGGGCCAACAATGGCGCCTTTGAGGTAGTGGTACTTGACTGCAAATAGGGGTCCCGGTCAGTTTCAAAAATGCGATTTCCAAGGCTATACACGTCGCAATTGCACATACACTGGTCATAAAGGACAGCCGCCACGAAGAGCGTCAACAAACCCTTCCAGATAGTGAAGCCATCCAAAACGGTAGCGACGAGACCCGCCGGCGCGAAAAGTTGGGGCGAGACTGTCGCATCGGCCGATGGCGAGACGAAGCTCCCAGTCATGTTGACCATATTGACCATGTTCGGAGAGTCGAGGATTCCGAGCAAGGGGAAGAGTTAAGAGAAGAGAACCCAGAACAAAAGAAAAAGTTGTGAGGGGAGAAAGAATTGGGGCCCTCAGGGGCGGGAACGCCAATAACGCCAATTACACGGAGGGTCGGGACGGTACCAATGCACGCCTTGGTTAGTGCATACTGGTTAACTTATATCATACACGTAGATTATTGATTTATTTGGTTATTTGATTTAGGAAGGGTTTATATTGTAATGATTCCGTAGTTTCTCATACTATTTCATACCACGGAGTATTCCATATGCAGAATCAATCTCTGATTCCATAGTTCCAATCTCCGGAAATACGGCAATAATGGCATGATGTAACCATTGACGAGCATAGCTTTAATGACCAGATCAATTAGACCATTCATTCTCATTAGATCCATTAAGTTACTCTCCCCTGTATACTCGAATCATCATATCACAATTACTCAGGCGTGATCCCGGCTAGAGAATTCCCGAGTTCCGGGCTGAGCGCTGATTGGCTGCAAAGTAAGGAGGGTATGGAGCGGCACGTGTGCCTGAGACTACAATGTACATCTAGTAACGCTCATCCTTGCATCTCTGGGCTTTATTGCATATCTTGGCTCTATGAACGGCCAAAGCCAAACCATCCACGAC
>ERZ1673737.1688-NODE-1688-length-20403-cov-6.257912_pt1 | contig 20403 bp, 19 predicted proteins | sample MGYA00580211_ERZ1673737 | MGnify/ENA primary metagenome ERZ1673737 (study PRJEB41218, sample SAMN15661789) | gut metagenome | host: Homo sapiens | place: Canada: London | collected 2015-08-20/2019-03-30 | study: EMG produced TPA metagenomics assembly of... | reverse complement strand
ACTTCCGCAGCCTCCGCCTCCGTCATGTCAGGCGGAGAGAAAGGCACATTACGCAATTTCATTGACATAATATATATTGATGATTAAAAATTCAGTTTTTCCACACACTCTTCTTGCCCCACTTCCAATTTACCCAAGAGCGAATTCTCAACAAGAATCCCATTAAGTGATTTTCTTTGCTATACACCAACTGATACTTCCAACGGTTCTTGAAGTATCGTTTTATCTTCCTTGGCAAAGAATGTACATCCCCAGATGTTGGATTTAGAATTTCAGCAAGCATTCGTTCTTCTATATCCTTATACCTTGGCCAGTCAGGGAAACATTCTGAAAAAACACCTATGTACTCCATACAAATTCCATTCAAACAGCACAGGAATTTGAAATAACCACCTTCAATAGCCAACACCTTAACCTTATCCCAATCTATTTGATGGATATTAGAATTAAGATTCGCATTCTTCACCACCAAAGCATAGTCAACAATTTGCCTTAGATTAGCTCCACCATAAACAAAGTGTCCAGCAAAATGTAATGGTAGAAATACAACATTAAACATTGTAGAAGGCAACCAGCAACCTGTTTCCTCATCGAGATGAGAATTTGTATTAAGGTCTTTCTTTAAGTATTCTTCTACCTTCAATAGCGAGAAGTGCTCTTGCTCACAAATTATAGAAGCATGATTCTCAATATGAATACCATTAAAATTACATACGCTATGCTTCTCCTCGTTCTGTTTTACCTCTATACCCTTATCTTTTATCAACTCATCTGCATATTTACCTTTACCACAGAAATAAATATCCAAATCACCACATCCTCTATGTTTGGCAACAGGATAATATTTTGATATACCATAACCTTTCATTAGCACCATTCTCAAACTGTGTTTTGAGAAAAATGAAGATAGTTCTTTTATGGATATTTTTTGTTTTTCATACACATTCTCCAAAGTCATCACATTGCCAATCCACTTTATCAATATATTCCGTGGAGGTAGTGCTTCATTAACCTTCAGACTATCAAAGCCATCTAAACATAATCCAAGAACAGATTGCTGTTTGGCTATTTTCATCAGCTTAAACCAATCGGTTTCTGATAAAGAAAAAAATAAAGCCGTATCTGTAAGGTTCGTGTGTATACTATTATGTAGGAGTGATAAAATTCGTTTTTGATCCATGATTGGAAACAGCTGCTTATTCTTGTTTCTTCACATACCACATCTTCTTCCATCCATTACCCACAACATTCATCAGTGTCCAGAACGTAGCCATCAATGGGTTCATCCCTTCTGCAACATGAAACAGTGGATAATGTGCCCAAATGCGTTTCCACAAAGGCTTAGGAGTGATGCTTACCTTGCGTCGGCGATATCTTGCCAAGTTCTCCTTCAGCAAATAGCAAGGAGCCTTTCTAACAACCTTAAGCCAGAGAGCAGTGTCATTGTTCTTGCGTACATCCTTGATTTGCACCAATCCTATCCGCTCCCTGTCGTACATCACAGCCAGGCATCCAGGCCAGCAACACATAAACATTGCCAACTTACTCACTTTCTTTATTCCCGACACATACACGCCCAAGTCTTTGCCCTCCTCGCTCATCTCCGTATATTCATGATAAGAGAAGGCATAGTCATTCTCCACCATAAACTTCAGCTGATGTTCCAGTTTCTCTGGCAACCACAAATCATCCGAATCAAGAAAAGCAATCCATCTGCCCTTTGCCCTACGCAAAGCATTGTTTCGGGTTATTGCAGCCCCTGAGTTCTTAGGATTACATTCATACTTAATACGTTTGTCTGCCTCCATAAACGGCTTTACAACCTCCAACGTATTGTCCTTAGAGCAATCGTCTTGAATAAGAAGTTCCCAGTTTTGGTAAGTCTGACATTGAATACTCTTGATTGTTTCAGCTATAAAAGCAGCACACGCCCAAGTGGGAGTGATAATAGATACCAATCCGTAGTCTTGCATAATATATTAATTATGTCTAAAATAAGCTTGTAGTAAATAATGCAGAATAAAAGAGCCCTTCTTATCCATTTCTATATTTTCTGCTCCACCTTCACGATATTTGAATCGTACATTGTTCTGTTGATAATTACCAATAAGTGAATATTCAAACAACGCTTGCATCATATCTTCTCCATTTTTCTCATCAATTCCTTCATCTATTATAAGATCTAAAAGGAAATCAAACATGAACGGTTCTCTAGGAGTTAACCTCTTTAGAGCCCTAAAAGCCGACTCTATGTCATCACTACAAAATCTTAGCGAAAACTCTCCTTTTAAATCTTTTACCATAGCGGTTGCATACCGTGGTAACAAGGCATTCTTTATATCATTCTGACGAAGTGGCAATTCTAATTTTAATGTATTTATATCTTTAAAAAAAAGTATTAAGTCTCTTGGTCGATAAAAAGTATGATCTATTACATATTTAAATCCTGTTTTTCTCTCAAAAGATTTTTCGTCAACAAACGATGTCCATGGGTCTGACTTGTCGTTTATTTTATATCCTAACTTATTATAGTTAACTGATATTCGCTTATTGATGAATTGTCTAAGGAATGATTTTGTCTCATCACCTCTATATATATCTTCAAACCAATTTAATTCAACAGAGTAACTATTTAATAGTTTCCCCATATCTGCTGTATATAATATTGACTTAGCTATATCACTCCTGAGAAGAACAAAAACCTTAGAATCTATACCATTACGAGCAAAGAAATCGACATTAAAATATTTAGCCATACGCAATAAATCAGCAGTTGTCTCAATATCGTTAGGATTGTCTGTATGATACCCAATATCCAAATCATCAAAAATAACGATATACTGATTATTTTTATCGCATTTCAAAATATGGCTTAAGATAAGTTCAAGATTAGGAAGCATCTTGTAGAAATCTGCTCTTCCACCCTTTATCTCACGTTCTTTGTGCCCTATTGCAGATACTGCTCTATTCAAATATTCTGCACCAACAGTAAGACCACTCTTTATTACCGTCTCCCTTATTTCATCTTTTCTTATATCAATAAAGCCCCTGTTTCTATCTACAAATTGTTTTACAAACTTAAATGCAGGATGCTCAATGGCTGATTGATTTTGCAATATCAAATCCAGCAAATGCGTTAACATAATCCACTTATACAAAAGACTTCTTTCAATAGAATAGCCTTGTTCTTTTCCTATTTGAACAATATGTTCTACATCAATATCAGGTTTCTTGATGAACTTACAAAATAGATTCGGCTCTCCATGGGCTAAAGCAAACATATGCTCGCCTATGGCTGACTTTCCAGAACCTTTACGACCTAAAACTATAAATTTTTCATTGTTCAATTGACTTAATATATCGAGATAGTCTTCAAAAAACTGATCAAGAGTAATTGGAGTAATTGTCGCTTCAGACTCTGCTTCTGGACTTCCTATAAAAAAGTTTTCAGTAGTAGGCCGGCAAACATCTCCATTGTTCCTTTTTTTGTTCAAATATTTATCAAATACGCCCATAGTATTTATTTCATTAAAACAAATTTAGCTCCGCCCGATGGTATCGCACCATATCGCTTCATGCGACCACTTGTGCGGACGGATATACCATTACCTACTTCTTTTTCAGAGGGAAATCCTTTATGCTGAACTTCTCACCAAGCATTTTGTTGAATTCAGGAGTATAGAAGTCCATAAAGCCACCTTGCGAAGTGAAGGTCAATTCGCCAAAGTATATTTTTCCGTCTATGTTGTATAGATCAACACGAAGTTCTGGGAAACCCTTTGACAGTTTTTCCGCTATCTCCACCATTTTATCGAAGTTCTTAGGCTTAGGAATGATGTCTCCTCTTAGATAATCAGAATTGAATACAGAGAATTCAGGATGTGCATTCCAATCCATATCATAAGTCATCACATGGGCACTGTTGCCACCAGCACTACGGTCATTGCATATCCATGTGTAGTAGCACTTACCATTAAAGCACCACATCTTATAGTCAGTCAAAGATGTAGCGCCCTTTTCTAATGGCAAAACTTCTTCCGCAATCACACAAGGCTTCATATTCTTGTAATGAGGTTCTGCATGAAGCGCACCAATATTCTTGCGACTCAACCATTCCCCAATCATTTCTATATACTCAGCCTTCTTCTCTGGAGTAAGCTCCGATTTGCGTATAATCTTGTTTGTACCCTTACCATCACCATTATTAGCCTTAATGATAAAAGTATCAGGAAGCACATCAAAATTTACATCCTCTTTCTTATACCAGGTGGCATAGAGCTTCACCAAAATGTCGCCCAGACCAATTTTCTCCACATAGTCACGCACCGTTCGCTTATCAGCCAATTCTGTCCATCTTGTTGTGTCAGAATAAAGCTTCGCCCAGAGTATTTTCTCATTCAATGTCTGAGGATTCTTAAGGTTAAGCGGTTCCTTAAACACATAGCGATAACGGATTTTCAACAAAGTCTCAGGAAAATGATTACCCATAAACTCTGTAAACTTAATCAAAGGCCAGAACATAATTCTGCCTGATTTACTTAAAGTTGGATGAAAGGCCATATTTTATTGTTTTTATTCTTATTTTATCTTATAAAAATTAGCCTATTATAATTGTTTTTAAAGCTCCTAAAACATTGGTAATATAAAGCTTCAAATCATACTTTTTTGGCGACAAAACATAAATAAAAGAATACTCTCTTATAAGTTTAATGAATTGCTTAAACGATTAAGAAGATACCTTTTGTGCATATTAGCACTATTCTCTCTTATGCGACGATAATAAATAGCTTTTTTACTAGTACATGAGATTTGCTTAATTTTATCAGATACTAAAAACATAAACAATGTATCTTCTCCATTCTTAAACCTAATGTCAAATCTTCTATGACCAATAATATTCCTATGAATTAGCTTTCTTACTGGACCTGCGAAAAAACGTCTTGCATCAACTAATGAAATAGCATATTTTTCCAAACATTTATCAAAATCTTTAGCAACTATATAATCTTTTTGTTTTTCTTTAGTAAAATCATCAAATGCAACTGTATTTGAAATAGTGACACAACTTTCTGATGAATTTTCAAGAAGTTCTTTTAAAAAAGTACAACTAATATAATCATCATCATCAATGAACGTCACATATTCTCCCCTTGCATTATCAAGGGCTATATTGCGAGCATTAGAAACTCCTCCTTCGTCAATTTGAAAATACTGCACTTGCAAATTTGAATGTTTTGTCAGCCACTCATTAATTTGTACATTATACGGCTCATTGCAACCATTCAACACAAGCACAAGTTCATAGTCTGACTTTGGCAATGTTTGGTTATATATAGAATCAAGACATTCCCACAAATATGCCTGCGGCTTATAGGTAGGAACTATTACTGTTATTTTCATTTCCGATATGTTTATTAATGAAAGAAAGGATTCTCTTTGCCCTACCTTGTATAGTATATTCTGAATGTCTTGAAAGTGAGTATTCTGACATACTATTACGCAATTCAGGATTATTGCGCAAAGTTCTTATTGCCTCTGTTATGGCTTCTACATCATCAGGATTTACACGTATGGAGTTCTTTTCATCCAATATATCATCATTGAAAGGTCCATCCGATGAGATAACAGGCAGTCCCATAGCAAGGGCTTCAACAATAGCATTACAGCAGCCTTCTTTCTGTGTAGGCAATACAAAAACATCAGAGCAGTTCTCATACTGCGGAAGAAGTTCATGATCAAGAGCACCCTTATGAATTATGCCTGGGCAGTCAAAATTATATTCATAACCAGGAAAAGGCTTTCCGACAAACATAACTTTAATATGTGGGTCATTAAGATTCTTAATGGCTTGCGCTACCCTATCAGGTCCTTTTCTTGGAACGAAACTACCAACAAAACTTATAACAAAGTCATCCTTATCTATTTTGAGATCTTGCTTCATCTTTGTCACATCCATCTTGTGGAAAACAGTGGTATTCACACAATTTGGGAAAACATCAATATTGTTTTTATTAGCAAGATTATAATTGATACATTTACGTTTGTTTTCTGAAGATACACTTACAACTCCAGTACAAGCCTTTGCTAATTCGTGAAGTTTTTTCTTTGACATTTTCTCAACCATATCCTCAAGCGCATTATCACCTTCGCCACAAGCTACAAACATAGGTAATTGTTTCTCTAAGGCATATTCATATACAGGAAGAGCAGTTCCCCAAAAATGACAATAAAGAATGTCACTTTTAATGGATGCAACTTTATGTACAATTATTTTTTTGTTAATCCAATTGATAAGCTTGAAGTCTCTATTACCTGTTGTAAATGTATAAGGACGGTATATGTCATATTCTATCCCGTTGTCAGTAATTCCTTTAGAGTGTAGCGGAAGTATTCTGTCCATGTGTATAAAGGCATGCACAATACTCTGATAGGCTACAACATTCACCTTCACACCCTGCTCTATTATTGCATGCACAAGTTGCTGAACAAAAACATTCGCAGCATGTCCAGGTGCAGGATAATTACTTGTTACTACTGTTATTGTTTTTAGTTGTTTTATCATTATTCTATTTATTGATTGGTTTTACCCCGTTCCAACTTACAATACCCTTCTCTATGGTATAATAATTATTCTGATTCTCAAACTACTAAAAAACATCATGACAGCGAAAAACCAATTATTTGACTGTCAACAAACTACCCAATTTCTTATCCCATTCTTCAGGAACAAAAGGCAACATACCAGAAGCAGGATAGAAAGTGAGTTCACCAAAATATATTTTGCCTTTAATGTTATACAAATCCACTCGCAAGAATTTAAATCCTTCAGATAGCTTTTCTACTATAGAAATCATCTCGTTAAGATTCTCTGGCATTATTTCAATATGATTCGGATCAGGTTCGAGCCCTTTTTCTCCGAATGGTAACAACTGTCCTTCGGGAGAATAATAATTGGCATGATGCTCCACAAACCGTCCAAAATCAATCTTGAAACATTTTACCTTGCCGTTAAAGCAGAAAAACTTATAATCTTTTAAATCTGCGGATGGAGATTCTTGTTCTATCTTTATAATCTCATTATTGAATATTAGGATTTTACCCCTAAAGTAACTTTTGGTAGTTTTATCAGACTCCCGAGATATGCGTCCATATCGTCAGGGGTAATAGCTTCTAACCCACTGGAATCGAACATTGTTATTTCACCGAACATTACATCTCCAGCCACATTGTATAGGTCTATACGCGCATGAGGGATACCTTTCGATAATTGCGCCGCCACTTTCAACATTTGTTGCAATTGCGCTGGTCGAGGCAATTCCTTATCGGGGCGTGGTGCGCCCCATGTAATGTCTACAGCCTTCCAATTTATATCGTAATAACCAAAACGCTTGTCGCCAGAAAAGCGACCGTCGGCTGTCATTATAAGTTTAGGCTCACCATTAAAGCAGTATATCTTATAGTCAATTAAGTCTTGCTGTCCTTTTTCTGGTGCGATAAATTTCTCTGCTATGATACGATGTGGCACATTTTTGTAAGGCCACTCACGCAATCCGCTATAGATATCACTGCGCATAGATTGGTTGAGTTTCGCAATGGCATCAGTACGATTGAATGTCTGCTTATCCTTGCAGATTACCACTCCTCCTCCACCTCCGCCATGCGTAGTCTTTAGCACAAACTGATTAGGAAGACTATCCCAGTTTATATTCTCAGGTTTGTCCCACACACCTAAAGTAGGAATAATGTATTCCTCACCAATAATGTCAGCTACATATTTCTTTACCGCATATTTGTCAACCATGTTGGTATATTCAGGTCGGCGGTTGTAGAGCTTAAGCCACTGCAACTTCTCAGTAAATGTCTTGGGATTTTTCAGGTCGAGCCTATGTCCCATCTTAAAGCGGTAAAGCAACTTCAGATAAGGCTTATCTGGAAGCCATCTAAAGAAGTTTTGGACAATGGCTGCCATAAAAGCTCCTCGATCTTCTTTTAAAAAACGTAAGGCTGATTGTATTTTGCTCATATATAGTGTGATTATTTATTAATTCGGTTTATTGATAGTTGCTAAGGCATAGCCAAGTGGAGCAGTCGCCACGAATGTCATATCGGTATACGACATCGAAAACAATGTCTTAGCAAAAAAGACAAATAGCATTAGGGCAAGGATGGTCTTTGCATCGGTGTTAGTGGCACTCTTCCATGTCTTGTAAAAACCAAGAAAATATAATACATATACCACGAGCCCTAAAATGCCTTGATTCACTGCTATTTCAAGCCAGTCATTGTGCGCATAGTTGTAGTAGATCTCCAATGTTCCATTAGCACCACGCCCTATTAGGTAATGCAGTACATCTGCTTCATCAGAGAAATAATGCCAGAAGAAGGAAAAGAGATTATCACGGCCACTCGAATTTCCCTCCATCGTACTTTCTAAGCGTTGCTGCATATAATCGCTGGTAGCCATCTCATAGGTAAAGAAATAGACTACACCCACACATATAGCAACAGACAAGAATATGAATAAGAAGCGTGTAATGCCTCTCGAACTTTTGATGACTCGCCACATGAAATAGATAGCAGAGATAGATCCGATGATTATCGCACCACGCTTCATACCCATTATAAGAAACGCCATCACGAAGGCGAAAGTGGCGAACTGTAACAATGGTTTATTTCGGTATATCACCAACATGGGCAGAATAGAGAGAAATAGATAACCCGCATTGTTGGTCACCTCATCAACACTTGAGCCTTCCTCAGATAGCTCTGCCAAAGCTTCGCGTTGCATACGGAAATAAGACAGAGTAACAGATAGCAAAAATATCAACCCCCATATACGCAAACGCTCTGCTGTGAGGTATCCCTTCTTCGTGTAATAGTAGAAAGGATAAATAGGTAATAGCGACAGGTATATGGACTTGATATAGTTGTATGACGGCATTTCCTTGCCAGACAGAGGATAATACAATGTCAATGGACTTGAGACAATCAATGCGAAACCATAAACCGTAAACAATAGCATCAGCATATTGAAGCCTTTGAAATATACAGGAGTGTTTCTCCACTGTAATACCTTGATTGCGCAATTTGACGATACCAGCAGGGTAAATCCAAGCAATGCAATGGATATAACGCCACCTGAAGGAAACACGATACCCTGAAGATAATAGAGTACCCATGCCACCAAAAACATGTCACATCTATTTATGCGTGAATTTCGAAATAACACCATTTATTTTATTATTGTTTTTAGCGCGGAGATTTGCTTGTCACGATGTGCTTCGCAGTTGATATAATTAAGAATAAATAGCCACTTTTTCTTTGCCACCAATGAAGGTAAGAGACGCATTCTGTATAGTTTATTCAGGATGCGATTATCATATGGTTGATATAAAGTTTTGATTACTTTGACCGTGCTATTATAATATGTTTCCGTTGTTTTGCGTAAAGCTATAGGGTCAGAAATTATAGCGTTAAGCTTAGAGATATTTTCATCAAAACTTGTAGTATCGTTAATAATCTCCACGGTTGCTTCTTCTTTATATTGTACGTAAGGATAGAGTGTATGCTGGATATTGATGTTATCAAATTCGAGTTTTACCATATAGCCCTCATACCAAGAATCAGCATTATCTCCTTCTTCGTCGAAACAGAAGTTACCCAATCCATAGAATATAGGCTTGCCATTATAGTATTCATAGCCACTGTAACAATGCTGATGATGGTTAACCACAGCATCTGCTCCTGCATCTATAAAGAAACGATATGTTTCTACCATACGAGGTGATGGCAACTGGAACATTTCGTGTCCGCCATGTACTATAACAAGTACATAGTCTGCCTTATCTTTTGCTTTCAGAATGGCATAATACTGACGTACAGGATTAAGAGGATTGGCACCTGCTGATGTTTCTGTTGCAATAGAAAACTCATGCTCACAACAGTTGATGACGGCAAGTGTTTTTCCGTCCTTTTCTATATAAAGAATCTCTTCTGCATCCTTTAAATTATCTCCTACTCCAACAACATCAAGCCCTTGGTCTTTACAACATTCTACAGATTTATGAAGCCCATTGGTTCCAAAATCAAGGATATGGTTATTTGCCATTGTTACGCCTGTAAAGCCTGCAAATTTAATTGCCTCAGCAGCCTCGGGAGTACAATGAAGATTTGGTCCACATTTAGGAATTGGCTTATAGGTATCTTCTATAATAGGACTCTCAAAGTTGACAAACGAGAAATCCACAGATTTTATCACTTCACGAAGATTCTCCGGGAAAACATCCGAATACCGCTTTTCCTCTATCTGCTTCGCGAGCCTTGCCCGTGGGGCAAAATCACCTGTAATAAGTATTTTCATTTTCTTCCTACTTTTTGTTTTAATCTACTCATAATTGACTTATACGCACCATCTTTATATGTTTCTCCAATAATATTTGGTGTTAATAAAAACAACACAAATACCATTATTCCAAACACTAGCAAATTGATAATATCTCCAACAAATGTCTTAGGTAAAAAAATATGTGTAGCAACCATTATTGGAATCAAAACTAAGGCAAATCTCCATGCAGAAAAAATACTCAATGTAACCTTAATTATATTTGATTCTACTTTATTTGTAATGATGTATAGTTTTATAAAGATTATTGATACATTCGCAAACAACACAGCAAAGGCAACACCTATAATGTCCCATTTAAAGCCAATCAACAAACAACCTACTGTAAGTATAAACTCAAATAAACGTATAAAGAACTGATACTTTATGTAATGTAAACTTCTGAAAAAACAATCACATAAACGACCATCAATGTTAAATACCAAGGCCAACGAAAGAACTGTAAATACTGGCAATAAATCCAACCATTCGGTTCCAAAGAACAATCGAATTAAGAAACTACTATTAAAAACAAAGGATAAAGCCATTAACATTGAGAAGATATTCATATAGTATAATGATGTATGATATGCATTTCGAATGCTATTTTTCTGATCCTGAATTCCTGATAGAATAGGAAAAAGGGCGGTATCAAATATTCCATTAAGTTTTGTAGAAATTGTATCAATAAACTCCTTAGGACGATTATAGGCACCTAATGACGCAACACTAAGTAATTTTGACATTAATAGCTTATCTGCTTGATTTGCAAAATTTCGGAAGATGACACTGAGCGTTAACCATCCTCCAAAATTAATAATCGCTCCTATATCTTTACGTTCTATTTGGAATCTATATTTTGTCTTAGCCAAGAAATAAGATAAAACAGTTGCTGTCAATGATTGTAGGATAGCTTTAGATATTATTGCTTCGAATCCCATTCCTTTTAAAGCTAAACCTATTGCAATGGAAGAACTTATAACAAGAGCAAAGAAATTCACCATACCTACTTGCAAAAATTCTAATCGCCGATACATCACACTCGTATTAACAGAAGTTAGACTATTGCATAAAATAGTTATTGACATAAACATCAATGGAACCCTAAGAGACTCATCAGTTATCGTTTTCGACAATATTCCAGAAAGAGCAATAAGCAACAGTGCAAACACACTTCCTGATATAAAGCTAATAGTAAACGAAGTATTCACATAACCATTATCAGCATTTTTCTTTTGGATGAGCGCAGATCCTATACCTGCTTCAGATAGACTGCTGAATATCACAGTAATAGCAGAAATTGCAGCAAAAAGGCCGAAATCTTCTTTGCTGAGTAAACGAGACATTATGGAAAATACAACCACCTCAAGAACACCCATTATCAATGTAACAAGTGTTTGGGATGATATTCCCTTTACTACTTTCTTTGAATTAGATTGTTCTACCATTATTTTTCTTTTTTCCAGTAATAATGTCCGCCATGATAAGGAACCCTTTGATCTTCAGGAGGAAGCTGCATATAATCTCCATAGAAATGACGTAAGTAATCATCATAGCGAGCGATTGACATAAATTTATGACCTTCAAACAAAACTTCAGTACATTCTTCAAACAAATCGAATTCGTGAACATTTCTCATTTCAAGTTCCCCCCCATTTGTAAAGAAGTATTTCGTTCTCTCATATGGATATTGAAAAAGGAAATCTCTATATCGCTTCATTGCCTCATTAAACCCATTGACATAAGTGACAGGAAGGAATCTTTTAACTAAATCCACCAATCTAATAATACGCAAACGTCTATTAAGCTCCCGTTCTCCTTTCTTAAAGAATTGTTCTATACCTTCAATTGATAGTGGCAAACCTAGTACAGGATAAAGATCTATGCATATACCATAAGACGTTGAAATAAGCCCATTTTTATTGTATGTTTGCGTATTTGCTATCCTAGAAAAGGCGTACTTGTACCTTTTATCTGTATCAACATCACAATAACACATTGTTTCAGATTTAAATAATTCTTTAAATCTTAACATGTCAGGCAATGGCATCATTATATCCACATCATCATCCCAAGGTATAAATCCCTTGTGACGAATAGCACCAATTAAAGTTCCGTATGCTAAAGAGTAGCGAATATTATGTTTTCTACAAAATGCATCTATTTCTATAAGCATTCGGAGTTGAATCTGCTTTCTTTCTTCAAGTGTTATTTCTTTCATATTTATCTAATTAGCTTTGTTTTTTCTGCAATTTTAGCTTTCAGATCGCTCGAACTAACCCCATCAGTACGTCCAAGAACTATATGCTCTTTTCCGTGCTCTTCACACCATTTGATGGCTTTTTGAAAACCTGCATGACACTGGTCTGGACCAGTTACGAATATGTCGAAGTTCACATTTTGAACTATCTTATCCACATCAGTATATGTAATAACCTCATCCACATAGCGAATTGACTTAATCATATACTTGCGGTCTTCTGTAGAGTTCATCACTTGTGCTTTAGGCTTGTACTTCAATATAAAATCACTATCTTGAGCAGCAACTATCAGATAATCTCCCAAACCTTTTGCACGTCTGAATAATTCGACATGACCTTTATGCAATAAGTCATAAACACCAACGGTCAGCACCTTACGGTACTTACGAGGTTGCATGCTTGCAAGCTGTACATCCTTAGGTATTGGGAAGCCTACCTTATTGCATTGTTCCTTGAACAATCTAAAATCTTTTTTCCTATGATCTAATATCCACTGATAGTATAAGCTGTCAGGAAGATGATCTTGCATCCATGTCTTTGTCCAATACCAATAACGAACGAATGAGTTTGTGGAATACTTTACGGTCTGCTTTGGTGTTGTCCAATCATTACCATATTGGAAAGTCAAATACTCACCCACCTCAGCAGGGACATTCAACTGAACACCCTTAAAATCCCATTTGACAGTATTCTGAATATATTTCTCAAAAATAAAATCACTGCTACCTGTATGACGAACATCGCTACACACTTTGGTCAATACAAAAACCTTAATGTATTCACCATTCCTTACAAGGTAATAGCGTCCTCTACGTTCATATCGGGCAAGTTCAAAACCAACTTCCATCAGGAGCCAAAGAATGTCCTTAAAGCGTTCCTCGTCCTCTTTCAATATATAGATGTCAAATACCGGTTTCCATGGCTGGAAGTCTTCGTTGCGAACAATACCAATAAGAGTTCCGAAAGCAGGTCCCCAATTAATATCAATCTTGTCAAGATACAATGAGAGAATATGTAAATTCTCAAGCATCGATTTAGGGTTCAGTACTTTCGAACCAAAATTCAACAAATGATTGGTATATTCTAAATAACCTTTAGAAGTCTTGATATGTGCCATATTGCATTATTTTATTAGTTTGCACATAGCTTCAATAAACTTTCTATTATCTCCATGATTGCGCACTGCTATACGCATATATTTATTTGGCTCAATACCCTTCTTTGCAAGACAAGCACTTGCAAGTATATTGTACTTTTTCAAAAGAATGGAACAAAGTTCCTTAGGTTTGTAAGGAGGCAACACTTCTAAGAAGAAGTAGTTTGCTTGCGATGGCATAACCCTTATAAAAGGAATCTTTCTCAACTCTACCTCAAAGTCTTCACGGGCTTTGATAAACAGTTCGCAAGCAATCTCATAATCTTCACGGTATTTTGGGTATATCTGCATAAAGAACTCTGCAAAAGAGTTAATATTCCATATGCTAACTTGCTTCTTCATTTTTGCAATGAGAGCCGTGTTTGCACTACAAAGAATACCAAGACGAAGACCAGGCACACCATAGCTCTTTGAGATAGACTTCATTACACAAATATGAGGATACTTCTCCAATATATCGTTACTAATAAAAGTATTATCCTTAAAACCAACGCTGAAATCTACAAAACTCTCATCAAGAATCAAGCGTACCTTATTTTCCTCACACCATTGAGCTAATTTATGAACTTCGCTCATGGGAATAAAGTTACCCGATGGGTTATCTGGATTTATCAGCAAGATTGTATCAACAGGATTGCTACCAAAGAATTCTATCATATCATCAGCATCATAACGGAAGCTATCATTCTGTGGAACGAAAGTAACAACACGTTCATCTGGCATACGATTAGGATACTCTTCAAATGTAGGACGCACAACTCCTACTTTCCCTTCAAGATTCTCCATCAATGCCTTTATTAGTTCTGCTGCGCCATTTCCAGGAATAATATATTCCTCTTTCACATTCCAGCATTCACTTGCGAGTTTGCTATTCACAGCCATACCTGCTGGATATTCAGACACTAGCGTACGGAAGTTATTTTGCATCTCATCTATAATCTTTGAACGATTAAAGTATGGATTGACCAAATAACAATAGTCCAGCATCTCTGGATACTCCCAAAAACCGCCATAGCGGCTATAATAGTTTTTGAGGATTTCATCATCCTCGTTAGTTTCGATATTTTTATTCATCATATTTTTTTAATATACAGTTAGTAGGCTATTTAGAGACACACCTTTTAATTACACTTTTGTATAAGCCAAAAGGACATATTTTTTTTAACTTTACTACCAACATACGCCTTTCTACTACAATTAATTGTTACAGAATATTTTGAACAAAATGAAACCGTATGAATATTATTCATTATTGAATCATCAAACCTTCCTTCTATTGTTCTGTGTTCTCCTGTTTCAAACGTAAAAGAGCCAGTTTTTACGTTTAAAGACGTAAAAAAGCCATCTTCCTCTTCATCACTATCATCATTTAATACAAAACTTTGCAGGACAGATCTAACAAAAGAAACCTGCCCCTTATCTATTTTAGATGAATAGGTTTTATTAAGGAAAGCATTACACCACGTAAACTTTACACCTAATTGTTCTTCATTTAAGAGATCTACAAACTCCGAATATTTTTGAATGAGATTTTCGCCATAAATTTTTGATACATTATTAACTTCTTCAGAATTAAAACCAGAATTTATGACTTTTATAAATTCACGTGCAAACAAATCTCTTTCATCATCTGATATACATGAAGCAATATACTTGGATTTTGGTTTTAATATTAGTCTTGCAGAACCTGCCATCATATAATGAACATCAAAATCTGTATATTGTTTTAGGGAATAAAATCGTGACTTTTTTGTCTCTCCATTCGTCTTCTTTGAAAAATTTTCAAGACATCTTTTATTGAAACCGGCAGCCAAGTCTTTTCGCATAGCTTCAAACTGTGGAAGTATCTTACTTAATTTTCGTAATGATATAGAACCATACCCAACGCCGTTGCCTTCTATGTGCAATTCAAGTACACCAGATTTTAATTCTTTAGAAACCGAATCCAGGCAATTATAATCATATTTCTCGAAACAATAATATGATTGGGATGAAGGTAAATACTCTTCTGGTATCGAGGATATTTTTACAATTTTAGTATTAAGAAAATTCGCTTCATCATCAATTTCGACGAAAGAAACAAAACCTTCTTCCAATCCACAAATAATTTCTCGTAAACTTAGTTTCTTATCGAGATAAGATTGTATAACTGTTGGTGTTACACGAAAAAACATCCAACGATTAAATTTCTCATCAATATCAACCCAATAAAATAAATAATCTTTACCCGTTTTACTCACAAAATGAGACAATAAAGGACCATCATAATATATTAAGTCTGACATTTGAACAAAACCATCAAAGTCGAAAGGAATATTATATCCGTCAAGATTTTTCATGTCACAAATTCTTTATAATTTGTAATTTAGAATTTAAGTCACATTCGGAATATTCAAATAATGAAAAATGGGTAGCATTATTAGATTCAGTTACCTTGCCGTCTTCATGGCCCAAATCACATACCGCCAGTGCATCACCTGCTATTTTCTGAAAGTTTTTTGAAGTTTGTTTAAAAGTCATGTATTGTTCTTCTGCTTTTAGCAAATTCTCAAAACATGAAAGAGCATACCCAATTACTTTGGGATTTTTAAGCTTTCTTTTCGGTTTACTTATGTAAGCAGGAATATTGTTCTTTTTGGGCTCATGTCGAAATACATAACGATAAGATTTAATTGTGTCAATATCAAATAATTTTGGCATAGACACTTTTTTCTCTACTAGTTCATCAATTTCAGATTGATACTTAAATTTCTTGTTCATAATAATTGAATATTAGTAGCAATAACATTCATCTTATCTAGAAAAATCACTACGAATTATATTTATTGGTAATTTATGGTAATTCGTGCCATTTATATTAAACAACGAAATTAATTGTTATAATACCAAGCATACCATTCAGCAAAGCGTCTCAATCCTTCACTCAGACTTGTATTCGGTTTGAAGCCAAAGTCCTGCTCCAGAGGTGTTGTATCTGCGTAAGTGACGGGGACGTCTCCAGGCTGCATCGGGACGAGCTCTTTGTGGGCTTCAAAATCATAATCCTTAGGAAGTACGCCTGCACGTACAAGTTCTTCCTGAAGAATAGTTACAAAGTCAAGGAGGTTTTCGGGAGAGTTGTTGCCAATATTGTATACCTTATAAGGTGGAATGGGTAGTCCATCCTCCCCATTCTGTTTCTCGGGGGCATGCTGCATAATGCGGACCACTCCTTCCACAATGTCATCGACATAAGTAAAATCGCGCTTGCAGTTACCGTAGTTGAAAATCTTGATGGTCTCACCCTTGACCAGTTTGTTGGTGAAACCAAAATAGGCCATGTCGGGACGTCCAGCAGGACCATAGACTGTGAAGAAACGGAGACCTGTTGACGGGATGTTATAGAGTTTACTATAGGCGTGCGCCATCAGTTCGTTGCTCTTCTTGGTGGCGGCATAGAGTGATACGGGGTTGTCCACCTTGTCGTCCGTGGAGTACGGCACCTTCTTGTTACTGCCATAGACCGAGGAGGAAGAGGCATAGACCAAATGCCCGACCTCATGGTGACGGCAGGCCTCCAGGATATTATAGAAGCCGATAAGGTTGCTCTGAATGTAAGCGTCGGGATTGGTGATGCTGTAGCGGACTCCTGCCTGGGCGGCAAGGTTCACAACAACGGCAATCTTGTTTTCCGTGAAGATTTTCTCCACTGCGTCTTTATCAGCGATGGAGGCGTGGACAAAAGTCCAATCCCCATGCAAGGCTTCAATTTCTTTCAGCCTCTCATACTTGATGTTGACATCGTAGTAGTCGGTGATGGAATCTATTCCAATTATCTTGACATTCTTGACATCGTGGAAGATTCGCTTGACGAGGTTGCTGCCGATAAAGCCAGCAGCGCCCGTCACGAGAATGGTCTTGCCTTCTAAGTTTATATTGTACTCTACCATTATTTAGTCTCTTCTAAAAATATCTCGTGTATATACTTTATCTTCCACATCCTTTAAGCAGTCATCAAAGCGGTTGGCAATGATGGCTTTGCTCTGCGACTTGAACTCATCAAGACTATTAACGACCTTACTACCAAAGAAGGTTGTACCATCTTCCAATGTGGGCTCGTAGATGATAACCTCAGCTCCCTTTGCTTTGACACGCTTCATGATGCCTTGAATTGCTGACTGTCTAAAGTTGTCTGAGTTCGACTTCATGGTCAAACGATAAACGCCAATTACACATGACTGCTCTTTGTTTGCATCCCATTGGCCATTTTCCGTATAATAGCCAGCTTTGCGAAGAACGGCATCTGCTATATAGTCCTTGCGCGTCTTGTTTGATTCCACAATAGCAGATATCATATTTTGAGGCACATCAGCATAGTTGGCAAGGAGCTGCTTGGTGTCTTTGGGCAGGCAATAACCGCCATAGCCAAATGATGGGTTATTATAATGTGTTCCGATACGCGGGTCGAGGCCGACACCTTCGATGATTGCCTTTGAGTCGAGGCCCTTTATTTCGGCATAAGTATCCAACTCATTGAAGTAGCTAACACGAAGAGCAAGGTAAGTGTTGGCAAAGAGTTTTACGGCCTCGGCTTCCTTCATACCCATGAAAATAGTATCTACGTTTTCTTTGATGGCTCCCTCTTGCAGAAGAGCTGCAAAGGTCTTCGCTGCTTCCATCAGCTTTTCAACATCTGTCACTGACTTGATAGCCTCGTTTTCCTCCTCAAATTCCGGTAGATTGATGATCTTGGGATAACCTACGATGATGCGGCTTGGGTAGAGGTTGTCATAAAGAGCCTTACTCTCTCGAAGGAACTCCGGAGAGAAGAGGAGGTTGAACTTCTTGACTCCTTTCCGAGCATAATTCAAGTAGAGGTTACGGGTGTATCCGACGGGAATGGTTGACTTGATCACCATAACGGCATCGGGATTTACCTCCAATACCATGTCTATCACTTCCTCCACATGGGTGGTATCGAAGTAGTTCTTGACTGGGTCATAATTGGTCGGAGCTGCGATAACCACAAAATCGGCGTCAGCATAGGCTGACTTGCCATCGAGAGTGGCTACAAGGTTCAATGACTTTTCAGCCAGATATTTTTCGATATAATCATCTTGAATTGGAGAAATCTTATTGTTGAGTTTTTCCACCTTTTCAGGGATTACATCTACCGCTATCACCTGATGATGCTGAGATAGCAGCGTAGCTATGCTCAGTCCCACGTAGCCTGTACCGGCAACGGCGACTTTCACATCTTTAAATTCACGCATATTTTCTTTGATTTTGTTTTATTTACATCGTCTACAACAGTGTTCCTGCTTTATCAAACAGCAACACATAGTTGGTCTAAAAATGCTATTATTATTGACACGAAGGTGTTATTAAACTTATTCCTTCTTAAATGGTCCCCTTAAGAAAGGTTGGCAGGCTTACTGCCAAATGGTTTTCACATTAATCACCGTTAATCCAGCTTTAATCGTTCATTTATGCTTTGTTAGCTACCAGTATGACGTCAATCCTTTTTGGGTTGGGTGGAGGAGTGGAACTGCTGGTAGGCTTCACGGGCATTGGGGGCCACAATATGTTTGCCACCGAAGAAGTTGATGATGATCTGTGGTTCCTTGTTCTGCCTGAGTTTGTCGAAGACGGCCTGGACGATGCGGTCTTCCAAAACGGCATCACATGGCTTCGCCTGTGGTTTCTCCGACTGCTCCGCCTTGGAAGACAGGGCTTCCTGCTCTTTTGCAGAGGCTTCGGTTGATGCCGAGGCGCGAGAGTCAAAAAACAGGTCAAAAGGACTCCAGTGACGTCGTTCAGATAATTTGCATTGCTTATAGCCAAAGTATGCTGCAGCGGCTATTTGGGCTATCATTATCTCTATTCCGATCATGGCGATTAACATTTGGGGTGAGACTTACGGCGCGCGATCAAAGCGTCATTGATGCGGGCGCGAACGTTGTTCACGCTTCTTCCAGAAGTGAAGTTTGTGGCGAAAGGCAGCAGGAGCTGGATAAAAATCTCCTTGACAACAGTCTCCTCAGTGAGTTTGGAGTCTTGGTCCAGCATAGAGACGACAACCTTGGCGAGTTCTGTGGCGTTGCGGGAGTCACGTATTTGGGCGAGGAAGCCCGGGATGCGGTCCTTGCTGATATAGAGGGCGAGGTTCTTGGGCTCGGGAGAAGCAACCTCGGGGGAATGGTCTTCAGCGGCTTCCTGCTTGCTGAGTATTTGCTTGGCAAACTGGTCGCCATAGAAGTTTTGTACGGCCTTTGTGGCGTTGGGCAGAACCTGGACGATACTGTCGTGGATGCTAATTTTTACGTCGTTCATAATGCGGTTTTGGTTATTTATGAGAAAATGGGTAAATGAATTGCGAACGGATTATGAATGGATTGTAAACAGATTGTAAACGGATTGTAAACGGTTATGAATGGATTTGCATTCGGTTGCGCCATTTCGTAATTTTGCATAAGACAAGCTGCACTCGGCAATTTGAAAGCACGCTTTCATTGCGCTCATTTGCATTGTCTTTGTATCCGTAATCACCGTCAACAACTGGCAAGGTGAATCATTATCAACTTCAAAAACTTTCAAGGCAATGAAACAAAATCGCAGTCCCACCA